>LXOW01298653.1_pt1 | contig 38956 bp, 28 predicted proteins | sample 1368591 | NCBI WGS metagenome assembly LXOW01 (sample SAMN04884650, study PRJNA319009) | bovine gut metagenome | isolation source: Cow rumen | host: Bos taurus | place: Italy: Legnaro (PD) | collected 2014-07-09
TGTATAAGAGACAGACAAATATCTGTTTAATCAGCAGACACGAAGTAAAAAAAGAGCTTTTGGAAACATCCAAAAGCTCTTTTTTCGGGTTGGGCTTACATACAATTATAAAGACATAATTGCATGGTTCGCATTTTATAATATATATTTCAAATCAAAGTCCGTCAGTATACAAATCACAAATGGGGATGTACAATAACAAACTTTTATGTTCGTATATAATTATAAATTATGGCTCATAAATTGGGTCGATAATTTCTGTAATCTGACTTGGGTTAGGTGTGATAGAAGGTGTTCTAGTTGGAATAACGTGTCCACTGTGGTTAGGTGTTGGAGTGATGTGTGCACTGTGATTGTTCTTTACACCACCGAAACCTACGGCACCTGCTGTCAATGTCATCTTCAAGTCAATAATCTCTGGTTTGTTCCATGTCTTCATAACGATTTCTCCTTTCGTGTTTGGGAAAAGTATTAAATACTCTCATTTTTTCAAAATTGATTTTAGCATTAATTATTCGGGGTAGCAATGAATCTAACAAAAATGTTACAAAATAGTTACTATTTCGTATTGCGTAAGAAACTGTGTTCTATTTTTTTACGGATTGTAACATAAAATCTAATATTTCCTGTCTGGCATCTCTCTTGGTTGGACGTAACACTTTATAAATTGGTACCTGCGTTGCCAAAGCAAGGACTGTTTGGAAGGTTTCTACAGAGAGTCCGCCCAAATTGTTAGAGTAGCCCTGGTTAAATAAATTGCGGCTGATAATCTGCAGAGCTTCCATTCCTTCCAATTTGATAATCTCCAAATTATCTTCAGAGTCCGGGAAAATTGCAAAAATTGCCTTCATTGGTACCGGATGAGGGTACATTTGTTCATCTGTAAGGAGAAGACGGTATTTTTGGCGAACTTCATCCACACATTCTAAGTCAGATAGTGAAAAGCCTTCTTTTTCAGCAGTATCTACCGTGTATTTTTGCTGTGGAACAGAAAGTTGAGCCACAGGGATGCCATTTTCGATTGTAATTGCTGTAATATCATCTGCCACCAGTTTATATCCTTCGTGTCGAAGCAAAGAGGAATAGGTGGATTTCCCGGCACCACAGTCGCCCATAATGGTAATGGCAGCTTCATCTAATGCAACAGTGGAACTGTGAATAGTAGGAATTCCACGCATATAAAGAAGATAAACCAGACAATGACTGATAATGAACGGCTTAATCTCTTTATCATCAATAGCTTCGTCGGTTTTTTCCAATATAATCTCGTTTCCGTTTCTGATAACATAACGGCATTCAACAGATTGAAACCAAAAGTAATTTTCTGAAATCTTTCTTGTATCCGGATGATTCAAAGAATCTGGTCTTGGACTAAAATGGATATAAACGTCAATATCCTTCGTATCCATATTTGATACATCGAGAGGAAACAGTTCATACATATCTATTTCAGAAGCAATGGTAAGTCCATAAGCACGGAAATAGTGTTTTGCATGCTGTTTTGCTTCTGTTATCTGTTCCTGGCTTAAGAAAACATCAGGAGCCAGTGGGGCGATAGGTGGAAGCTGTTTTTCTCTGTTTGTAAGGTGAAGACGATGCAAAAGCTGTATACGGAAAAAATACATGACTCCGTTTTCACCTAATTGGTCAATGTTTTGAAGCAATTGTTTTTCTTTTTCTGTATCTTCTGAACCTCCAACATATGGATCCATAAAAGCGCAATAGTCAAGAAATGCGGCTTCATCATAGGATGATGTGGCATTGTTGGAATAGTTTAGCAACAAATAAGTATCATCGGTTATATCAAAGGTCAATCTTCCCTGTAAAATATCCCGTTTCATATGAAGGTAGCGGACTGCTGCTGAAAGAATTGTCTCACATGCCTTTGTAAATCCAAGGGTATCCATTTGCTTCCAAAACAGGTCAAAATCAATCTCGTCGCCATATTTATTGATAAAGAAACATAAATCTACCAAAGTTCTAAATTCATTTCCTTCCACCATCAGATGTTTGATAAAGTGAAACATCTGATATAACAAATGCTCCTGATGACCAAAGGTAGTAACAAATGTGTCACCTACGGGGATTTGGATAAAATGCTCTGGATTTGTGATATTCATTTCCTCAATCAGTTTGATACGAGGACCGAAATGCTCTTCCCAGAGGGAATAATGTACTTCCACTCTGTGACCGTTTTTTGTGTTCTCATATACAGGAACTTGTGAATTTGAACGATTTGGATCCAAACGGTAGTCATGACGTTCTAAAAAGTTAAGAACATCTAACTGGTTCTCGATTTCAACGTAAATGTCTGTGTCGGAAGAAATGCGAAGGGCAGGATCTTTATATAAATTGGCAATGACAGGACCTTTGAATACTACAAAGGATACATTTTCTTCGTTTGCCTTTCTCATAAATTCCATAAAACATTCATTTTGGTGTTTTCCAAAAGTGTATTCTTCCTCTGCTTTTTCCTTCCATTTTTCTAAAATGTCCTTTGGAACATTGATTTCTTTTGATAAGCGTTCAATGGTAGGATATGTGGCACTCATAATGGCAGAATCAATTCCATAGTTGTATAGAATTTGCCAGTTTTGGCTGTCGTAATAAGTACAGCTTGAGCCTCCATTTGTAAAAAAAGATTCGAATGCAATTTGCAAAAAAGTTTTTGAATCGTTATATCGTATCATTCCGGTTTTACTATCTTCTGCCAAGTTGAGTCCTCCTCGTATATAGTATTAATGTACGCTCAGAGTCTTCTTTATACAATTATTTCGGCTATATTTCCCTTGGATTTTTTAGTATAAAAAGACTCCGAGAGTGCATTAGAGGGCTATAAAGTAAATATTTATAGCCCTTTGTTTCTGTTGCTTATTTTTTAGTTTTTACTTACTGTTTTTGTAGTCTGGTCAACAGTGTAAGAACCTGCACCACTTATGACGTAATTCTTGCTGCTGTTGTTATCCCATGATCCTGAACCATTGTTGAAGCACATAGCTACATCTGATGAAGAACCAAGATCAATGGTAATCTTCCAATATCCGTCGCTAACTTTTTCCATGGCAACACCAGGAGATTTTGTCCATGTACCATTTACTTTGTAATGAACGTATGCTTTTTTCCATGATGTGTTTGCTGCTCTCTTGTAGTAAACAACAACCTGATTCTTAGGAGCTTCTGTAACAACAGGAGTAGCAGTAGGCTCGTTTGTAGGAGCTACAGTAACAACAGGAGTAGCAGTAGGCTCATTTGTAGGAGCTACAGTAACAACAGGAGTAGCAGTAGGCTCACTTGTAGGAGCTACAGTAACAACTGGAGTAGCAGTAGGTGCTGTTGTAGGAGCTACAGTTGGTGTAGCTTTTAAGGTACGTGTTACTTCAATTGTAAAGTTTCCACTTACTCTGATTGGGAAACGTGTTACAGTTGCGTATCCTTTGCTTGTTTTGTATTTATAAGAATAGTTAAATGCTTCATCTTCGTAGTTGTATGGAAGATATACAAGATTGCTTGTATCAGAAACTACAAATGTGTTTCCTGTATCCATGTCTTTGAAGCAGATTCTATATCTGTGTGTATCACGGTGATTATCAACGTATCCTGTATATGTAGCAGCATCGTTATTGTAAATGCTTGCAAGGTCAACGTACATTGCAGGACGGATACCCATATCGTTTGTGCTTACTTTGTTTCCGCCTCTGTGAACATCACCCTGATAATCTACATTACGTGCAAGTGTGTCTTGTGTTCCACCACTGCATGACCACCAATAACCGCCAACGCCACAGTTGAAAAGTCCCATAGCTTTTGAATAATCGGTTGCAGCAGCAATTCTGTTTTCGAATTTAACAGTTGGGTCAGCACCGAAACCGTAATTATCATTCTGTACATCACTGTATGATAAACAGAAAAGTGAGTCTACATATTTTGGCTTGCTTGATTTGTTATTTGTAGGAATGATATAACTCTTTTCTTCATCAGTGAAAGCCATGTCAACCATACTGATTCCTGAAGCAGCATAATTTACTTTCATTACATTCTGACTTTTGTCCAAACCGCTCATAAAACTTCTTAAAGTGCTGTATCCCCAATCGTTTGGTTTGTGATTGCTCTTATAAGAAGAAGTACTTGACGAGTAGTTAAATGGTTGGTTGTCAAGAATCTGATCTGCCAATACCAAAGCCTTTGATGCATCATCATTGATTGATAATACACGCCATTTGATTGGTTCAAATTTGAAATAATGGTAAGAAGTCGAGTTCTCCCATTTGTAATAATAATCTTGGTCTGAAGACTTAGTAGCATCTGCTTTTTTCATACGAAGGTATTTGTTTCCATTGTAAGTTGTAATACCAACGCTTGATTTGTATTTACTATTTTTGAATGTCAAATAAGGGTTAGAAACAGAAGACCATTCAGAATCTGCAATTGCTGTCAATGCTTCGAACTCGTCATTTGCTGAAGTGATTTCTGATTGTGGGTAACTTCCCATAGTGAATGTAGACCAAACAGTTTCTATCGAACCGTNNGATTGTGGGTAACTTCCCATCGTAAATGTAGACCAAACGGTTTCCTTCTTTCCGTCGTAGTTTGCGTCAACATATGCTGGTTCCTTGTATGAACCAAATGATTTTGCTGTACCAAGGTCTGTTGCAACTGCATTTACGTTCAATGGTGTTGCAGTTCCTGCCAAAACACTTACAGATGATGCAAGTGCCATAGAGAGTGCAGCAACTCTTTTCAATTTCATTTTAAACATGAATGACATGCTCCTTTCGTAGATTGTACAGTGTTTCATAAAAACACTAATATGATGATTCGCAGATACGTCTTTGGGGAAAGTCGTATCGATTAGTTTGAAAAAATGAAAGTAAATATATACTTTTGGTTGCGAATTATCTGTTCTTATATACAATAAGAATTATCTAAATTTTAACATGAATTTAAAAAAAATGCAATATTTTGTTAAAAATTAGCAACTAAATTAGAGAGTGAGAATATCAATGCTTCATTGTAAAAATTCAAGCTTTCAAAAGGTTTGTTTTCAGTACGAAAATCGGCTATAATATATGTGGAGGGTAATTATGGAAGAAGGACAGAAAGAAAAGAATATCAAAAAAGACGCTTCCCTGATTCTTACATTATTACTGGTTGGCGTCGGATTATTGCTATATACATATATGACAAAAAATGAAAGCAACGTAGTAGAAGTGCGTGTAGACGGAACGGTGGTACAACAATTTTCCATTGATGATGAGGTGACATATCAAATTGAGGGAGTTGGTGGCAGCAATCTTTTAAAGATTGAAAATGGAAAGGCATGGTTTGCAGATGCAGACTGTAAAGATAAAGTCTGTATGCATACAGGAAAGATAAGTCTTGCCGGACAGTCCATCATTTGTCTGCCACACCGTGTTGTGGTAGAGATTAAGGAGAAGTCGGATGAAGAGTAGTTCTAACCGTGTGGCACTTTACGGTATGTGTGTATCACTGGCATTTATTTTAAGTTATATAGAAAGCATGTTTCCAATGGTTGGTATACCGGGAATGAAGCTTGGACTTACCAATATGGTTGTGTTATTTGCGTTATATTCCATGAATGCAAAATCTGCATTTATGATTAATATCCTGCGTATCCTTTTAGTTGCATTTACCTTTGGTAATTTGCAAAGTTTGTGGTTTGCTTTGGCTGGAGGAATGCTTTCATTTATCGTAATGGTGCTATTAAAGAAGTTAAATATATTTGGAATTATGGCAGTCAGTGTGTCGGGAAGTGTATTTCACAACGTGGGGCAGATTTTAGTTGCCATGATTGTGCTTAATACTACAAATATCATCTGGTATCTGGGAGTGTTGTGTATAAGCGGCGTAGTTGCCGGAAGTGTGGTTGGTATCCTTACGGGAATGACCCTTAGCAAGCTGAAAAAACACTTGGATATATAATTTGTATTAAAGGGAGAATGAAATGTAACATGAGTAAAAAAATAAGAAAATGGAGCTGTTATGTGGCACTTCTGGCAATAGGTATGTGTATAGCCTTAAGTTCTTGTAAGAAAGCAGGGATAAGCGAGAAAGCAAAGAAAGAACAGGCGTATTCGAAAGATATATTTGCCATGGATACCTATATGTCACTTACCGCTTACGGGGAACATGGCGAGGAAGCGGTTAAGGCTGCAGAAGAAGAAATTCATCATTTAGATAACATTTGGTCTATTGTCAGTAAAGACGGAGAGGTATATAATATTAATAAGAAAGGTACAGGGGAAATTTCAAAAGATACGAAAACAGTCCTTGAGTATGCGAAAAGACTTAATGAAGAAACAGAGGGTGCGTTTGATGTGACGATTTATCCGTTAATGGATTTATGGGGATTTACCACGCAAAAGTATCATGTACCTACAAAGGAAGAATTAAGACAAGCTATGGCGAGAGTTGGACAGGAATATATGACCATAGAAGATGATACATTGACATTAGGTGAACAGCAACAGATGGATTTAGGTGGCATAGCCAAGGGATATACATCCAGCCGTATTATGGAGATATTTAAGGAACATGGGGTAACCTCCGGTATGGTATCACTTGGAGGAAATGTTCAGGTACTTGGAACGAAAGTAAATGGTGATAAATGGAATGTGGGTATCAGGAATCCAAAGGGAAATGATGGAGAGCTGATTGGCGCAGTGTCAGTTGCTGACCGGACAGTGATTACCTCCGGTGGATATGAGAGATACTTCGAGGAAGATGGAAAGACGTATCATCATATTATTGATCCATTTACCGGATATCCGGCGGAAAATGGACTTATTTCCGTTACGATTATTAGCAAAGACGGAACATTGGCAGATGGGTTATCGACAGCGTTGTTTGTTATGGGGACTAAACAGGCGACAGAATATTGGAAAGAACATCATGAGGAATTTGAAGCAGTATTTGTGACTGATGAGTCAAAGGTATATGTGACAGAAGGGTTGAAGGATGATTTTCAGTCAGATTACGATATAGAAATTGTGCGGGTTAATTAGTGGTTGTGAAAAGGGGGACACATTATGTGGCAGAAAACAATAGATGTTTATAAAAAAGAAGAAATGATGTTAGCTGTGACGGATTATTTGTGTTGGAAAACAGAAAATCAACTAGAGAGCAAAAGTGAAAGTCTGTTTGTTGGCGCGTGTGGTATGTCGCAGGAGGAAGCGAGGGAATGGTTACAGCCTTTGAGAGACATTGTACCGGATATGTCCATTACCATTATGTCTATGATGTCATTAGAGGTATTAGAAGTATCAGAAGGATGGGAATGGAAAAAACCAGTACCGATGCTTCGTTTGGATTTTAATGCATTTAGGGAAAGTCAAGTGGAAGCACGTTGGTATCCACTATCTGATGATTATGATAAGTGCATGGAAGAAGTGGAAGAAATTAGAAAAGATTTTGCTGCTAAAAAAGGCTGTAAGGCAGTTGCTATTTGCTGTATTGGAATTTTAGATATTGTTTCTGATGTTTTGGAAAATCTGAAGCCGGGCAATGAGAAACTTGTTATATTTGGATCCATGGCATATGCTAATTTCGAACCAGGAAGAGATGAACATCCATTTTTGGAATGTAGTATGTTTCCAAATGAAAAAATGGAACGAGGTGTATTTGCTACCTTTTTCTGCGGGGAAAATCTACAGGTGTACGGAAATTATGCCTTTGGATGGAAACCTATCGGAAAGGGGATGTTTGCAAGAGTAAAAAATAAAACAAAAAAATGGGGAGACAGAATTCTTTGCAAGTTAGATGACAATACGATGGAAGAAGTATATCGTAAATATTTAGGAATTGAGTTTGATGAATATTTTTCATACAATGCAGGAGAGTTTCCTTTTATGTTAGAACGGGAAGGTATGCAGATCGGACGCAGTCCGGTGAATGTAAATGATAAAGGGGAAGTCATTTTCTTTGGAAATATCATGGAAGATGAACGATTGAATTTTACCTATGCGTTACCAGGAGATGTGTTGGAAGAAACTTTGTTAAAATGCAGGGAGATGGAACAGTTCCAACCAGAAATGGTGCAAATAATGTTATGTCCTGTGCGAACTATGGTATTACGATCGGATGCCAAAAAAGAAATTGAATTGTACAGAAGTATTCATGAAGATACATTTTTTGCTTATGGTGGAGGAGAAATATTCATCAATCATGGAAGGGGAGGCATGTTAAATTGTACATTAGTTGCCGTTGGTATGAGTGAACGCGAAGAAGCGGAGCTTCCAGACTATGATACAGAATTAAATATATTAGAGCGTAAGAAAGGTGTTGTTCCTCAGCCTACGCGTATGTTACACTATATGCGTGCCATGACAAATGATATGAGAGAACTTATGGAACAGGCAAATGCGGCAAATGCAGCAAAGACAGCATTTTTATCTCATATGTCCCATGAAATCCGTACTCCAATCAATGCCATTTTAGGTATGAACGAAATGATATTACGTGAGTGTAAGGAAGACGGTATTTTTGAATATGCAGATAATATTGACAATGCAGGAAAGACATTGCTTGCCTTAGTAAATGACGTATTGGATTTCTCTAAGATTGAACAGGGTAAGATGGAGATTATTCCGGTAGAGTACGAATTAGGTTCATTTTTCAATGATGTGAAAAATATGATAGAAACCCGTGCTTTGGAAAAAAATCTGGAGTTTATCATGGATGTGGATGAAAACATACCCCATATTTTGTATGGTGATGAAATCCGTATCAAGGAATGTCTGATAAATATTCTGACAAATGCAGTAAAATACACGGAAAAAGGAAAAGTTATCTTTTCGTGCAGCCATCAGGTACTGGACGAAAATCACATATTACTTAAGATTTGTGTGGAAGATACCGGAAAGGGTATCAGACCGGAAGATTTGGATAGTTTATTTACACCATTCCAGCGAATTGAAGAAAAGAAAAACCGTCATATCGAGGGAACCGGCCTTGGAATGAACATTACAAAACAATTGTTGGAAATGATGGGTTCTGGTATTGAGGTGGAAAGTGTATATGGAAAAGGTTCTAAGTTCTCCTTTGAAATTGAGCAGGAGGTTAGAAGCTTGGATCCAATTGGGGAATTGGCAAACCACTATCATAATCAACAGGGTGGTGATGTTTATCACGCATTGTTTGAAGCTCCAGATGCAAAGATTCTTATTGTGGATGATATGAAAGTAAATCTTCTTGTTATCACAAATCTCTTAAAGCAGACGAAGATACAGTGTGATACTGCTTTATCCGGAGCGGAAGGTCTTAAAATGTTGGAGAAAGAAAAATACGACGTTGTTTTGATTGACCATATGATGCCTGAGATGGACGGTGTGGAAATGCTTCATCTCATAAAGGAAAACGATAAAATTGATGATAAAGATGCAATCTATATTGCTCTTACGGCAAATGCCATTTCCGGAGCCAGAGAAACCTACTTACAGGAAGGTTTTGTGGATTATCTTTCAAAACCGGTGGAGGGAAGTAAGTTAGAGAAGATGATGCAAAAATACATACCTGAGGAAAAGCAGATGAAAAAATATTCCGATTGACAATGATTAGAAAATTTCGTATAATTTTAGGGTATAACGGCTATGACGAAGAGAAGTAACACAGATTATCGTTCCCAGTGAGCAAAGGATAGTGAGAACTTTGCAAAGTGAATTTGTGCGAATAACACTTCCAAGCTGCAATCTGAACAGATTTGATATCCTAGTAGGTGCGCCGTAGTTACGCGTTAAGTGACAAAGGTTAGACCTTAAGTGACTGCTTTGCAGTAATTCAGGTGGTACCGCGGATTTTGATTTTATTCGCCCTGAGTACATTTTTTCATGTACTCAGGGTTTTTTACTTTAAAAGTGTTGTCAGTAGGTGTTGTTTCTGCAAGCCTGCTTGCAAAGAAACATGCCTGCCAGACAACCTAAACTGTATGAGCAAGTAGCCCTTTTGGCGGATTGCGAATACAGAAACAGTTGTGTTAACAGCTGATTTTTAAAGTAAATTAACTTTGTGCTATAGGAAAGGAGATAGAAAATGGAAACAAATACAAACAACAAGTATCGTAACCGCATGCTTAGCGAGATTACAGAAAAAGATGTTGACGCAACTATCCGTGTAAGTGGTTGGGTTGAAAACATTCGTGACCATGGTGGAGTATCATTCATCGACCTTAGAGATATGTATGGTGTGCTTCAGGTGGTTATTCGTGATGAGGAATTATTAAAAGGAATCAGCCGAGAAGACTGTATTTCTGTAGAAGGATTGGTAGAACACAGAGATGAGGAAACATACAATCCTAAGATTCCTACAGGAACTATCGAGTTGGATGCAAAGACTATCGATGTTTTAGGAAAAGTATATACACAGCTTCCTTTCGAAATCATGACTTCAAAGGAAATTCGTGAAGACTTACGTTTAAAATATCGTTACTTAGACCTTCGTAATAAGAAAGTAAAAGATAACATGATCTTCCGTTCAAATGTAATCAATTTCCTTAGACAGAAGATGACAGAGATGGGATTTTTAGAAATTCAGACTCCTATTCTTTGTGCTTCATCACCAGAAGGTGCTCGTGACTACATCGTACCTTCAAGAAAGTACAAAGGAAAATTCTACGCATTGCCACAGGCTCCACAGCAGTACAAACAGTTGCTTATGGTGTCTGGTTTTGATAAGTATTTCCAGATTGCTCCATGTTTCCGTGATGAGGATGCAAGAGCAGACCGTTCTCCAGGAGAATTTTATCAGTTAGACTTTGAGATGAGTTTTGCAACACATGAAGATGTATTCCGTGTAGGTGAGGCTGTTCTTACTGCTACATTTGAAAAATTTGCACCAGAAGGAGCAGTGGTTACTCAGGCTCCATATCCGGTAATCAGCTATAAGCAGGCTATGCTTGAGTTTGGTTCAGATAAGCCTGACCTTAGAAACCCACTTCGTATCATTGATGTAACAGACTTCTTCCAGAGATGTACATTTAAGCCATTCCATAAGAAGACAGTTCGTGCTATCAAAGTTCATGCAAATATGTCAAAAGGTTTCCATGAGAAACTTCTTAAATTTGCACAGTCTATCGGAATGGGCGGACTTGGATATTTGGAAGTATTGGAAGATGGTTCATACAAGGGACCTATCGACAAGTTTATTCCAGATGATATGAAGACAGAGATTAAAGAACTTGGAAACTTAGAGGTTGGAGATACTATCTTCTTTATCGCTGATACAGAAAAGAGAGCAGCAGAGTACGCAGGACAGATTCGTAACGAATTAGGTGCTCGTCTTGATTTGTTAGAAAAGAACGCATACCGTTTCTGTTTCGTAAATGACTTCCCAATGTATGAGTATGATGAGGAAGAAAAGAAGATTATCTTTACTCACAACCCATTCTCAATGCCACAGGGTGGTTTGGAAGCATTAAATACAAAGGATCCGGAAGAAATCCTTGCTTACCAGTACGATATCGTATGTAACGGTGTTGAGCTTTCTTCAGGTGCTGTTCGTAACCATGACTTGGACATTATGGTAAAAGCATTTGATATTGCCGGATATTCAGAAGAAGATTTGAAGGAGAAGTTTGGAGCATTGTACAATGCATTCCAGTTCGGAGCACCACCACATGCAGGTATGGCTCCTGGAGTAGATCGTATGATCATGCTTCTTCGTAACGAAGAAAACATTCGTGAGATTATCCCATTCCCAATGAATGGTAACGCTCAGGATTTGATGTGCGGTGCACCAGGCGAAGTGACCGAACAGCAGCTTCGTGAAGTTCACATTAAGGTTCGTCAGTAATGAAATATTATTTTGCGCCAATGGAAGGTATCACCACTTTTTATTTCCGCAAAATGCATCATAAGTATTTTCAAGGGGTGGATACATATTTCACCCCTTTTATTTCGCCTACGATGCATGGAACATTTACGCCTAGAGAGCGAAAAGATATCCTTCCGGAAAACAATGTGGGAGTTCCTACCGTTCCACAGATTCTTGCAAATAATCCGGAGTATTTTTTAGAAGTGACAAAAGAACTTCGGGATTATGGTTACAAGGAAGTAAACTTAAATCTTGGATGTCCGTCAAATAAAGTTGCCAATAAACACAAAGGTTCCGGACTTTTAAGCGAACATTTGAAACTGGAACGGTTTTTAGATGCAATTTTTGAAAAATCTGTACTGCCTATTTCTGTGAAAACGAGAATTGGTCGTTACGAGGAAGAAGAGTGGAATTACCTTCTTTCTTTGTTTAACTCTTACCCAATAAAAGAGTTGATTGTGCATCCGAGAGTGCAAAAGGACTATTACAAAGCTCCGGTCCATATAGAGTTGTTTTTAAATACCTGGCAAAAAAGCGAAAATCCTATTTGCTATAACGGTGATTTATATTCCATGAAAGATATTGAAAAATGGAAAAATGACTGTGAAACACTGGATTGTTTTATGCTTGGAAGAGGTTTATTAACACGTCCGGATATGCTTACTCCTGAAAATCAGGCTTGTATGGATACCCTTCCTCCCCTTGGAAATTCAAAAGCTTTCTGGGATTTCCATGATGAACTGGAAGAAGCCTATTTTGAAGAGTTAGGTAATAATACACTGTATAAAATGAAAGAATTGTGGATTTATCAGGAAAAGTCCTTTGAGAATGTGGATAAACAAATGAAGAAGATTCGAAAGGCAAAAAATAAGCAGGAATATGATTTTGCCATAAAAGAATTAAAGTCAATTTATTTTAATTAAAGTGTAATTTGCCTTTAAAAAAGGAGCTATGAAAAAAGCTATATAACACTCTTTAGTTTTTGCGTATTTATAAAAGNNGAGTTAATTGCTGCGCAATACCGCGGTCGCGCTAGAGTTTTGCAAGCAAAACTCTTTGTTCGTGCCAATTTGGTATATACAAATATTAATCCTAATTAGGTTATCTGAAAATCCTGAAGTTTTGTCCAGGTCATGGCATGTCCTTTTGAGTTTCTCTTGATAAAGTACAGTGCCTGATCTGCATTGTTTAAAGCTTTCTCAAGGTCATCCCTTGTGGAACCGGTGTACTGGGTAATACCGATGGAACAAGACAATTTTTGATTGTCCGGAACCGAAATCGGATGACCGATGCGTCCTTCTAACGCATCCAAACATCCATCCCCAATTTTTTGGTAGATTTCTCTTGCGATTTCCTGACCTTGGAATTCCGTCTTGTTTGGCAATACCATGACAAATTCATCTCCACCGTAACGGATGGCAAATCCATCCTCACCAATAAGACTTGTAAAAATTTTAGTGAAATGCACAAGTACAAAGTCTCCTACATCATGACCAAAGGTATCATTGTAATATTTGAAGTTATCAAGGTCAATGTACAATACAAGAATTGGTGAATCTTTATATTGTGCAAGTTCATTTTTAAGAATGAAACTAAGTCCATGACGGTTGTATAAGCCTGTCAGATAGTCTGTCATAGACACTTTTTCCAGTTCTTCATTCATTTCCCTAATCAATTGATTTGCTGTAATTTGCCTGATGGCATCGATTAACTGGCTATAAGCAAATTTTAATGTCACAAGGTTTTCGTCTGTCAGCAATACACGGTTTCCGGTAAAGTTTCGCTGGGCATTTACGTGGGACAGCATAACATATTGTGTCTTTCCATCGGAAATCGGTATGCCAAGCATAGTAACGATACGGTTTATATCGAAAGGTTCAATGATAGGCATGAACTGATTGAAATTTTTGTCTGTTCTGTTTGTGAGAATACCTCGCTTGTACTGCTCAAAAAATGAGAAAATATCTTGCATCTTTTCATCTGACAAAGTGATATCGCTATTATTATAAAGTGTCGTATAATTGTCATCACGATGTCTAAGAATCATAACATCGCAAAGATTATAGCTGTTTTGCATAATGTTAACCGCATTTTCCAACAGTCTGGAAATATTGTTGTCCGAACGATTAAGGTTGTCCTGCCAAATGGTCAGGAAAGCAATATCTTTTTCGCGATACTTTAGCTTGTTTTGTGTACCTGCGTAATTTGCAAGATTTAGTAACTTGTCAAACCATAAATCCGGTTCATTAAAAGGAACCACGACCCTGCGAGGTGTAACACCTGCTGCAAGAGCAGTAAGTTTTTCGGCACACTGAATAAAGCCGTGTTTTTTATAATAGGTGATTGCCTTGTCAAATAACTGTTGTCTCTTTTCCGTTTCTCCGAGTGTTTCATATACACTTGCCTGTGTGATGGTATATAGAGAGTAGGTATAAAAAATCGTACCAGGAAGCAGCCATAAAAATTTGTAAGAAACATCCAATGATTTTTGGCATGCTTCTAAATTGCCTTCCTGCTGATAAAGAATAGCTCTTATGTAGTGATAGAGGAATAATTCCTCCTCCCAGTAGCGATATTCGGTGTTGTCCTTGCTGTGGGTAAACTGGTTCATGTAAACATCCATCATTCCTAGGTAGTGATGAGTGTTGTAATAGTCACCTAAATGGAAGTAACTGACTGCAAGCATAGCGTATAGTTTTGCTGTGTTACAAACCATAATATTTTGATATCCCAGTGCAGAGAGCATCTTAAGAAGCGTTTCTACGCATGGAATTACAGTTTCGTAATCTTCAATTACAAAATAATTCATGCAAATATTATACAGGGCATCCATTGTGTCGTCGGCTTTTCCTTCGTCAGCGAGGTTATGTAATGCTTCACGGAAATACTGGTCTGCCTTTGTATAGTTTTCAAGAATGATACAGTTGTATCCAATACCAAGAAACATATGAGCCTGCAATGTTTTGTCATCGCTGTTTACGGTTTCAATACGTTTCTTGTGCATCTGATAAACATATTCGTGATATCCTGCATCGGAGTATACGATAATATTTTTCATGTATGCGGACATGAGGAAATCATTGTTTCCGAGAGATTTTGCAATCTGTACACCTTTTGTAAAGTAGTAGGAATTCTCCTGACCGGTAGCAATCTTTGTGATACTTTCTTCGTCATTTTCAAATCCCATGGTGTAAAGGTAAGCCAAATGGTTCAGAAAATGATATTTCATACATTGCTCTAACAATTCTGTCTGGATTGGGATTCTAAAATCGCATAGGAATAAATCTTTCCATCCGCCAAACTGTGCCATGCAGAACAAAAGATTTGCCTTAAACAAAAGGAAGTCATCCTGTAAATCTGCAGCAATGGAAACACAATGCTGGTAGGAATTGTTGATAATGTCCATATGTCCTGAACTCATCTGTGTATAGATAGACAGGTAATGATATTGATATTCAACCAAAGGATCCGTCTGGAAAGTATCCAGGTTCGTAATCAATTTACAAGCCATAATTGCGCGATCCGTGTCCTCCATAGCAAGACTAAGATGAACGTACAGCGAAAGTATCTTAAAACAATCTTCGGAAGGTAACAATGATAAATTATGTTCTAATTTGCTATAAATATCTGAAATATAGTATTTTGCATCTTCCATAACAAAGCACTGAATCATGTTTGTAAGTTTTGTTATGTTTTGCTGTGCATCGGTAGTCTGAAATACGAATTCATCTGTAGACGTCATTGTGACATCAGTAGTAAATTGTCCCCATTCGTAAAGCATGGAAAAATCTTTCATAAACTCTAAAAGTTCATGCCATGCTTTTAACAGATATTTTTTCTGATAGTAGCTATCATTAAAAACTACAATAAAATGTACGCTTGGTATCTGCTTTTTAAGAATGGAAAGTAAAATCTGAATGCTTGACAGTGGAGCTAAGTGGAAAGAATTAAGCAGTAATACAAGTGGATGATTGGATGCCACATGCTCCAATATATTTATGATATCTGTCTGAAAACAACTCTTTTCAAACCCAATCTCCTGATACATCACATCTTCCGTTCTCACACATATGCCGGTTGTGATATAGCTGGCAAGGGGTTCGATGTGAAGTGAGTATACAGCGCATTCTTTCAGAAAATCCTCCGGAGAATGGGTGTCTTTATAAAAGTCATAATAAAAACGGCGAATCCAATCCAAAAATGGTTCGAAAGCCTGACACATCTGGGAACTTTCGTACTCGTGGTACAGGCAGGTAGCCGGACTGGCAGCCGAAATTAATGGAAGAAAATCCGTCTTTGTTAATTCGTGTTTATTATAATGTTTTATAAATAAGGCTGGCTTAGATAAATCGACAACAAATTTTTGAATCATATCACGGATATAATTTCTTTGTTCCATATAACCAAGCCTCCTTTGTTTTTCTTATTAATAAAATAATAGGATAAAAATGTAAACCTACTTTAAAACATTTTAACATAAAAGTAAAAAATCGTAAACAAAAATTATGATTAAATGGCGACTCGAAAATAGGGAAAACGTTTCTTTAAAAGTTTCGTTTGNNGTATGAGGGATGAATAGGAAAAGACAGTGGAAATATGACTGTGTAAGGAAGTCTACGAGAGAACATTAATGAAAAAAGGTAGAAATTAGTTGGAAAATTGTGTATACTGAAAGGTGGTTGTGCCAAAAAATGTGGGATAATCAATAGATTATGAGTGGGAGCACTCAATTTAGAATGTTTTCTTGGAGTCTTTTTTTGCAAGAATTCCGGGAGAACATTAAATAAGAAAGGATGAGGACTAAGTATGTATGGTTCATTAGGAGGAAATATAGCAGGTATTTTGTATTTCTTTGCGTATCAGGTGTTAGGAATATTTTTTGCAGGCTTGTTTCTAAAGAAAGAAAAGAAAGAGTTTCAATTACTAATCGGAAGTATTTTAGGAACCGTTGCGCTACACTGGTTACCAACGTTGACATCTTTGTTTATGGAATTTACCGTTGCCAGTCACATAGCAGCACTTGCAATTTTTGTAGTGTTATTCGGTGTTGTTATGTTTGTGAAACCTGTGAAGAAACAGGTGATTGGTGAGGATGTAAAGGGAGATGGAATTATTGTAAGTTTCAAATCCTTTGGCTTAGCAATCAAAGAAGCACCGGTATTTTGGTCAATGCTTGTTGTTATGTTTTTATTCTTCTGTGGATTGTTATTTTCACACACCATTCCTATGGGTGAAAATGGAGAAATCCGTACCGGACAGTGTACATATGGTGATATGAACATGCACTTGGGATTTATCACAAGTATTACACAGCAAAAGACATTTCCACCGGATTATTCGATTTTGCCGGGGACAAAACTTGCATATCCATTTTTATGTGATAGTATTTCTTCAAGCGTATATGCGTTTGGCTCATCTTTGCGTGTTGCATACATGCTTCCAATGATGCTTGCCATGTTACAGGTATTACTAGGATTTTACTGTCTTGCAAAAGTGGTGTTAGACAGTAAAGCAAAGGCTGCATTTGCCTGGATTTGCTTCTTCCTAAATGGTGGATTTGGATTTGTTTATTTTATTGACCTTCTTGGAAAGGACAAAGAAAAATTTAACGGTATTTTTACCGGATTTTATACAACACCAACTAACTTAATTGACAATAACGTTCGTTGGTCAAATGTAATTGCAGATATGGTATTGCCACAGAGAGCGACTATGTTTGGATGGGCAGTATTGTTTGGAACGTTAGCTTTGTTATACAGAGCAATACAGGATAAAAATACAAGATATTTTGTGTTAGTAGCCATCTTCGGCGGGGCACTTCCTTTGATCCATACACATTCCTTCCTTGCACTTGCTATGGTGTGCGTAGTGTGGGTTACGGGATATATATATGAACTTGCAGGTGGAAATATGGATGAGCCAAACAAGGTGGGAGGATATCTCGTTCCTGCCGGACTTATTCTGTTAAGTGTATTGCAGGCTAATCAGTCATTTAAGGACAATATCGGAAAAACAGGTATGATGATTGCCGGATTGATTGTAGCAGCTGCTGTAGTAGTTATATTGTTCTATTTGTGGAAAGCAGTTTCACAAAATAAATTTAAGGAAATTCTTTCTACCTGGGGAGTAATGTTAGTTATTGTATTGATATTAGCATTGCCACAGTTACTGAACTGGACATTTAAACAGGTAGGAGAGGGCGAGTCTCTTCGGGGCTTATTTAACTGGGCAAATGAAAATAATGATCAGTATGTATGGTTCTATATTAAAAATATTGGTCTTACGGCTATTTTAGCAGTGCCTGCATTGGTTTACGCTACCAAGAGAAAATTCTTCATGGCAGCACCGGCTCTCTTTATTTGGGCAATTGCAGAATTTATGGTATTCCAGCCAAATGAATATGATAACAATAAATTGTTATATATCGGATATGCATTGCTTGTTATTTTAGTTGCAGATTATCTTGGAGATATTTTTGTAAAGATTAAACAAAATAAAAAGATAGGAAGTTACGTTCTTGCAGCGGTTGTACTTGTATTGTGTACAACATCCGGAATTTTAACACTCGGAAGAGAATGGGTATCCGGAGAAGAGTATGAGTTGTACGGAACAAGTCAGGTAAAACTTTGCGAGTTTATTGAAGAAAATACAGATCCCAAAGCAGTTATTCTTACCAATGAAAGACATAACAATGCAGTGGCATCCCTTACAGGACGAAACATTGTCTGCGGTTCGGATAGTTTCCTTTACTATCACGGCTTGAACTATAGTCAGCAAAGAAGTGATCAGGGTACCATGTACACTACACCTAATTTGGAATTGTTCAAGCAATACAATGTATCTTATGTATTAATCGGACCGGACGAAAGAAATTCATATACGGTAGATGAAGCTGCCATTCAGTCTATGAGTGATCTTGTGTTTAGTGACAATGATGTGCAGTTGTATAAATTGAGATATTAATAAAAAAACGAGTAGGTGGTTTATGTCACCTACTCGTTTTTTTATTGCTGCGCAATACCGCGGTCGCGCTAGAGTTTTGCAAGCAAAACTCTTTGTTCATTATAAGCATTTGTTCTTATGATACCCAAGTCATATTGGTTGCGATTGATCCAACTAAGTTAATTCCCATTCCAAGAGCGCATAATGCGTAGTGAAGAAAATAAGTGCAATCTTCGGCAGTTTCTTGTTCTGGCTCGGTAACAAGAAATTCAGCCTGTTCGTCCACCGATGTATCTGAAAGAATATTTGTGTCGTTGCTTTCAGAAATATCTTCTGTTACAGAAGTTTCTGACGTAGCATTTGCGATTTCTTCATTACTATCTGCAACACAGTCTTTTGAAGTATCTGTTTTTACTACTTTTACCAACGGCTTAAATAATGGTTTACCATAGGCAAGCATCAATGTCAGAAAATAAACAAATGGCAAACAATCATTGATATAACGGTGTCCGAAGTGGAAACCTCCCATTGTTTCGTGAGAACATAACGCAATAATATGAACAATTACAAGAACCGGAGTTGAAAGGAATAAAATCCAGTCTACTTTTTTTCTTGTAAAAATGGTTCGTGCTAAGTAAATCAGATAAGATACGAACAAAGGAGAAATCAGGAATATGTTGTTTCCGTTAAATGCGTAAAAATGAAGAGTTCCATTTTCCTGTTTCTCAGGCAGACGAAATAGTGTCGGTATATTTTGCGTAATGTATGAAAATTTAAACTGTCTTGTATCTCCACGATTAAATTCCGGTAAATAGGTGTGTCCAAATTCAGCAACGTTTCCGAAACGAGCGTAGTTAAGTATCATGTAGGAAAGGGCAATGAGTAAAACTGGAAATGCCCAGTAAAAACGGGATTTAACCATTTGTAGAAAATTCTTTTCCGGTTCCTTCTCTTTTAGGTTTCGATACAACAAGTAGACAAGGATTGGAAAATAAATTACCTGTAATGGCCGACATCCAATGGCACAACCCCAGAAGAATAAGCTGTGACCGCCTTTTCCTTTTAATGCGTAGAAAATGGCAAGAAGGGAAAAAGTAAGAGCACAGCTTTGGGCAATAAACCAAACGCCGGCATCTAATGTATCATAAAGTACATTGGTTCCTAAATATAAAAAGCATGTCCAAAATACAGCTTTTGCTCCGGTTCCAAGAAAATGCCATGCAATACGAAGTGCATAAAAAGCACCAAGCAACATGATGAAAAATGCAATCCATCCTTCCGGCACGTTGTCGCCGTAAAGGTAAGCAAAAGGTAAAAGAATATAGGATGGTAATGGTGGAAAACTTACAAAGTATTTCCCTTTGTAAATTGCCAGTTCCAAATATTCAATATTGTATCCTAAGTCCAAATGACCGTCTAACCAGGCTTTTGCCTGCAGTAAATAAGAATTATATGGATTTGGGCTCCATGGCCATTTGCCGTTGAAAGCACCAACCACAAAATGTACCGCAATAACAATTAATAGTACAGATAAAACGTCGATAATCTTTTGTTTTTTAGAAGATATGGTTTTCAAAATTTTTTCCCCCTTATAGTACCTGATGTTTCGTTAAGTATGCGTATAGAAGTACTCCAAATAAAACGCCACTTGTAGTTATGATTAAATGATGTGTATTTTCCTTCTTTTCGGTATAAATGGCAGTTGCCAAAAACATTGGAAAACATACACTCATATATCGACCACTGCTCAAAAGCCATGATGGCATGTAATTCATGATTACGTAAAAAACAAAGAGCAGAAAATACTTGGCATGCATTTTGCGAACGCTGTAAACCATGAGGAAACAGCAGATGAAAAAGATAACGATTGGAACAAAACCTGCAAAAATCCATGATTCATCTGTTAAATGTTCCGGGCCAAAGGTACGATTCCAAATATCGGTAACATTTTTACCAAAGTATGTAGCTTCCTGATACCAAATCAATTTCTGGTAGTACAAAAACTTGAAAGGATCTCCAGTTACTATTTTATTGATAATTAAATAGATAACAAAACCTAATCCCATAAAAGGAATGAAAATGGCTTTGGTAAATACCGATTTGGAAAGTGCTTTCCAGTCTTTATCCATGATTTTTTTGATTGGTTGTTCGGTTTCTAACCATTCCACACCGGCAACAATCATCATAAGGAAGCCCTGCATACGGGAAAGACCACAAAAAATTCCGGCTATTGTTGCAAGACACCAATTGTGCTTCTTCGTGTAGTAAAAGCACATGGCTGCTGTCATAAAGAAAGTACATTCCGGCATAACAGCACCAAAAAACAGGGAAAATGGAAAAATCGTTAAATAAATTAATGTATTTTTCGCAATTTTCTTTCCGTAATCTAAGGATAATGCACCGAACATATAGCAGCATCCTACAGTGTAACATACAGTACTTGCAATCATTCCTGCAAGGGTAGGTTCCTTTACAAATTGGTAAAAGAATTTTAAAATCCATGCATACAATGGGAAAAATACCAATGTGGAATAAAGTGCTTCGCCGTTGACATTTTCGGTGTAACCTGAGTAACCAAGAAGTGCGATACGTTCATAATTGTTTGAATCCCATCTTAGCCATTCACCGATGAAAGTACCAGAATCGATGATAACATCATCTTCCATATAAAAACGCATGGCAACAAATCCAATGATGTATATGCAGATACGAAAAGCTACTGCATATCCCGCAATTTTCAGGTAATCTTTTTTCGTTGCGGTATAACTTTTGTATTGTAGTTTTTCTGTGGATAGTATTTTTTGAATTAAGTTAGGTTTCTCAGTGGGTGCGACTTTGATGTTGGCAGATGTTGCAAACATACGAATAGCGCAGATAATACAAACTCCCCATACCAAAAGAGAAACTGCTATGTTTAGTAACATGAAAAATCCTCCGTTCTTTAGTTAATGTTCTCAACCAAAATAATTCTAACATTATAAAAGGGTACTGTCAAAGAAAATGAGCAGTTATTCGCTCTTTGCCTGTTCCAAAAGATTGGAAATGGAATCAAGAAGCATACCCTGGGTATATTTATTTTCAGATTCGCCGGAGATTTCTGAGACTGGCACATTGTTTTGCAACTGTTTCTCGATATCCTTTAAGGTGGAATCAAGCAATGGATACATAGCGGATACACTTTCGTTCAGGTTGCGAAAAGTTACGGAATTTACATGGTTTTCATCTACTGCAATTTCTAAATTTAAGGGTGTTTTGTTTAATTCAATCTGACAACTGTAGACACCGGGGGTATATTTGGCTGCTTCCTGTTTTACTTCATGCTTTGTTCCGTGAAACATAAGAAACATTAGTAAAAGGAAGAATAAGATGNNGAATAAGATGAGCCCTAAAAGCAAACCGGTATAGATTAATTCTTTTTTTGATAAGACAATTATTTTAGTGTTTGACAAAATAGTAACCTCCTTTGATTGAAAATGTTCTCTCGGAATCTCCTTTATTCAATAATTTCGGCTATATTTTCCTTGAATGTTCTCCATTTCCTCGTCGTACACACCGTGTACGCACTGCGGGAATGTCGANNATGTCGTTATCCAAGAAAAATCTATCTCGAAATTCTTGTATAAAAAGACTCCGAGAGAACATGAAATGTTCTCTTGGAATCTCCTTAATACCATAATTCCGGGAAAACATTTGCTTATAGTATTTTATGTGCGGGGGAGAAGAAAAATGATATATCAAATTTACCAAATAGATATGGATTTGCGAAAAGTCATATTGTGCATTGTGTAGCTTTAAAAAAAAATCATTAGGTCTTATTTCCTAATAGTTAAAATGTGAAAAATGACTTGACAACTTTGGAAGGCATGATGTTTTGTGGATTTGAATGAAAAAAAGCAAAAATACAATATATTGTGTTTTTATGAAAATTGAAACACAATATTTAGTGGACAGTCAGAAATGACTATGTTATAATTGGTACAAAGCTAGGGCGAAAGACCTACAGGAAAGTGATTTAGAAAGAGAAGAAAGGAAGCGGAGTAATGCAAGTAATAAAGAGGGATGGGAAAATAGTAGAGTATGATAGAAATAAAATCATCGTTGCTATAAGAAAGGCAAATGTTGAGGTTGACGAGACAGAACGTGTTTCTAATGGCGATATTGAGGGAATTGTTGCTGCTATTGAAGGAAAAAAGAGAGATAAGATGCAGGTGGAAGAAATCCAGGATATTATCGAGCAAAAACTTATGGCTGCCGGTAAATTCAACCTTGCAAAGACCTATATTGTATACCGTTATTCAAGAGAGCTTGTTCGTAAGGCAAATACCACAGATAACTCTATTATGAGCCTTATCCGTAACAGCAATAAGGATGTTATGGAGGAAAACTCAAATAAGAATGCGGTAATCGCTTCCACACAGCGTGATTTGATCGCAGGAGAAGTATCAAAGGATTTAACAAAGAGAATGTTACTTCCTGAAAAGATTGCAAAAGCTCATGAGGAGGGAATTTTGCATTTCCATGACTCGGATTATTTCTTGCAGTCAATCTTTAACTGCTGTTTGATTAATATTGAGGATATGCTTGAAAATGGTACAGTGATGAACGGAAAACTTATCGAGTCACCAAAGAGTTTTCAGGTAGCATGTACTGTTATGACACAGATTATTTCTGCGGTTGCCAGCAGTCAGTATGGTGGACAGACAGTAGACATCAAGCACCTTGGAAAGTATTTGAGAAAGAGTTATGACAAATATCACAAGCATTATCAGGAAAAGTATGCCGGTAAAATTGATCCGGAATTGATTGATCAGTTTGTAGATGACCGTTTGCGTGATGAGCTTAAGTCTGGTGTTCAGACCATCCAGTATCAGATTAACACATTGATGACAACAAACGGACAGTCTCCATTTGTTACATTGTTCTTAAATCTTCAGGAGGGAGATCCTTACATCAAAGAAAACGCTATGATTATTGAGGAAATTCTTCGTCAGCGTCTGGAAGGTATTAAGAACGAGAAGGGTGTTTATGTGACACCTGCATTCCCTAAACTTGTGTATGTTCTTGATGAGCATAACTGCTTAAAGGGTGGAGAGTACGATTATATTACAAAACTTGCGGTAAAATGTTCTGCAAAACGTATGTATCCGGATTACATTTCTGCAAAGAAGATGCGTGAAAATTACGAAGGAAATGTATTTGGACCAATGGGATGCCGTAGTTTCCTTACTCCATGGAAAGATGAAAATGGCGAGTACAAGTTTGAAGGTCGTTTCAACCAGGGAGTAGTTAGTTTGAACCTTCCTCAGATTGGTATTATTGCAGGTGGAAATCAGGAAGAATTCTGGAGATTGTTGGAGGAGCGTTTGTCATTATGTTTCGAAGCATTGCTTTGTCGTCACAGAGCCTTGGAAGGAACATTGTCTGATGTAAGCCCTATTCACTGGCAGTACGGTGCGATTGCCCGTTTGAAGAAAGGCGAGACAATCAACAAATTGCTTCATAATGGATATTCAACCATTTCTTTAGGATATATTGGATTATACGAAGTAACAAAGATTATGACAGGTTACAGCCATACAGAACCTCAGGGCTTAGAGTTTGCTAAGCGTGTTATGCAAAGACTTCGCCGTGCTACAGATGATTGGAAGGAGACTACCGGTATCGGATTTGGTCTTTATGGTACACCGGCAGAAAGTTTATGTTACCGTTTTGCACGTATTGACAAAGAAAAGTATGGAGATATTCCTGATATTACAGATAAAGGATATTACACAAACTCTTATCACGTAGATGTTCGTGAGAAGATTGACGCATTTACGAAGTTCACATTTGAAAGCCAGTTCCAGAATTTATCTTCCGGTGGTGCCATTTCTTATGTTGAGATACCAAACATGCGTAACAACCTTGAGGCAATCGAAGAGCTTGTGAAATTTATTTACGAGAACATTCAGTATGCAGAGTTTAACACAAAATCAGACTACTGCCATTGCTGTGGATTTGATGGTGAGATTATCATCAATGACCAGAACCAGTGGGAGTGTCCACAGTGTGGAAACAAAGACCAAAACAGAATGAACGTAACCCGTAGAACATGCGGATATTTGGGTGAAAACTTCTGGAATGTAGGTAAGACAAAAGAAATTAAGAGCCGTGTATTGCATTTGTAGGAAAAATAGAAAACGAAGAGTAGAGAGTTGTTAAGCTCTCTACTCTTCGTTTTTCTCTATTGACTTATCAAGTACTGGATTTTGTGTTATACTCTTAGTCGAAGTAGAAAATTAGGAGGAGAACATGAAAAATAGTAATAATAAAAAAATTGTCAGTTTGGTAATATCCGTTCTTATTATAATCGCTGTTGCGCTGTTTGGTGGGAAAGATGCCTTGTATTCCCTGCTTATGGACAATCAGCCTAAGGTTGAAACCCAGGCAGATAAAAAGCAGGACAAGGAAACTCAGGATGCAGATGAGAATAAAGAGGAAGTATCCTATAAATTCCGAAATGCTAATTTACTTCAGGAACATTTTGAAAAGCATGGGAAGGAAATGGGATTTTCTAGTGCAAAAGACTATGAAAAAGCTGCCAGCAAGGTTGTGACAGATAAAAATGCATTGCACAAATTAGAAGCTGAAGATGGGGATGATGTTTACTATTTGGAAAGTACCAATGAATTTGTGATTGTATCGAAAGACGGATATTTGAGAACGTATTTCAATCCTAATGATGGAATAAGATATTATAACCGACAGTAAGAAAGAATATATAACAGGCTAAGAGAGTAAAACCATTCTCGTTTATGGTGGTGTCAGAAAAGACGGACATGTGGGCTTACTTCTCTAAGCCTGTTTTTAGTAATAAAGCAGGAAAAATCCATTTGACACAATCGTTTTTGTGTTATACGGTAACCTTAAAGGTAATATGATTTTCTCCTTCTTCCGTTGTGTTATAACAGGAAATCGTTCCGTTGTATTTTCGGATGGTTTTCTGTAAGAAGGGAAGTCCAAGACCGTGTTTTTTCTGTGTATCATTTTTTGTTGTGTATCCAACCTCAAACATTTTCTTAAGTAAATCATCGGAAAGATAAGGCCCTGGATTTTTCGTCTCCACAGTGACTTGACTGTTCTGGGAGTCAAGCTGTAAGTAAATTACACTATCCTGTGGCACGGCTTCTATTGCATTATCAATCAGTATTCCCATACACTCCATCAACAAATATTCAGGAAGAGTAGTTTGCAGGGCATAATTTTTTATGGAGATATGAAGAATTTTTTCCTGTTTTTGTGCTTCCTGCATTTTCGTGTAAAGTAATCCCGAAACCAGACGCTGATTAAGCTTTAAAAGATTAACTTCAATATTATTTTGAAATGCCTCTGAACTGTAGGTGTTTAATGCTTCTGTGATACTTTCATAATCTGTACAGGTTAGAGGCAGTGCTGCAAAGGACTGAATAATATTATCAAAATTATGTTGCCGCATCCGTATATCCTGAATCAGATTATCAACAATAGGCTGATATTGTTCGTAGGCATGAAGCGCTTCCTCTTGTTTGGAAAAAGTAATGCGGGTATATATTGCATTTACATTGACGGTAATAAAACAAAATAGCAATAGGAAAAACAGCGCAAAAATTTCTGTAAATGAATGATTGCTAATTTTGTAATAGATAGAGCCTCCAAGTACGAGCAAAAATAAGTTCACAGTAAGCAGCTGAATGAGATGATCAGAAGATACGATTACTTTAAAAAAACGTTCAATTGGTATATAAAAATAAATCAAAACAGAAATAATGGTAATAGAAACAAGTGCAGTTACCGGGTAATATTCAAAAGAATGATAAGCAGGAAATACAATAGTTGGAAGCACAGCTATATATTGCATAATGCAACTGATAATAAAGGTATATATATATACTGAAAAGGCATTTAATAAAGATTGCTTAAAGAAAAGAGCAAAGGTAGCTGTGTAAATGGATAGTTGAATAATGGGAATCGAAGTATTGTTTTTTATGATGGTTTCTACAGCAATTAAAGATACTGTCAGGAAAATAATATAACAGGCAAGGCGAAATATGTTTTTAATTTTGTATTCCAAAGCTCTGCTGGCAATTAAGAAATTGCAAATGGTTTCTAAAAAGTATGTGATAATGAATACTGGTGTGCTCATAAGAAACTCTCCTTCATGTTTTTTTATTAAGTCAGATATTATTGTAAAATCGCAGGTGAATTTGAAAATCAGATGTTAACACAGATGCTTCTTTATTTGCAAAGAGGCGTAGCTTAAAAACATCATATTACGTCGTTGCGGTAATTTCTTCCCACAGGAATGGACAATGTCTGATTGTTAAGGCATAAACATTGGTTGACCGGGTCGTAAGAAGAAATAAAATGGCGGTTTACAAAATAGCTTTTGTGACAACGTATAAAATAATCCGGAAGTATCTCTTCTAGTTGTTTCATGGTATATTGACGGGAACGGTGCACATCTTTTTTTGTATGATAGTGTAAATAATGTAAGTGGGATTGGATGAAAACAATCTCAGAAAATGGTATTTCCCGGTAAATACAATCATTATTTTTTAATTTTAATCTGTCGGAGGATTCGTTTGGTGACATTGAATCTAACATTTGACAGACATCTTCTTTGGTGTATGGTTTGGTTAAGAAACCATAGCAATGAATGGAATTGATGGCTTCGCTCATATAGTCAGAGAAAGATGTGACAAATATGATGGGTGTTGTACGGTATTTTTCGTTGGCACGAATGAGCTTTCCGAAAGAGATGCCATTTCCCGAAATGTCATCTATAGTAGATAGTTGAACATCCAAAAAAAATACATCATAGGTATGTGCCTGAAACTTTTGTATTGCGTCTGAAATAGAATGTGATATGGTAATTTCCGCTTCCAGTTTATAAGTTTTTATAATCTTAGATAAAGCCAATGCCTGTTCTTTATGATCTTCTAAAATAAAATAATATTTCATAAGTATTTAAAGCTCCTTTTTCATTGAATATCCTATTTCCCGGCATTGTTGTTGTATCATTGTTTTGTGCGAATTGTTCTATCTTTTCCGAGAACGTTTCATATACAAAGATGATAAAAAAATAAAAGAAATATGTCAATGTAGAATTTTGTCGTTTGTGCCACTATACCGTCGTTTATGCCAAAGGGGTTGATAAGAAAAAAAATCTGTGCTAAAACAGAGACTAGGTGATGAAAGTTAAATGTTATAGATTAAAAAAGGATTGCTAAAGCCAGAGATGCCGTAACAAGTTTGAAGACGAACTTGTTACGGCATTTTTGGCTTTAGCAAGACAATAATATGTAAAAAATTAAATTGAATAGTTTGTATTGTTAGAGTGAATATACTCGGACGGAGATTTGCCTATTGTAGTTTTGTAGATTCTGGTAAAGTAATTGACATCTTTGTAACCCAAATGAAAAACTACATCAATAATAGAAAGCTCTTCGTAAATAAATAAATATTCCGCTCGTTTCATTTTGATCATTGTTACTAATTGAGAAAAACGATCTAGTGATTTTTTGCTGAATAGATTACTCAGATAGGTATGATTTATGTAAAATCGGTCAGCCATAGACTTAAGTTTTAAATCCTCTTCCGGGTGTAAGAGCATATAGTTGTATACATTATGCAGAGTTTTATCTGGAAATGTACGAAACAAGCTTGTGAATAAGCGGTATAATTGTGTTAGTTTTCTATGATAGAAATCAATATAATCATCTGCTTTTGTTAGTACCAAATAATCAATTTTTTTATGAAAATCCTGAGGCAGGTATAAAGTTAACCATTCAAACTTAGAGTATAGTTCGTCAACAATGTCTAAATAAAACTGATTGGCAACAATATCCGGAGCAGGAACCAAGGTTGCGTTTGGCTTCACATATAACTTGAAAAGTAGTTCCTTAAATTCGGATAAAATATTGATATTATTTGAAATAAATCCGTTGACAATATGCAATACTTGCATTTGTGAAAAATAGGATTGTCGTTTCGATTGTGAAGGAATTTGTGATGCTATGTTTTTGTATTTTTCCAATTCCTTTGCAACTCTCGCTAATAGGTCTTTCATGCTCTCCTGACTAACTGGTTTTGGAAAATAATCAAATACACCATATATAAATCCTTCTCTTGCATAAGAAAAAGAAACAATATCGCTTATGAACACAATAATTGGGGGTTGATTATCCTTGTGTATTTTTTTTAACAGTTGTAGTCCGTCTAAAAAAGGCAAATTGATTTCGGTCAATACTAAGTCGAAATGTTCTGTATTTAATAATTCTAAAGCTTCTTCGCCGTTAGATGCAGTTTTTGAACAACAAAAATCATTATCTCCTTCACCCCAGATGGGATAATTTTGTAGTAAACGTAACGAAAATTCTTGTGGTTCTATTATTAGTGTCTTATACAAAAGAAATNNAAAAGAAATATAATAAGGACAAGAATAAATTTGTTATCTTATTATAATAATAAACATAGATGACAAAATCAATAGAAAAAATATATGAAAAGTAGGAAAAAGTTTAGGTTTTTAATTTTGAGGTTTTTTATGTTATGAAAACCTCTTTTTTTATTAATTAAGAAACGATTTGTTTTGGGGTTTTTGTTTATGCGTGGATACCTTTTATCAAAAAAAAAACATGGAATTAATTTGAATTTTGATGGAAAAAAAATGTTGGAAATGAAAAAATTTTAAAAANNGTTCTATTGACTTCAAGGTTGAAAAGATACAAAATGTTAAAAAATTTAGCAAAGGAGAATAAAACTATGGCATTAACAAAAACAGAAATCGAAAATTATTTAAAGGAAACAAAGAGGATTTTACTATCTACAGTAACAGAAGATCAGAAAGCGGATGTTCGTATATTAGGTGCTATTGCAACTGATGGAGTAAAGACTTATTTTTCAACAGCATCAAATGCGAGAAAAACAGCTCAGATTGCAGCAAATCCAAATGTTGCAATTTATTTCGAAGCTCCGGGACAGGAATTCCCTAATTACATCAATATTACTGTATATGGAAAAGCAAAAAAAGTAAATTGTGAGAAAGGAATTGAAAAAGCAAAAGCATTAATAAAAGAAAAACTTCCACATTTTGAATTCACAGAGGATAAAAGTATTTATGTGGTAGAACCTGAGGAGATTAAGATTTTTAATTCTTCTGCAGAACTACAGCAGGATAAGATTCAGATTGAGAAGTATGATGCTTAAAACATGTAACCATTTCCTTGGCACCTTTTTGACATAGATCAAAAAAGGTGCCAAGAGAACATTAACTAAAAAAGGAGGAAAATAATGAGTGATTTTATTGAACGTTCCAAATTTTCTTGTGCACTTGGAGGCGCACTAACCACAATTGCAGCAATTAAAAGAGCAGTGCCGATTGTACATGCATCAGGAGGTTGTGCTTCTGCATTATCTGGAGCATATAATTTAGGATCAGGATATAGAGGCGTTGGATATTGTGGTGGAAGTATGATTCCTACATCAAATATTGCACAGAGCCAGATTGTATTCGGTGGAGAAGATAAATTGTCAGGACAGATTGAAGCTACCCTGAAATATGTAAAAGGAGATTTGTATGTTGCAGTATCCGGATGTCAGACAGAAATGATTGGTGATGATACAGTTGGTATCGCATCCAGATTTAGAGATCAGAATGTGATTGGAGTAAGTACCCCTGGATTTCTTGGAAATACGTTAAGAGGATATGATGCCGTATTAAGCGCATTGATTAAAAATCTGGTAGAAAAAACGGATCAAAAGAGTGCAACTACAGTAAATATTTTGGGTATTGTACCAGGTCATGATGTGTTCTTTAGAGGAAATATTAGTCATTTAAAAGAATTGCTTGGAAAAATTGGTGTAAAAGCAAATACATTTTTTGGAGATAATGAAACCGTTGAGGATATAAAAAAATACGGTGATGCGTCTTTGACAGTTGTATTGTCTGAAAGTGCGGGGCAGATAGCTGCTAAGGCGTTTGAAAATACACATAATATTCCATATATTACAACGGATCTTCCAATTGGGCCAAAGGCTTCTGAAAGATTTTTGCATTTAATCGGCGAAAAATTGGGAATAGATAGAGGAGTCATTGATAAAGTAATCGAGGAAGAAAATGAGTATTTCTATTCATATTTGGAGAGAGTTGTAGATGTAGTGGCAGATCTAGATTTTCAGAGATATTTAGTGACAATCACTGACAGTTACTATGCGTATCCATTGGTAGATTTTATCTCAGAAGAGCTTGGCTGGATTCCTCATTTTGTATCTGTCAATGATATTCAAAATAAAGAGAAACAAGATGCATATGCAAAAAAATTCGAGCAATTGACATCTGAGACAAAGCCACAAGTAATTTTTGAGGATAAAGTTGGTCTGACAAAGAAGAAACTGAGAAAGAGCTGGCCTTATAATAACAATCAAAAATATTACAATGCACTTGGTCCTCTTTATGTAGTAGGAAGTGTTGTAGAGAGAAATCTGGCTACAGAATATGGTGCCGGTTTCCTAAGTGTAGCATATCCTGTGAGCAATCGGGCTGTATTAAATAAAGGATATGCAGGTTTCCGTGGAGCTCTTTCATTAGTAGAAGATTTGTTATCAAATCTTGTTACAAATCGATAAAAAGTAAATAGAAAGGAAGGGAATAAGATGCCAAAGCTTTTAAACGAAAATTTAAAATATAATTATTTAGCAGAAGATGAACCACCGGTAAGAGATGAGCGTGTAGGTGGTTGTGTGGCATACTGTGGAAGTTGTTCCGGTTTGCAAAGCGATTTTAAGAGTGGATGTGCCCAATCACAGAATCGAAAATTTTCACAGAGTGCAGGTTGTCAGCTTGGTCTGGCAGTCGGTATTGTAAATTCTTTGACAAGAGCATTGCTTATCGTGCATTCTCCGTTGGGATGTTGTTCGGGAATGGCAGGAATGGCAGGTGTAAGTGCAAGTAATAGAGCCTCCAGAGGACTGAGTGTTGAGGAAAAGCCATTTATCCACACAAACATGGATGAGTTTGATGTTGTAAATGGTGGTGTTGAAAAGCTGAAAAGAGCGGTTATATACGCTGATCAGGAGTATCATCCGGAAGTAATCGTTATTGCAAATGGTTGTGTACCTGGAATTATTGGTGAGGATATAGAAGCCGTTGTAAGAGAGTTAGAGACACAGATTTCAGCAAGAATTGTACCTGTACATTGTGAAGGATTTAAGAGTAGATTTGTTTCTTCCGGATATGATGCTGCTAATCATGGTATTTTAAAATATCTGATTCGTGAACCAAAAGAATATCCTCAACTTACAGAAGAAGCTCAGATAAAATATGATTTTGCTAAAAAGTATAGAACAAGCAGAACCGTCAATATTTTTAATGTAGGTTCAAATAGTAATGGTGATGAAGTGGAGCTTTCAAGACTTGTAAGTGCTTTGGGCTTAATTCCAAAAGTTGTTCCATTGCATTGTACAGTAGACGATTTGGATCATTTGGGAGAAGCTGCATTAAATGTAAGTATTTGTGCAACTCATGATGATTATTTGTTAGGACATTTAAAAGAGAGATTTGGAACAGAATACATTTTGGATGTTTTACCAATTGGTATCAATTGTACAAACGAGTGGATTAGAAAAATTGCAGCACACTTCCATTTAGAAAAAGAGGCAGAACGTTTGATTGAGCAGGAAAATAAAGAATTACTGGAAGCAATTCAACCATTTGCTGAAGTGTTAAAAGGAAAGAAAGTTTTCGTTGGTGGTGGAGAAACAAGAATTCTTACTACAGCAGATTTCTTTAAAACTGTAGGTATGGATGTTGTTGGAATTAAGGCTCACAATGTGGACCGTTTTGTTGAAAATCTTTTGAATGATATTAAGGATCCTAATCTGGTTGTTGAAGTTGGAGCACATCAGCCTGCAGAAGAATTAAATATCTTAAATGGACTTAGACCGGATTTATATGTAGGTCATGCAGGTGCAAATGGATGGGTTACAAAACTGGGAATTCCTACAATGCCGTTGTTTGGCGCTCCAATCAACTATATGGGTTATTCTGGAGCATACGAACTTGCAAGAAGAGCAGCCAGAGTATTAAAAAATACTAATTTCTCTAAAAATATTAGTAAACATGTATCTATTCCTCTTACAGATGAATGGTTGGCTACTGATCCTAGAACAAATATTGTTGAGGGTAACAGATTTTAATCAAATGAAAGAGAAAGGAGAAAAATATGGCATTAAAAATCGTTGATAATTTAACACAACTTGTTGGAGAAACGCCGTTGTTGCGTCCAAAGAAAATTTCAGAATTAGCAGGAATTTCGGAAGATACAAATCTTTTGCTAAAACTAGAATATTTTAATCCCTTAAGCAGCATTAAAGACAGAATTGCATTAGCAATGGTAGAAGATGCGGAAAAGAGGGGAATACTTAATGAAAAATCAGTGATTATTGAACCTACAAGTGGTAATACAGGAGTAGGATTGGCGTTTGTGGCTGCTGCAAAAGGATATAAAATCTTAATCACAATGCCTGATACCATGAGCGTTGAGAGAAGAACCCTGTTACAGGCTTTGGGAGCTGAATTAGTTTTGACACCGGGGGCATTAGGAATGAAAGGCGCAGTTCGAAAAGCCGAAGAGTTGCAGGTGCAGATTGAAGGTGGAGTTATTCTACAACAGTTTAACAATCCTGCCAATCCACAGATTCATGAACTGACTACCGGTGAGGAGATATGGACAGCGACAGAAGGAAAGGTTGACGTGGTAGTTGCAGGTGTTGGTACTGGTGGTACCATTACCGGAATTGCAAAAGTATTGAAAGAAAAAAATCCTGATATAAAGATTGTGGCAGTAGAGCCTTACAGTTCTCCTGTTTTATCCGGTGGAGTACCGGGACCTCACAAGATTCAAGGAATTGGAGCAGGATTTGTTCCAAAAGTTTTGGATTTAGATCTCGTGGATGAAATCTTTAAAGTAAAAGACGAACAGGCGTTAGATACCTCTAGAACTTTAGCAAGAGAAGAAGGATTGTTGGTTGGTATTTCGTCAGGTGCTGCAGCTTATGCTGCTGCGCAGGTTGCCAGAAGAAGCGAATTTAAAGGAAAAACAGTAGTTGCAATTTTACCGGATACAGGTGAACGATATTTATCTACTGAGTTGTGGACAAATTTGCCTGTAGAAAAGAGCAAATATTGGTATTCAATTAAAAAATAGGAGGTCGGTAAATATGTCATCCTATAGAATTGCAGTGGGAACTTTGGACGGAAAAGAAATTACTGAGCATTTTGGAACATCAAAAGGTTTTAGAATAATAGAAATAGATCAAGAAACGGATGCGGAAAAACCCTTGGCAGATATTGAAGTTGTGCATTCCGAAAAATGTGGACAGGGTCATGATAATGAAATGCTTGCAGCAAAGATTCAGGCATTACTTGACTGGAATGTTTCTGTTGTTATTGTGAGTAAGATAGGACCAGGCTCTGAACGGTTACTAACCAAAAATCAGCTTCAGGTTCTGACTGCAAGTGGATCTTTGGATACAGTGCTTGGTAAAGTAAAGTATTTTTATAAGAACCATCATTTCCATTAATTTATATTTAAATGTCATTTTTTATGGTAATGCATTTTAGTAAAAATGGATGTGAGTAGAAAAAGGAGAGAAGAGAAATATGGCAGAAAAAAGTTATAGACAGATAGCAATTTATGGAAAAGGAGGTATAGGTAAGTCTACTACAACACAAAATTTGACTGCAGGATTATCAGAACTTGGAAAAAAAGTGTTTGTGGTTGGTTGTGATCCAAAAGCGGATTCAACAAGATTATTATTAGGTGGGTTACATCAGAAAACGGTTCTGGACACTCTTAGAGAAAAGGGAGAAACCTTGGAACTTGATGATATTATGAAAATAGGGTTTAATGGCACAAAATGTGTGGAATCCGGTGGACCGGAACCTGGAGTAGGATGTGCAGGTAGAGGTATTATCACTTCAATTGGTCTGTTAGAACAACTTGGCGCATTTACAGATGATTTGGATTATGTATTTTATGATGTTCTTGGTGACGTTGTTTGTGGTGGATTTGCAATGCCAATTAGAGAAGGAAAAGCAAAAGAAATCTATATTGTAGCAAGTGGAGAAATGATGGCATTGTATGCTGCAAATAATATTTCAAAAGGTATTAAAAAGTATGCACAGACTGGTGGCGTACGTCTTGGCGGTATTATTTGTAACAGTCGTTTGGTTGACCGTGAGGAGGAACTTCTAAGGGTATTTGCCAAGGAACTTGGAACACAGCTTATTTACTTTGTACCTAGAGATAATATTGTTCAACATGCAGAGATTAACAAAAAAACAGTAATTGATTATCGTTCGACATCTAAGCAGGCAGACGAATATCGTAATTTAGCGGAAGCAATTGAAAATAATACAATGTTTACTATTCCTACTCCATTAACACAGGAACGATTGGAAGAAATTTTGATTGAATATGGACAGTTAGATGAATTAGAAGATGATTATCGTATTTAGTCATGGAAGGGAGATTGATTATGGGCGAAATTAAAAATAGTGCATTAAATTTGATTGGAAACACTCCAATTATCAAATTAGATCGTTATTCCAAAAAACAAGCTATTGAGGGTGTTCAGTTGTTGGGCAAGTTGGAATATTTGAATCCGGCAGGATCTGTAAAAGACCGAATTGCTTTAGCAATGATTGAAGCGGCAGAAAAGGAAGGAAAGATTAAGGAAGGTGCAACCATTATTGAGCCTACTTCAGGAAATACGGGAATTGGATTGGCAGCAGTTGCTGCAGCGAAAGGGTATAAGGCAATTCTTACACTTCCGGATACTATGTCTGTAGAAAGAAGAAATCTATTGCGGGCATATGGTGCAGCTATTGTATTGACAGAGGGATCTAAAGGAATGAAAGGCGCTATCGCTAAGGCAGAAGAATTAAATAAATCCATAGAGAATTCTGTTATTCTGGGGCAGTTTATAAATCCGGCAAATCCTTCCGTACATAAAGCAACTACCGGACCTGAAATCTGGGATCAGACAGATGGTAGAGTAGATATTGTGATTGCAGGTGTAGGTACAGGTGGAACGATTACAGGTGCTGGTGAGTACTTAAAAGAAAAAAATCCGGAGATTAAAATTATTGCTGTGGAACCAGCCGGTTCACCTGTACTTTCCCAAGGTAAGGTTGGACCACATAAAATTCAGGGAATAGGAGCAGGATTTGTACCACAGGTATTAAATACTAAAATTCTGGATGAAATAATTGCAATTGAAAATGAGGATGCATTTACAGAAGGAAGAAATTTTGCAGTGAGCGAAGGAATTCTTGTTGGTATTTCATCGGGNNGGTTATTCTACCTGATTCTGGAGACAGATATCTGTCTACGTCACTTTTTACAGAAGACAATCATGAATAATACTGTTATCCAATTTTTTGTAAACCCACGTTTGGTTGTGGATGTATCAGAAATGACTGATATGTGGGTTTACTTTTGTAATATGGGCAGATAACGAATTAAGTTGGTGCTGTAGCTGTTGGAAAGGCATAGGTTTGCAAAACTGAAGATGTAGGTTCGAATCCTACCAGTACCATTGTGAAATAAGATTTAAGTTATGGTGCGTGTAAAGCATACAACAAAGAAAGGATTAAAAACGTTATGGATAAAGTGTTAGAATACGTAAAAAGATATCGCAAAGATGTTATTTGGGGTATTTGTATGAAATTTGGAGGTACCCTTTTAGAACTGGGAATACCTTGGGTTCTTTCCTACATTATTGACCGTGTTATTCCTATGAAAAAAATCAGTCTTGTATTTATTTGGGGCCTTGTAATGATTTTGTTTTCTGTGGGAGCAGCCCTTGGTAATATTTGTGCGAACAGAGTTGCATCAAAATCGTCGATGCAGATAACCAGAGATTTAAGACATGATTTGTTTAATAAAATATTGCATTTGTCCAAACATCAGGTGGATACAATTACATTACCTTCACTTGTATCCAGGATGACAACGGATACATACAACATACATCATGCGGTGGGAATGTTGCAAAGAATGGGAGTGAGAACTCCGGTGATTGTATTAGGTTCTTTCTTTGTTATGTTTTCCCTTGATAAAATTNNGTATATTATATAACGAGTCATGGAATTCCATTATTTCAAAAACAACAAAAAAATGTTGATAATATGGTCCGAACAGTTCGAGAGGATTATACGGGAATTAGAGTGATTAAAGCACTTTCAAAAGAAAAATATGAAAAGAAACATTTTGAAGTGATTAATGAACAATTAGTTAAAAGTGAGAAGAAAGCATCTGTATATATGGCAATAACAAATCCACTAATGAATCTTATGTTTAATGTGGGAATGGCTGTTGTTATTTTAATAGGTGCTTTTCGGTTGAATCGAGGTGGAACGACGATTGGATGTATCATGGCTTTTACCTCATATTTTATGACTTTATTAGCTGCGATGATGGGGATAACCAGAATATTTGTAATGACATCAAAAGCATTGGCATCATCTTCAAGAGTAAAGGAAATATTAGAACTTCCGGAAGAATTAGTGATTGCTTCCAAAGAGCAATATCCGGTGGATAAATCCTTTTTCCAGGATTCATATGCGATTAAATTTAATCATGTCACATTTCGATACCATGGAGAACACACACCAAGCCTTTCAGATATATCTTTTCAATTAAAAAAAGGGGAAAGTCTTGGGATTATTGGTGCTACCGGTTCGGGAAAATCAACCTTGGTGAATTTATTGCTTCGTTTTTATGATGCGTCAGAAGGAGAAATCTATATAAATGGAGAAAACATTAAAACCATCTCTGGTCAGAAAATGCGAGAAAAGATGGGGGTTGTTTTTCAGTCGGATTTTGTGTGTAGTGGAACATTGAGAGAAAATATTGCTTTTGGAAGAAAATGCGAAGAAGAAAATCTTAAACTTGCTATTTTAACTGCACAGGCAAATGAATTGGTAGAGTTGGATGTGGATGGACTGGAGAAAAGAATCTATGCCAGAGGAAATAATTTGAGTGGCGGTCAAAAACAACGGTTACTTCTTTCAAGAGCATTGGCAGCAGTACCGGAAATATTGATTTTAGATGATTCTTCCAGTGCACTTGATTACAAAACGGATGCTAGATTTCGAAAATGTTTGCAAAAAAACTATCCGATGATAACTCAGATTATGATTGCACAAAGAATTAGTTCAATCATGGATATGGATCATATTCTTGTCCTTGAGGGAGGACGGATTGAAAGTTTTGGAACTCACGAAGAATTAATGCAAAAATGCAAAGTGTATCGTGAATTATATGAATTGCAAACTGGAGGTGATATTGATGTTAAAGGAGCATGATTTAGGGGGAATAAGAAAGAAAAAAAAGAAAAGGGTTGTAGCAAAACAATTATGGAAATATGTAGCAAAACATAAAAAAGTATTTATACTTGCAATAATACTTACATGTATAAGTAATATATTAGCATTGATCTGTCCAATGGTGTCCGGATTTGCAATTGATGCAATTGGTACAAAGGTTGGGGAGGTAAAGTTTGTTAAAGTTTTCATTTACGTTGGTATGATGATAGTTTTTTATGTTTTATCAGCGATTATTTCGTATATCCTTTCCGTATTGATGATAAATACGAGTCAAAAAATTGTAAAACAGATGCGTCATGATGTGATGGATACTTTTTTCGAGTTGTCAGTTGAGTATTTTGACCAACATGCAATAGGAGATATCATAAGTAGAATTTCATATGATATAGATACCATTAACACATCTTTTTCTCATGATGTAGTGCAACTTTTGGCAAGTGTGATGACTATTATAGGGGCATTGATTATGATGATTTGTCTGTCGCCTATGCTTGTTCTTGTATTTGTTGTGATGCTTCCAATATCTATTTATGTAACAGGATATCTGACAAAAAAAGCAAGACCTTTTTTTTCAAAACGATCGATTTGTCTGGCAAACTTAAATGGATACGTGGAAGAAATGCTTTCTGGTCACAAAACAATATGTGCTTATGAACAGGAAGAAAGAATTATGGGAGAATTTGATGATAAAAATCTAGAAGCGGTAAACGCATATTATGAATCAGAGTATCATGGTAGTTTGACAGGACCAAGTGTAACGTTGATAAATAATATTTCTCT
>LXOW01371742.1_pt1 | contig 38935 bp, 43 predicted proteins | sample 1368591 | NCBI WGS metagenome assembly LXOW01 (sample SAMN04884650, study PRJNA319009) | bovine gut metagenome | isolation source: Cow rumen | host: Bos taurus | place: Italy: Legnaro (PD) | collected 2014-07-09
TTTATGTTACCGCCAACAATATGACTCTGTGAACCTGTTATTGTGGTGTGGTAGTTTGTTGAACCTGACACATAGTAGTTCCAAGCCCCCGAATCGTTCCTCAAGTAGAGTTTCTCACCCTCTTCAAGTGTTATAGTTGAAGGTGTTCCTTCGACAAAGTTCAATGTTGTGAAATCGAAACCGTTTTTCGAATATTCGACGGAATCTGAATAATAGGTTGAAGAAGGACTACCTGTCTTCGTCGTGGTGAATGTGATTGTGTTCTGACCTGAATAGGTGTTCTGTATATACAGATAGTCGTATTCAGGTGTAGGTGGTACAACCGATTTCTCCCACACGAGTTTTCCGCTTGCAGTGTCTATTATTCGTATTATCTCCTTGTTGTTGTTCAGGCTCAATATGGCCTTTATGTCTTTGTTGTTTGTTGTTATCATAGATTACTGGTTTGTTTCTGTCCAACCGCTTGGAATACCGGATGCACCGCTTGTATATGTGGCGTTACCGAGATTATGGAATGTTCCGCTTGCAGCCACACCGTCAAGCCACAGAGTTATGCAGTATGAGGCCGATATGTCGTCGGCGTATGTAGTGACACTGTTGAGATTGGTGCAGTTCTCGAATAATCCTCCATAACAGTTTCCTACGAGAGTCTTTGCAGGTAGGACCGGACCCGTTGTCAATGCACGACAAGCCGAGAACATCTGGTAGTAACATTCTACAGCCAGTGTCGTTGCAGGCAATGAAGGCGGGTTCACGAGTCGTACACAACCGGCGAACATCAAGTTATAACAGGCGTATGCAAGATTTGTTGCAGGTAAAATAGGTGCAGTTGTTATCATCGTTCCGCTATACATTCCCTTGTAACAGGAATCCGCCATTGTTGTTGCAGGAAGTTCAGTCTGACTTGTTGTCATACTATTGCAGTTTGAGAACAATCCGTAATAACACCATTCAGCCAGTGTTGTCGCCGGCAATGACAACAATGAAGAGTCTGTCAGTTTAGTGTCGTCTTCAAACAGTTTGGCGAAACAACCTTTCGACATTGAGGCGTTTGCCATATCGGTGTAGTCTATAAGACTCATTATGTTACCACCGACTATATGGTTCTGTGAGGCGGTTATTGTAGTCACATAATACTTGCTTGAATCGAAGTAGTTCCATTTTCCCGAATCGTTCCTGAACCACACTTTCTCACCGCTGTCGAGTGTTATTGTCTGTGTAGTTCCTGCCGTGAAGTTCATCGTTGTCCAGTTCTGACCGTCTTTGCTATACTCTACGGAAGTTGAGTATGTTCCAGATGTAGGTGAACCCATAATTGAAGTTTCAAGCGAAACGGTGTTCTGTCCGTTGTATGTGTTTTCGAAATAAATGAACTGGTTGCTGACAACACTGTCCTTCACATAAAACTCGATGGTTTCCTGTGTCTGGTCTTCATAGGTGACAGTGAAAGCCCTCGTGCCTGGTTTGTTCTGTATGTAGGCCATAGAGGTTGAATCCTCATCCTTCCAGTTGGACTGTGTTCCTCCGCCTCCGCCAGAATCGAGCGATATCGTGGCTCCTCCGCTTTGGTTAAGCGAGAAACTGCCTTTTGTCACACCACCCTGTTTTATGATTATATTAGGGTTGTTGACAGTAGGTATCACAGGTTTGTTCTCTATATATGAAGGGTCAGAAGGGTCATCCTCGTTCCAGTCTGAATGAACCTGACTTACAGAGTCGAGGTTTATAGTGGTTGCATTACCCTGATTAAGCGTGAAACTTCCTTTATTCACACCTCCTTGGTTGATTGTTATCTGAACATCACTGACATAGGGTATAGTAGGTTTGTTAAGTATGAATGAAGGGTCTGTCGGGTCTTTCTCCGCCCAGTCTGACTGTACTTGTGTACCACCTCCTTCATCGAGGTTTATGACTGTGTTTCCTGATTGGTTCATAGTGAAAGTTCCCTTCTGGACACCACCTTGGTTTATTGTGATTGTTCCGTTACCTACAGAAGGTATCAAAAGGTCAACCTCATACTTCGTGTAGTAGTTGTCGAAGTCGGCCTGTGTGCTTCCGATTTTCTCATAGATAAGTCCGTCGGGAAGCCACACATACTCGTCGAATATGTTCTGTTGGCCTCCTCCTTCCTGTGGAAGCAGGTATATCACGTTGTTCTCACCCCTTTCAGGAAGTTCTTCCACCTTCACGAACTTCGGTCCGGTTATACCACCTATGAGCTGGTTCACCTGGTTACGGTTGTAATAGTTCTGGTTCAATGTCGTCATCAGGACATAGGCTTCCAGATTCGGTGTGTCGGTAAGGTTCAGATATGAACCCGTGAAGGCGACCTGTGCCTTGTCTGCGTCCACATAGTCCTTCACCTGTCCGAGAGTGACTGCACTTTCCTGTTCGTTCAATCCTGTGTTGCCTACTGCAAACATAAGACCGTCGGAAAGTGAATCCAATATTGTAGCTTGATTTATTTTAACACCCATTATAAGTTCTTTGTTCTTTATTTAAGAATATCAAAAAGAAAAAGGGGTTTTCACCCCTTTTTCTATTGGTTGTCCCAGTATGCTTCCTCGTCGTTGTCGAAGGCGACTGTTTTCTCATCGTCGTATTCAATACCGCCGTCGTATTCGAATACAGGCCATATATGAATATCTCCCGTTACTGTTATCGTTCGTGAAGCCGTCAAAACTCCGTCACTCCACTCAACGAAAGTCCATCCTTCATCTGGTATGGCCGTAACCTGATATATAGTTCCTTCGTCGGTCATCTCACGATAGTCTATGTACCAGTCTCGTGAATCCACTGTGAAGTGACCACCTTCCTTCTGTTCAATCCAAATCTCGTACTGTTGTACTACCGGACCGTAGTTGTAGTTCTTCGTTATGTACTTTCCGTCAAGTGTCTTAACTGTTATCTGTCCTCCCGAACAAATCTCCGGTGTACCGTCACCGTGGTCAACTGTGTCGAGTTGTGGTGAGAAACTGACTGCAACCTTGTTTATTTTGTTCACAGGTTTGACAAACGACCCAAGCGTGCTTATCGCCGTCGTGTCAATGTCAATCTCCTTGTTAGTGTAGGTCTCCCACAGTCCGTCGTGGTTGAGTTCTACCAACATAGGTGTGTCGTCCCACTGTTCCCAGATGAAACTCCTTCCGAGTTGTGTTATGGTAAGACTCTTCTGAATATTACCGTTGCTGAACGTTATCGTACCAGTTCTCTTGTGGTGCATATAGTTAGTATCCACTGTAACGGAAGCGGTCAAATCAACGATTTTCTTCGTGTTGTTTTGCAAACCGAAACCGGTAAAATATCTCGGTATGAACCTCACATCACACCAGGAAGGGGAACTTGTAATCTCAACCATTGAAGGTCTTGATGTTATGTTCACACAGAAGCATATACCGTCCGATTCGACCGTCTTCGTCGTAACATCAATGTTAAGATATGTGTTTTCAGGTCTCTGGTTCACATAGACATAGGCTGTCAGTATAGGGTTTGTGGTGGTCTTCAAGACAACAATTCCGTTTCTCGGAAGAAGAGGGTCTGAAGAGGCTCTCATATTCAACCAGTTGTTGTCTTTGGTGCATATCAGCCAGTTTGGTTTTGAATACACATACCATTCAGGGTCTGACGAATATACACTCACACCTACCGTCTCGTGCTGGAACACCTCCGTTGAATAAGGCGTGGGACACAATGCAGGCCACATCTCCTGACCGTCGGTGTAGGCCGACAAATCCCAGACCTGACAGAGTTCGACTTTAGTTGGACTGTTGCTGTCAAAATCGTAGTCTGTCACCTTGTTTATGTGATAGAGTGTGTTTCCTATCTTCACGAAATCGTGGAATCTGATGGCTTTGAACTCCGCCGGTGTCAGATATGCATAACAGTTGAGTTTTTTATTCTGGACACTATAACGCTCGTCTATATATCTCTTCCAGAACAGGTCATAGACATATCTTGTCTGTGAGCAATCCACATCAAAATAGTATTCGGCTGGACTTTCGAAATGCACAGAGTATTTACCACTACGGTCTATCGTACTGATATAAGGTAGTTTACGGCAAATCTCCGTGTTCTGCATAGTCAGGTTCCACATATAAGCTCCGTTGTGCAGCATACGGTATGTGTCATCGGTTATGAGAACCATACCGTTTCCCTCCGTTGTCCTGAAACCGAGTTCGTAGTCAGGGTTGAATGTACCGTTGAATAGATAGAAAGCTCCAGAGTTTCCTGCGTTCTCGCCCTCGTTGTCGTTTTCTATGTATCTCTCGTCAGGATACACCTTGTAATTGTAACCCATAAACTGATTTTCAGTGTCATCAGGATTCTCTGTGTTGTACATACGGGAAAACTGTGCCTTCTGGCTTATCAGGGCGGGTTTTATACCCTTGAACAAATCGTCCGTGTCTGTGTTGAACTGGTACTCCGTGTCTATCTTCTTCGCCCCGTAACCGACCCCGTATTTGTCCTGATACATCTCGTACCTGAACCCCTCTCCCTCATCTACATTGAACCCGACATATCGTTTTTCGAAACAAAGCGGGTTCAATTTGAAATCCTTACTACGGTCTATCTTGTCTGTCCAGTCGAGTACCCTGCTGTTAGAGAAGAACTTGTTACGGTTCATCACAGTTATCTTCTTGTTGTCAATATCAACATCCCACATCAAACCGAAAATCTTGCTGTAATTGAGCAAAACATCCAAAAGTGTTGTTTTCTTCGGGAAAACACGGTACATATCTATACCTGAACGGCTACGAAGATAGTTCGTGGTTGAACAGGAAGCCGTCTTCACACAGTTGAATATTGTAACACCCTTCGGTGTGGAGTTTGAACAGAACCAGTCAGTCCACAACCAGTCCCAGTGGGCGATGTTCTGGTAATGTGAGAACTCACAGGGTTTTCCGTTGTTTGAGAAATAGAAAGTGAAGTTCACAATGTAAGGAACATTTTCGGGGATTTCCAACTCCAAGTCAATAGGGGCCTCAAACCAGTAACCGTTGTACCTGCTGTATCCAGTAGGGAACTGTCCCGCCACATTAGGTGCTGTAAGACAGGTTGTTCCTACATTTATCTGCTCGTCTTCACTGTAATTTCCGGAAGAAGGTGTCTGGTGACTGTATATCATATACTTACGGCTGTTCAAAACCGCCCCGTTGCTTCTCTTCACCGCCTCCACCTTCACTATGAGAGGGTTGTTTCTTTTAAGTTTTGCATAGGTGACTGTACTGTCGTAAATCTTGTGGCTGCAAATCATAATGGAAGAACTCATCTTGAACTTGGTGTAACCGAGAGAATCTGGGTTGAACACACCGTCACGGTACATCAGGTTGTTGGATATCGGATTGAACAAAAGAGTCCTCTTGTGGGCGGTCGAGAGAGCACCCTGCTGTGATATGTTCCAACACAGGTTCAACGAGTCAGGTTGGAACATTGTGGTGTCGGGACTGAAATTGTCGTCCGCCGTGAACAGCGAAGGACAGGTGTATAACATATCCGTCCAATACGGATTATACTGGTTGAACCAAGATGGGTCGAGTTCAACCGTGTAGTCTGTAGTAGACTCCACCTTGTTTTTCATCATCTTCCACAGTTTGCACACCCACAGAGCCGGTTCCTGATAGTACGAACGGAACTCCCTCATATAGTGTTCGTCTCGTTCCTGTGTAAGTTCGTGTTCGTAATTAGGGTGCCACTGCTCCAAATCGGACTCAAAATCACTGTATTTTCCCTGATATGAAGGGACGAACTTGATATAGTCAAGTATATCCTCACCCTCTATGTCGTGGTTCTCCTGTTCAAAAGACTCTTTGACGAGTGAAGCCGAAACCTCTATGTCAGACCAAGGCGATTGGATAAGGTATTCGTCGGGTTTCGTTCCTCCGTAACTGACAGTCTCCCATTTGTTGAAAGTGTACTGTCCTATGTCGTTCATAATCTTGTTGAACTCACCGTAGAGGTTTATTTCGAATTTCTGGTCAGAGAAACAGGTGTTGGCGTTGTTTATTCTCATATAACCCTCCATCACCAACTCTGAATTGTAAAGAAGCTGGTACGGAATCTTGACTCGTGGGTCAATCCCTGTCGTTGTTACAAGAGAATCCTGTCTCTGGTAGTTTTCGAAAATCCTACGGTTCTTGGCCGTCATAGGCAAAGTGATTGTTTTCGAAAAATCGGAATGGTACAGAGTCGGGTTCTGCACGCTCTCATATTGTTTGGTTATATATAACCCTACCGATTTGTCTATATCAACTTCCTGATTGTTTATATACAGTTGTATCATCTCTTTTGTTTTATTCTATGTTCTCCCACTGGCCGTCAACTATGACATAGTGTTTGTCGGCCTTCGTGTCGTTTGACTGCCACATTTTCTCCTCATCCGCTATGAGTGTTGTTGCAGTGCAGTCCGCTTGCATATTGACTCTCTCTGCAAGGTTTTGAACCCTCGTGACCGCCCCTGTTGTTGCATACTCAACGAAAGCGGGTTTGTCCTTCACCTCTATGGCGTCTGTCCTCACTATGTTGTTGTTGGTGTTCTTTATGTTCACTGAATGGCTGTTCCTCACCTCGTTGGCGAACGCCGTGTCAAGCGTGGTGAGAGTTGTCTTGTCTGTTGTGTTGTAACTGCCGTAAGCAATCACATATTTTGTCCTGTCCGTGCAGTTGCAAAAACCAGTGATTACGACATCTATATTGTCACACTTTACAACATTTGAATCCCCGTTTATAGTTATGTTCCTGTTGTTTGAACCTATTATGTTAGTCCCTTCTATCTGAAGTTCCTCGTTGTTGTCGTAAATCAAGACAGAATCAAGGTCTGACAGAGAGAGTGTGTTTCCGTTTCTAACATTTACAGAATTACAATCATCAATAACTATCGTGTTCCCGTATCCTATCGTTAGATAGTTGCAGTTGTCTATCTCAACCTCGTTTGAATCTCCGAGTATTATGTTCTGTGAACTTGTTATCGTTCCTGTGGTTATACCGTTGCAGAACACGCCTGTGCAATTTTCAACTGTCAAACCAACACAGTCTCCGAAATGTATGTCACGACAGTTTCCTGTAACATTGTCAGTCCAGTCAAAGTTGCCTTCAATCAGACGATAAGTGTCCTTCATATAGTCAACTGTGTTGGTTGAAGGTACATAGTGGAACACCAAGTTGTCTCGTGTTGAATAATTGTACGCTTCATCGGACAACTCGTTCTCACTGACGGCCTTTATGGCGAGGTTGTAGTTCGGATAGTCTGTCAAAACATAAATTTCATCAACAACAAGCGAACTTGAATTTATAAGATTGTTTAATTGAATTGAAGTTACCTGTGTCATTATTCACTATCACTTTCTTGTTTATCGTAGTCAAAACACAAATCCAGAGGTATATAGACATTCACGTCACAATAACATCCTGCAAGTATGTCTGCAAATCTCTGATGAAAAGGTAATATCTGTATATCCTCATAAGAGTCTATCTCATAATCTTCTTTAAGATGTTTAAGTACATTTATTATGGATTTGTAACCGTCACTCTGTGCATCGAAAAGATTTGAAGAATCGTTTTTAAGTTTCTGTCCGTAATACATCGTGCAGTTCACAACCTCATAGTTGTCAACTATACGGATATAGTTGATGTTGCAGTCGAAACTTGCATAATTTATATGCAGTGAGTTCCAGTTCGTGTAAACATCAAGTTCATAAAACGACTCAACCGTTTCTGTGTTGAGAGCGTATGTTTTAACTNNCTGAAATTCATATAGAAATCTTCTTTTTTTAAGAATATTATAGTTCCGTTTTGTTATGTTTAAATTAAACATAACACTTATGGAGATTTGGAAAGATATAAAAGATTTAGAGGGTTACCAGGTTTCGAATTTCGGGCGTGTTAGGAGCTTGAACTACAGACGAACTGGAAAAGTGAAGGTGTTAAGTCATTGTGTAAACACATATGGTTATTTTCGTGTAAATTTATGTAAAAATGGTATTGTAAATAGCTTTCTTATACATCGTTTGGTTGCAGAGGCTTTCATACCGAATCCATACAATCTACCACAAGTAAACCACAAAGACGAAGACAAGACCAACAACAGAGTCGAAAACCTCGAATGGTGTTCTGCAAACTATAACACAAACTACGGAACTTGTATTAAAAGAAGGTCTAATAAAACAAGAAATGGTAAATGTTCAAAACCAGTTTTACAATTAACAATAGATGGTAGATTAGTAAAAGAATGGTCTTCTATTATGGAAGCTGAAAGAAAAGGTTTCAACCACTCAAATATNNTTTAAAGAGGTCGTTTGACCTCTTTTTTTGTTTTAAACGAAAAGACCACTCTGGGGAAGAGTGGTCTTTTACTATGCACGAAATGATGTCCGTCCTTGAACTCCGGGCGAAGAGGACGGATTATAAACTGGTGTGTTCTGTCCATCCGGAAGGGATTCCGTTTACACCTGAATCGTAGGTTGCCCCACCCAAGTTGTAGAAGTCTCCTGTGGCGGAAACACCATACAACCAGTTTTTAAGACAATCACTTGCAGATATGTTGTTTGCATATGTTTTTATTGTATTCAATGATGAGCAATTTTGATACATATTAGAATAACAACCTGTCACCAATGTAGTTGCTGGAAGAGTAGGTGTTGAAATCATTGCCGAACATCCTAAAAATAATCTTAAATAACAATAATTTTGCAATGTAGTAGCAGGTAATATTAAAGCATTACTATTCACTAACTTGGTTGCACCCTGAAACAATTGACAAAAACAATAATTTCTTAGATTTACTGTGTCAATATTGGTATAATCCAAAAGACTCATTACATTACCACCAACACTGAAATAATCACTGCAATTAAATCTCATTATTTTATATGCAGAATAACTGGATTCGCTTTGTTTATAACTCCAAGCACCAATGTTTCTAAAATAAACAGATTCTCCTACACCTAATGTAATAGTTACATTTGAATCAAGAGAAGCTGTTGTCCAACTATTTCTATCAGTTGAATATTCAACAGACCTTGCAGCATATGGTTCAAAGGAAGTACCCCAATATTGTTTCTGAACATACAAAGTTAAAGTATTTTGATTATTAGATTCGTTCTTTACATAAAGATAGTCTATAACCGGTGTGGAACTTTTCTCCCAAATGGTTACATTACCTTTCCTTATCTCGACTATCTCCCTCTGACCGAGAAATACCTGTGTATTGCTGTCTATGTTCATAGGTTTTTAAATTTGTGGTTGTGTATACACAACAACTGTGGTGCTTACGTTGTTGGCGTCGATGAATGTTAGTGTCTCGGTGCTCATATTAGGTCTGTTTGACAGGTCGTTGTAGCTGCCGCTCGTTGCAACCGTAGCCAGAGAACTGGTACGGGGAACTGTGTATGTCAATGTGGTCGTTTGTTTTGAACCGTCGGCGAATATATACACCACTCCGACCGTCACGTCAATAGTTCCGGCTGCTGCACCTGCCGCCTGGTCCTTGAACTGTGGATTGTATTCCAACACGAGAACAGTACCGGCCTGTGGGTCTGTCACCGTAAGGGTTGAGAAGGTATAACCGTTCACCACATAGGTGTTAGACTGCATTAAAGTTGCATAGTTGGTGTAGAAGTTGAGAAGCTCCGCCTGTGTCATATCGTTTATGTCGATTGCACCACCTATCGGCTGTCCGTTCACCGTCACCGAAGAAGCTCGAAGGTCTATGTTTCCAAAATTCGATGTGATTGCCACTTCACCCGTGCTTCCGTCCAGCGTTATGGCCAAACCCTCGTAGTCTCCGAGATTGGCGTCGGTCATTGAAAAACCGTCGGTACTCAAACTGAAACTCCTGGATGTGTTATTGTCATAACCCTCTATAACCGGTATTCCATATGACACGACCGAAAGGTTTATTCCGATATCGTTCAAATCACCAATGAGGGTGTCGTTAGTAAAAGTGTTGTTCCCCGTGAAGGTGTTGTCAGAGGCTGAACCTACCTTCAAATTGAGTTGGTTCATCAGGTCTGTCTGGTCTGACAATGTTCCTGTTATCTGTCCCCATACGGCGTTTCCTCCTCCGCCGTTCTGGCCTTTTCCGAGAGCTATCATTTTTTTATTTTCTTTGTCCATTATATTAGTTGTTTCTTTTTTATAGAATATTTTAACCCAAATAAATAGAACATACAGGATGCACAGGGTCAGGGTTGGTGACCTGTCTGCAACACCACTTGTATTCAGGTATGTCCTTCTTGTTTTTCTCCAAATAGGTGGTCAGTCTGTTCCTGAAAAAGTCCGCCTTCTGCTCATAGTACCCTTCGAGGTACTTCGTGTCTTCAAGGTTGGTTGTACTGATTTCACCACTATATTGTGACACTATCCCTGCGTTCCTCATTTTGAATGTGACAGGGACACAGAGCAATGAAAGAACCTTGTATTTGAGGTATATCTTGACATAACCTTCAAGAAGTTTCTCATAAACCGTTCCTTCTATCTGTTCGGCCTCCACGAGTTCTTCGAGTTTCTCCAAGAGGGCGTCACCGAGAGTCTCCCTCAACCAAACATCCTGTGCCTCGTCTATTGCAGGGTACAGGTATTCGTTTTCAAAATTGGTGTTGATGAAACCGTCGGTCTTCAATTCTTCTGTTGTTATAAGTCTTGTATCCATTATTCCACTATGTTTGAATTGTCTTCTTCCGTGCCTGTCTCGCTCCAATCCACCTCGAAGCGGTCGAAATGAAGTGCCCCCTCACCCAACACACTGTTTATTACAGTTTCTATCTCCTTTTGGATAGGTTGTATCACAGTCTTGTTGTAAAGGGCGAAACTCTCAAGATAGGCCTGTTTGTTGAATCCTGTTGATTCACTGCCGTCTCCCATCAGAAGTTTGTTCATTCTGAAAGCGGTGTATATGTCCTTTTCAGTGCTTTCTTTGAGTGAATTGTATATGTCTATGCTACCGTCGTCAGGAAGTCTCTCTATCGTAGTCTTATGTGTCAAATCGTCGTTGAACGACAGAAGTATTCGTGAAGCGTTCTTCGTTCCACTGAACTTTTCCTGAATCGCTTCCTCGATTTCGTCCATAACATCGTCAGAAAGATTGCTGCCGTTGTTGAAATTGACAACTGCACTCGGATGGAATCCGTTCGTAAGGTTGTTGAGGTGGTATTCAGGAATCTGTGTGCTGATTTCAATGCTTGTGAGGGCGGCTATATAACAGGGTTCAGGGTACTGGTTCCTTGTCTGTCTTCCCTTGTAGTAATACACACTGTTAGGTTGTATTGAACCAACAATGTACCTGTCGTACACTTTCGGCTGCATACGGCTGTTGTTCCATTCCTTGTTGTAGTAAATCAAATCCTCGTCCTCATTCACCCTTATGTAACGGAAGTCAAGCCAGTTCAACTCACAAATCTCGTGACCTTTGTTCCTGATGACCTGAAAGGAGAAACCACCGAACAACAGGTAGTCGATGACGAGCTTCTCGATGAACAGGTCGAATGTGTCCCCCTTACGGTTGACGACATTACGGTAGTTGCTAACAATACCGTTGCCCTGAACATAGTCCTTCATAGTGTCGATTATTGAACTGAACTGACTCGAATGGGTGTAGAGTTCATAGATGTATTGTGGAAACAGGTTGTCTGTACCGTATTTGAGGTACTTGCAGTTCTTCACCTGCTTCACTTCAAGTCGAGGAACTTCCTTCGTCTCGTTCACAATGGCGGTGAAGAAGCGTTTATTATTGTCTTTATCCTGCATTATCTCTGTTTTATTTAAGAATATTATTTCAAAATAAAAAAAGGAAACCCTTTCGGATTTCCTTTTGTCAAATCGTTTATGGAAGAATCATTACTCACTTACACCTATTAAACCGTTAACGATGCCTTGTGCTTTTGTATGCTCGTCGTTATCGGCGAGTGGGATAGGCATATAAGCCTCATCTGCACTCAAAGTGATAGTGTATTGGTTGGCGTCACCGACTGCAACACCAGTTGTTGCTGAAATTGTGGAAGCTGTAACAGCCACTTCTGCACCAATCAACCAGTAGTTTCCGTTGCTGTCGAGGACTATCATAGTGCAGTCACCGCTTGCAGTTGCCTGCAAAGCGAGTCTTTTAACCTTGTCTTGTCTTGCAAAAACGAGGTTTGCACCGTTTGTGAAGTAGAAAGAACCGTTGTCGTTCTTTGTCATTTCTGATGTCATTTCACCTGTGTTCTTTCTGAACTGGAATTCGACCCAAGCGTCGTTACCTGCACCCAAAGTTGCTGTTTCAACACTTTCGATAATCTTGTTACCGTCGAAGTCAAGAACATACTGGTCACTTTCGTCTTTCTGATAGTTGTATGTGAAAGCGGCACTTTCGAAACCACCAATCCACAACTTTTTGATAGAAGAAAGGTTAGAACCACAAGATGTTTTAAATCCTTGAAGATATGATGTACAAGCCATATTATTATCTACTTTTTAATTATATTTTTGAAATTAGTTAGAAGAACCTGCCTTCTCGTTCAAATAAACGAACTCACTGAAAGCGTAGTTCACACAGTAAGCGTATTCAACAACGAATTTGAATGTTCTTGAAGATTTGTCAAAATAGACATCAACGATTTCGTCGTCAGACTCACCATCAACACCCAAGTAGAGGTTGTCTTCCGGTGTGCAGACGATAACGTCTTCCGTGATACCAGAGACTCCACGAATAACGAGGTTAGTGCCAGGCATTGTCATTCTGTACTCACCTTGATACTCTTCAAAGATGTGGTACTGGTTGGCGTTCATAAGGTCAACTATCAACTGTTTGTAGTTGGCGATACTCATAAAGAGTGTGCATTTGTCAGCGATTGCAGGGTCGAGAGCCAACCAAGTCTTCTGAACTCTTGTCCAGAGGCTGTCTGAACCGGCGTCGATTTTAACGGTGTTCTGGTCAGCACGGGCGATTGTCAAAATACCGTCCATAAGTGCCAAATTGCCTGTTCCGTCTGTTGTGTCGCCTTCCCAGATGAGTTGTTCGTTCACCTTTGCAAGTTCGTTCACGTTGTTGTTGATTAAGAGTTCCTCGAAAGGAAGTTCCTGGCCTGTAGCGGCCATCTTAACGTCTGAATGTGCCCAAGTCTTCAAGAGGGTCTTTGGGCAGAATTCCTTGTTCACCTTCAAGAATTTTGGTGACAAAAGTCTGTTGGTGAAAGTGTCTGTACCTGTGGCGCTGAAACCACAAGAAGAAGCGTCAGCCAATGTGATTGTTGAATCCAATCTGATTATAGGCTGTTCGGTGGTAACGCCGGTCTGAACATTGAAGTACTTTGCACTCTCTGAATTGAAGAGGGCTTTTGTCAATACTTCAACTCCATTTGTTTCAAGATAGTTTTTTAATCTGCTATCCAAACCTGAAATTGTATATCCTGTTGCCATAATTAGTTGTTTTTGTTTTTCTTTATATATTTTGAAAAGTCTATTTTACCGTTTTCAGTCGGTTTCTGGTTTTTGAACTCCTCTTCCGCTGGTTCAGCGGCGGGTTCAGATAACTTTCTTTCAAGTTCCTCGATTTGTGCTTTGAGGTCTGAAATTACAGTCTTCTGTTCGTCTATGACGGCTTTGAGTTCGTCCACAGTAGGTTCTTCTATTGTCTCTTCGGTCTCTTCCTCTGTGGTCTCTTCCTCCGTCACCTCTTCGGTTTCCTCCGTATTCTCTTCTTCGGATGTTTCCTCTTCGGTCACTTCAGTAGTTTCCTCTTCGGTAGTTTCCTCGATGACTTCCTCTGTGGTTTCCTCTTCCGGTTGCTCGATTTCGTTCTCAACTATCGCCGTCACAATACCGCCTTCGACTGTGATTGTCTTTCCGTCATAGATGTAGTCTTTGTCAGGGGCGGGTGTCATACCTTCGTCACCGTCTATAAAGACTTCTGCACCGACTTCAAGAACATCGTTGTCATACACGAGTGTAGTGCCGTCTTCGGTTGATACAGAACCAAGTTTGAGTAAAGCCTTTTTTAGAGCGAATAATTTTTCTCTGCTGAAAATCATAAGGTTCCTTTTTGTTTTAGAATATATTATATGTTGTTTTTGTGGGAATTAAACTTTTTTCAAGTCATTTTCACTTTAAATTTGGTATATTTAAAGTATGAAGAAATATTGGGTATATATACACACAACACCGGATGGAATGGTGTATGTCGGAAGAAGTGGAGCAAAGTATATTTCACAAAGATGGGCACCATCATCATATAATAGAACATCACTTGAACCACATATAAAGAAATGGGGTTGGGAGAATATTAAACACGAAATAATCAAAGATAATCTTTCAAAAGAAGAATCATATAAACTTGAAGAAGAACTAATTAAAATGTACAAAGAAAAATGTGTTTGTATAAACAAACAACAATCTGGTGGACTACAATGTGACGGAAAAAGAAAAGAATATAGAAATAAAAACAAAGAAAAAATAAATAATCAAATAAAGGATTATTACAACAAACATAAAGAAAAGTTAAAGGAATATAAGAAAAACTATTATAAAACCCATAAAGAAAAATGGGTAAAGAAAAAGGAAGTCGTTTGACTTCCTTTTATATTTTCGAAATTTCAATATCTATCTCCTTTTCATACTCACCTACAATAGAGTCAATCATCATATCAAGTACACCTTCCGCTTCCGCCCTGTCCAACACCGCTTTCAGTGGGTGAAGCCCGTGATGGTCGTAACCGTAGAAACCCTTCTCCGTGATTTTATGGACAATTGCACCTGCAACCCTCTTTACCTCTTTTTCGGTCTTGGGAATCGTGTGTGTACCTGACGGTACAAAAGAACCTCTTGCAATCTTCTGACGAAGCCAATTTTCAATATCCCTGTACTTTGAAGACCAGTTCCCCCATTTACCTGTGGAACGGTTACGACCCTGCTCGATGTACAAGGCGTAACTTTCAAGGATGAAATAGACCACAAGGTGTTTGTCATCCATTTCTATCTCAAAATCGGCTGTACGGGAAAGCTGACCTGAAGCGTTTATCTTCATTTCTTCAAGGTTTTTCTTGTACCAGTCAACCAACATATTCGCTAAATCATAGACCCTCGTGAGGTCTGTCTTTGATACATCAATCATCATTATAACATATTTTATTTAACATTTTTCTGAAACGAGGCTCTATGAAAGCGGAATCAGTCCAAGACAGATGACGTGGAAGGTTATTTATCTTCAAAGTCGGTATTATCTTCTGTGCTTCCCTCCTGCTCAAATGGATATGGTCGAACTGTGCTATCGGTGGGTATTCAATGAAGTTGTAGTAAAGTGTGTTGTCTATGCAGGCACGGCTTTGTCTCCAATTGTATTTGTTGCACATTTCAATATATTTGGTCTTGTTGAAAGGAGCCCATATATGAGGTTCGGCGAAGTACGCTTTCTTCAAGTCAAACAAATGAAGAGTGAGCCACAAATTGTCGTGCCAGACATCAATTCCCCTGTTCCTCGTCCACTGTTCCTCCGTCCAGTCCGAATACCTTCTGACTATACGTGGAACAAGGTCTTCATATGAAGTCTCACAGGTGACCACTTGGTCGTCGCTCGCTTTCACAAAGTCTTCGGTCAGGTCTGGTATGTTCTCACAAGCGTAGAGAATCTTGTGTATTATGTTTGCGTCTTTGGCGTGAGTGTAAGGGTCGTCACAAGGTATATGTATCACTTTGTCCTTTATGTTGTCAGGTGGTTCCGAACCTATTATGAATATTCTTCCCAACCAAGAGGAACAATACTTGTAAAACGAAGCGACAACATATTCAAGTTCAAGTCGGTCACCACAAGTCATAATCCGTGAAGCGATTCCGTTATAACACCAAGGAATGACTACATCGTGCTTTCCTTCACAAACAGTTGTCTTCTTAATGTTGAAGAACCCGAAAGCCTTGTCTATCGTCGTTCCGGTAAGTTCATACACCCTGTCTTCAACTATTTTGTCATATTCCTTTCCGACCGGATAGATGTGGTTTTCATTCATACCTTCAATTGCACGATATGTCAGTTTTTTCAACCCACGTTCAGTCCATCTCGTGCAGGGGACTGTCGTGTAACCGTTCAACTGGAATATGTAAAGTTTAGTCCTGTCATCGTTGTAGGTGTGGATGATGTTTTCGTCAACGAACTTATCCCAGTTGTTCAGCATACGTTTTGTGAATATGGAACACGGTGCAACTACATACTGGTTACCAATCCAGCATTTCCGCTGACTTGATGTTACAGGGTGTCGTTTCCCGTTGTTTTCGAAATCTTTCAACCTGAACTCAATGAGTGTGTCCGGAACCAGTATGTCATCGTCAGTCTCAATGATTATGTCATCGTCATCCAAGTACTGCAGTATCGGAAATGTCTTCTTCATAGACTTCGTGTTCTCTCCGTCCACCCAGTTTATTATAAGACGGTCGTCTGAGTAGAAATACTCTATGAGGTCTTTCGGCAATGGAACACCCATAAACTCCTCACTGCTCAAATTAAGATAAACACGGTCAGGTTTGACCGTGTTTTCCATTATGCTTTCAACGACCCTCTTCACATTACCTATACGGGCCGTCCAAGATGTAAGTGTTACGATTATTTTAGGCATAAAAAGTTCTTTTTTTAAGAATATTTTGGCCTTCATTTGTTATTTTTAAAGTATGGAAGAGATTTGGAAAGATATAAAAGGACTTGAAGGCTACCAAGTCAGTGATTATGGTAGGGTTAAATCATTAAAGCGTGTCGTAAAGTTTGGAAAACAACAAAGAACAGTTGAAGAGAAAATTATAAAACTACACGCAATAAGAACAAAACAAAATTATACACAACTTTGTGTGTCTTTAAAAGGAAAAGACTTTATAGTCAGTAGGTTGGTTGCAGAGGCATTCATACCTAACCCTGAAGGGAAGCCGTGTATTGACCATATAAATACAGACCCTACGGACAACCGTGTTGGAAACCTTCGTTGGGTTACACATAAAGAAAATTCAAACAACCCAATAACTTTATCTAATATGAGTAATGCTCGTAAAGGTAAACCGGGTTTGAAGGGTGATAAAAATAAATATTCAAAAAAAGTTTTACAGTTTGATTTGGAAGGTAATTTTATAAAAGAATGGGATTGTCTTCATCAAATCGAAGAAACAATCGGGTTATCCCATATACAAGTCAGTAGATGTTGTCGTGGAAAATATAAAACAAGTGGTGGTTATATTTGGAAATTTAAAAAGGAAGTCGATTGACTTCCTTTTTTTATTCACCAAGCGTGTAGGCGTATATCAACGGATATGAAAGATTTTTGTCTCCTCCGCTATGATATCTACCATCAAGAATGTCGTCTGTCCAAGGCTCAACATTCAACATCGGTTTGAACGACCTTATCCTTTTCAACAGAAATATCTTGTAATCCGGACAAATCGTTCTCGTGTCACCGAACTGCTCGTAACACCTTATTGCAACATTTCCTGCACTCGTTGTACCGTATGCAACGACAATACACTGACGATAACCGGTTGCAGGGTCTGGTTGTTCGTCATCGTATGAAATCTGCACCCACTGTTTGTTTTTTATAGCGTCCAAAAACCTGTCCCCTGATATTACACTCCTGCTCACCGTTATGTCATCGTCGTCTATTATCTCCTTGTATGTGGGGTCTTCGTAGTCATAACCGGTAATCTCCTCCTTTGTGATTACAGTGTCACCCATTTTTGAAAGTTCTTCTGTTTTCCACTTCTTCGTTGCAGGGTTATAAAGCACTACTATGTCCTTTCCTCCTTTTTTGCCTATCGAGTGTGGAAAATACTTAACGGCCTTGTCACCGCCTTCGTCAATCATAATGGCGTTGCCTTTGTCGATGGCCGACAGTATGTCCGACTTCTCTACTTTAAAGTTTTTTTTTTCGTAGTCCTCGTCACTCATAAGCCATTCAAGGAACTCCGACCAGAAATCACCTTCCTGCTCCACATACTCTTCGGTGGGCTTCACGTCCAGCATAACCTCCATAGACAATCCACCGAACTCACCTTCCATTATCCTGTTCCAAACCTCTTCGTTGTTTATCTTGAATGTGGCGAACAACGAATAGTCCTCTATGTCCTCGAAACCCTTCGGGTTGATTCCCTTCTCCGTGTCCTTTATGAACATTTCGGTCATTACTATGTCGTTGAGCAATTCACCGTTGTGCTGCACGGAAACACTGTTCAGAAGACCGTCTTTCGAATATTTCTCCGCCAACTGGTCTATCACTTCACGACCGAAACGGATGTAGTATTCACGGCCTTCGGGGTCTATACGGTAGATGGGGTAGTTGCAACGGATTACAACCGATGTTATCTTGTGCTGCATTTCATCCTGAACACTGAAAAGGACAGGTTTCTTGTCTTTGTTGAAAACAAGCATATTCTTCTCCATTGCAGGTTCGTCTACTATACTGATACAGCTTATTCCCTCAAACTCCTCTTCGTTGTTGAGGAAAGCGTCAAATATTGGGATTTTAACCATTTGTCTGTTTTTATTTAAGAATATTTATATGAAAAAAGGAAGTCAAACGACTTCCTTTTTTTTAGAATGTGTTGTCGGCTTCCATAACCGACACGTTGTTCTGTGCGTTGGAAATATCGGATTCAAGCACATATACACGCTGGTCTGTAACCGTTCCGAGCATTTCGGTCTGTTGTGCATAGGCTGTTGTCTCGTACTCACCACGACCTATATTGGAAGCACTCTGGCTGATGTCTCCACCTATCGTTCCAGATTTGATACGGCTTATTCCTATCAAACCTGTTGCAAGTGCCGCCGTTGCAAGAACACCACCCAACAGGAAGTTCCAAGGTGCAGGAACACCTGAGTTGACACCAGAGAAGAAAGCTCCCAACTGACCTGATATGGTCTGTATGACGGCGTTGGCGACAGCCATCTTCTTGTATTCCTCACTGTTCTCGTCATAGTTGCTCATCACCTCTTCAAGGACAGAACTGATTGAAGAACCAATCATCTGCACCGTCTGGGCGTATGTGTTGGCGGTCTGTAGTATAGACTGTTGCTGCTGCTGGTCAAGTTCACGACTCTTCATAACATACTCGGCTTGAAGTTCAAGACTTCGTGAGTTATACTCGGCCTGTGTTATGAGTCCGTCCTCATAAGCCTGTTTGAGAGCGTCCATTTTGTCCCTGATGGCCTGCAACTCTATCTTCTGCTGCTCTACGAAGAGGTTCTTACCACCACTCTGGTCTTCAACAATGGATTTGTTGACCCTGTCTGTTGCAAGCTGGTCTATACTGTTGTAATAGTCCTCCGCCTGCTTCTTTCTCTTGTTGTAGGAATCCTCGTCTATCTGCAATTCAAGTTCCTGTGCCTTCTGCTCGTTGGCTGCAATCTGGTCTTGCAGACTCTTTACATAATCGGCGTATTCCTGACTTTCATCCTTGTTCTGTTTGACTATTTCAAGTCTCTCTTTAAGAACCTCGTTGGTTTTCAGTATGGCGTCGAGTTCTGCCTGCTCGTTTTCTATGTTCCTCGTGTCGGAAGCTGTTGAAACACCTTTCTTCGTGTCGGACACATACTGTTCGCTCGCCGCCTTTATCCTCTCCTGTTTCTCCTTTTCTATGGAGTCGAGAGCGTCGTTCAACTGCTGTTCCCACATTTTCTTGTTGGTCTCCAACTGGATTTGGGCGGTGTCGTTGTTGTATTTCTCCTGTCTTTCCTTCAACAGGTCATCATACTGCTGTTGTGTGATGAGTTTCTCTTTGAGTTGTTTGGCGAACTCCTTCAAGTCGTCGTTGTAGATTCTCTCCGCCTTCTTCTTCCTCTCGTCGGCGTAACGGTTCCAGTCACCGTTGTACTCTGCATCCGCTATCCTCATCTCCTCCATCAGTTCGATGTAGGCCTTCTGTGCATCAACCCACTTCTTGTGTGCTTCCTCCGCCGCTTTCTGGTTCTCCTTCTGTTTGGCCAACATATCGTCATAGGCGTCGGATTCCGTCTGTACCGCTTTAAGTACTTTGTTCTCCTGTTGAACCTTCCTTTCAAGCTGTGTGTTCTCCGATTTGGTTGAACCCTCTATGTCAATGTAGGCGTCAAGCTGTTCACTGACTATATAGTAAGAACGCTGCTGGCTTTCATAGGTGTCGAGGTTTCCCTTGTTCCTTTCCTTACGGACTTTCTGTATCGCCTTCATCTGGTCTTCGGTGATTTTGTTCTCGTCGACCATATTTTGCAATATCTTGTTTGAAGTCTCCTTATCCTCTTCGAGAGCCTCGTTTATCTGACCTCTCAAATCCCTTTCTTCTTTGAGAGCCTTGTTGTACGCTTTCTCGTTCTCATCTATCTTTTCCTGATATTCTCCTATCTTGACATAGGCGTCTGTCGCCCTGTTAAGAGAATCCACATTTGCCTCTATGAACTCTTTTGAAAGTCCGAGAGCCGATGAAACTTCATCAAGTGCTTCCTTATATTCACGGGATGTCTTTGGAAGAAGTTGAAGTTTTCCAATCTGCTGCTGAATCTCCCTCCTGATTTTCTTATATTTCAACTCAATGTCACCAAGAACTTCAAGACGGTCTTTCTCTGCTTGAAGTATGTTACGGGCGATTTCAACACCCTTGTCAGACTCCTTGTTGGCGTTTATGATAAGTTTAACAAGTGAAGTAAGAAGCGTGATACCCATCGCTATCCAACCTATAATAGGAATGGACTTGATGGCTGTACCTACTGCTTTCAGAGCACCTGTAAGTGTCCAAGAGGCCTTCGTGGCGACACCTTCACCGGCGGCGAGAGTTGTAGAGGCGACGGCGGCTGTCTTCGCTCCTGCCGCCATTGCCGATGTAGATGTGGCGGTGGATTTAGTGGCGGTGTTTAGGTTGTTCGTCGCCGTTGTAGCCGTCTGGGCGTTGGTGGCGAGGGTCTTCTCCGCTTCATTGAGATTCTTGACCTCCTTCGTAACTGTGTCAATACCTTCCGCCTTCACCTCTATGTCGATGTCGGCCATATCTTCAAGACTCTCCGTCACCTCCTCCACACTTTCGATGACACTTGTTGTGTCCGTGTCTATGTTGATGTTCTTGTCAGGGATTGTCTCTATTTCGGTTTTCAGTTCCTCTACCTTGGTTGTGGCCTCCGTTGTGTCTGCGTCTATATCAACCTTCTTGTCACCGACGGATTTTATTTCTGTTTCAAGGTTCTTGATGTTCTTGTCGGCTTTCTTGGTGTCGGCGTCTATCTTTACCTTCTTGTCTTTGGTTGAAGACTTTATCTTCTTGTCAAGATTGTTTACAGATTTCTCCGCCTTCTTGGTGTCGACGTTCAACGATATGTCTTTGTCACCTATCGAGTCTATGTCTGTTCCGAGAGCCGTGACAGAATCGGCCGCCTTCTCCGATGTTGAACCGATAGTTCCGAGCATATTGTTGAGACCTTTCAGACTCTTGATGGCTGTGTCAATTGCACTGAAACCCTGTATTGCAGCCATAACAAGCTGTATCGGGGCGAGAGCCTTCTGCATTTTTTCAGAGTCACCACCCAAGAGAGCCATACTTGCACTGATGGCGTTGATACCTCCGGCGAAACCCATCGAAACCTTTGTGAGATTGGACATTACGGCTCCAAAGTCTTGGTTACTGTACTTCGCCGCTTCCGTTATCTCAACCTGTTTTTGCTGCAAATCAGCGAGTTTGAGCGCCGCCTGATTATACTCGTCTGTCCCTTGTTCAAGCTGCGCCATCTCATCCTTCAAGTCCTTTATTTGTTTCTTCAACGGAACGAAGGATTTTGTCAGGTTGTCTATATTATTCACCGCCTGACCTGTCTGTATGTCTATAACCTTTGTTTTGGTCAATTCTGCCATATAATGTTATTCTCTTTTATCAAGAATATTTGAAGTCCTGATTTATAAGTTTTCCAATATTCTAAATAAAAAAGACGATGAAGGAAAAAATAAAGGATATATACAACCATATATCGAAAGCCGCCTTCTGGTCTACTTTCTTGATTTCGGTTGCACTAATAACAATATCTTTCTTCCTGCCTCCGACGGGTCAGGTTGACCCAAGCGTGTGTGGGGCTGTCGGCGAGTTGTTCGGGTTCGGGTGTCTTGCAACGGTGATAGACGGAATGCACAAGGGAACCGATGTTTCCGTTACGAAAGGGGACACCTCGATTACGATAAACACTCCCGACAAAAAAGAAGACTTTGAAGGTTAGTGTCCTTGACATTATTACAGAAGACAAAAAAAGGTGGTCATTGACCACCTTTTCTCTTTTTAAATTCCCTTATCAAATCGTTTCTCTTTATATTGAAATCGAAGTTCTCCAAATACTCCACAAGTAGTTTCACCTCTTTCTCGTTGAAACCACAAGTTTCAAGAAGTTGACTGTCTGTCGTTATACCTGTATAGTCTATGTTTGGCAGGTATTTGAACTGGTTGTCAAGGATGAACCTGTTCGACTGTGTGAGCCACAAACCATATCTCAACACAACACCCTGTAACAGCTTTTTAAGATTTTCCCCATAGGTTTTGTTTGGGCAATATATGATGTTGTACATTTTTCCTGTGATGAAACCAATCTCGCTTTGCCTGTCTAATATATCAACCGTTTTGAGGTAACCTGACAACCACCTTCCGTCGTATGAGCCGTTCGCCCTGTTTATGTTGAGGTAATATCCTTCTTCTTTTATCCTTCTCTTCGCCGCCCTTATTTCAGGAATTGTGTTGCCGTGTACGTGTGAATACATTTTCAACCCGCCTTTCATCTTGTCTATATAGAGCCTGTGTGCAGGATTATCTATCATATCATACACTATCTTGTTCACGTCAAGTCTGCTGCAATATTCAACTGCGTTTATGTCTATCGTGTATATGGCGGTCGCCTCCATATCGGTTGTGGGAAATATGTCTTTGCTCATTATATGGACATCCGTGCAAACCGCTTCCCTCAACATCTGTGTGTATTCGGATTCCTCGACAAGAGGTTTGGACGGCATTATGAACACGAGTCTGCCCGTGCAGTATGGAAGTACCGCCTTCAAGATTTTAAAATGTATATTGCCTGTTCTCAACCCGTATGGCGGGTTTCCTACCATTATATCAAACTTTACCATTTCTTCGTTGTTATACCCAAACCTACACCAATTCCGACAGCCGGAACAACATTTCCTGTTCGTGGGTCAAATCCTACACCTCCGAACACACCGACCATAAAACCGAGCCTGTTTCTCTTCTTCGGTTGTTGTATGGTCGTGTAACGGTATTGCAGACTGTAAGCGAGCGTGTCCAGTTTGACATTGTAACCAGACAGTGAAAGATGTATTTTCAAATCCGACGAGTCATTTTCGAAAATCCTTTCAACCGTGTATGTTGATATGGGAACTTCCACATTCACACTATCAACTATCTCATATATACTGTCCCTGTACACATATAGAGTGTCGGTGGTCTTCAACTTCTCAACCCTGATTTCCTTCACATAAAAAGTGTCGAACTTGACATTGGTGATGGTGTCCGTTACATAGACTGTGTGTTCTACCGGATGAACCTTGTCACAAGAACGGACTGTTGCCACAGTCGCCAATATAACCAACACCGCTGCAATAACAGTTATTATTATCTGTTTTGGTTTCATAAGTGTTTGTTTAAGAATAGAAAACCGCCCTCCGAAGAGAGCGGTCACAAACAAAAATTAAAAATGAAAAATGGAAAATTAAGCTGCGACGCCCGCTGTTATCTTACCGTGTACAAAACTGATGATGTTGAACCAGTCTGTCTTGTTCTCAAACGGAAGTTTTGCAAAACAATATCTAAAACAATCCTTTTCCGTCGGCTGGGATTTCTTCATACAAACATCTGCCTTCCGCTTCTATGACCATATCATAGTCGGCTTCAATTCTGAACAACTCGAAACCGAGAAAATCGTAAAACTTGATATCTATAACATCACAGTAGCGGGTTATAATATAGTGGCGGATTTCGTCACGAAGTTCGTTGTAATTATCCGGCACGTCGAACTTTTCCGGGTGGTCTGCCAAATAATGTATTATCTGCCAGTCGAATGCTTCGCTTAATCTGATTTTTTTCATATCGTCCCCTTTCTTATTTTCCATTGTTCCCTTATTTATTTCTTTGTTGTTCAAAACCCCCGCCCCGAAGAACGGGGGTTGGTTAAATGTTGAATGATATTAAATCTCGATTTTTATTTTATTTAAATCGTAGTATACAATGTCGTCTTGCAAAGGTAATATTTCATCAACACCCCACTTCATTGTTTTTAGTTCGGCGGCGGTAAACATATCTTCAACACCGTTTCTCTCAAAATACTTCTTCACATATACACCGTTTTCGCCTTCAAGTTTGTGTCCGCTCTTAACTACACATTCGTAGAACTGTATTCCATTAAGTTTATACCAACATAATTCTTCTTGTTCAACATTGAACCATAATTTTACTTCGTAATAATACATAACTTTGTTTTTTTAGAAACCCCCGCCCCGAAGAACGGGGGTGTCGTTAAATAATTTATAGTTTAATTATATGAAAGAAAGTAAGTGTTATTTCTTTCCGTAAATGTTGAACGTGAATACGGATTTATCTTTGTCAAGGTCGTAACCGAAAAAGAACTCACCGTTGTCGATTGGAACCACGGCGGNNCCGCCCCGAAGAACGGGGGTGTCGTTAAATGATTTTTGTTAATATTATTATTTTTTCCAAATTTCGAAAATAAGTTTGTTATTTTGAATCTCGATTACGATATTCAAACCGGTAGGAAGTCCGATGAGCATAAACGGGTTTCTCCAGTTCTTGTTCTTCACCGAGTCGGAGAGAAATCTTCCCATAAAATCCTTGCAATTCTCGAAGTATTCTTTTGGTTTGAAACCGATTTCCCTGTCTACCGTATCCTTGAACTGTCTAAACCATTCCTTTATGAGTATGTGTGCCCAGTTCTCATTGCGTTTCTTCATAAATCGGGCTACGTCGCTATGTATATAATCCAATTTAAACACGATACAGTCGCCCTTTACAACGGTCATTCCGTTTTCCAATTTCTTAATGTTGTCGATTTCTTTTTTCATTTTTCCTATTTTTATGTTTAACTTAATTTAGTTGATTTTACCATACGATTTCACTTTTTACCTCACCGCCGTCCAATGTGAACTTGTATTTCAACTCACAATTCACATAAACACCTTTGTAGTCAACTGTGTTTTCATTTCCGTGAATATAATCTGGTTCGTAGTCCTCGTCACACTCGTCGATATAGGCGATATTGTCTTGCCAATCGTAGAATCTCTCTTCAGGAAGAACATCCTTTAACATTTCTAACATCTCGTCGTCGTCCATTTTCTCAACATCATCCATATCATATCCTTCGGATTCGATTGCGTGCTTGGAAGCGAAAATAGACATAACAACCACACCGTACCACTCGGCACCATCCTCTGCCTCGAAATATTCGTGGGTGTCTCTGTCTGGACGGAAATCATCGGTATCTGCTACGAGATAACCATAACTGTACTTGCTTTGATAAACCGTGTAGGTCTTTGTCTTACTCTTTGCGTTCGTCGCCACATTTTCTTTTTTTTCCATTTTTTTGAAATTTTGGTTTGTTATTAAAAAAATTTATAGTATATAGTTTCAATTTCGGAGGTTTTTGGTGTTCAGCTTGCAAAAACCGTTCAATTCATTTTTTCTCAATCAGTTTATTTTCAGTCATTTACGAGTTTTTTCAAAACATCAACTTCTCTACCCATATGATACTATTAAAAAATGAGAAAACAAACCCGAAATGAAATTTTTTTAATTTTTTGAACATTTTTTTCGTAAGCTCTTAATAACCAGAGAGAAAAAAATTATCCGTAATGCATTCAGGCTCAATTGGTTTGGTCAGAACAGCTTTATATATCCCTTTTCTTTCAGTTCCTCGTTTCCTCTCTTTATGTTGTGTCTTCTTCTCTGTTTTTTAAGATAGCTGTCCTTGTTCTTGTAATAGTATTCATATCTGGCCGTCCCGAACCATTTGTTGCCTGAAGACCTTTCATTGAGCGATACACCGTTCGCCTTGCAGAACTCAATCATATCGCCTTCCATACGGAGAGCCTCTTCGTGGGTGAGGTTGGTGGTGATTACCTCGTGGCGGATGTTGTCCCAGCCCCATTGTCTTATAGCTTTACCGAATGTGGTGTGTGGACGATAATGGGACTCAATCCAACGGAGGTTGGTTGTTTCAAATTGACTCTGCCCTACATATACGAATCCTTCAGGAGTCGTGTGTGTGTAAATCCAATAGTTTCTGTTTTCCATAATCTATTTTATTTGTTTGTATACTTCTTTTATAAAATAATCCACCGAATATTGGATGATGTATCCGAGAAACCTCTCTTCGTTAAGTTCCATTGGACTGAACATACGGTTCAAACCGAACTTCTCACCGTTAACTATGCAGACGAACTGCAAGACCGGCAAATCACCCTCCTTCAAGGTGGTCTCGAATTCAAGACCGTCCTTGTAACATTTTATGTATTCGTAGTCGAGTTCTGGATGATAGGTGTAATGTCGGTTCCTTATCTGACACAACACCCCATTTTTCTCCAAAATACACTTTATAGTTTCAAGTTCCATAAGCTATCCTTTCGTTATTATTTTTTCCAAGTCGAAGCTCTCTTCACCCGATAGTGACGAAACGGATGAATCTGTCTCAAACACAGGTTTCATTTTCTTGTGTGTTCCACGGACTTCAAGTTCCTTCTGGAATCTTTCGAAAACGGTGTTGAGGTCGTCCTCCGAATGTACAGCTGTTTCCTTCATTTTGAGAACAGACTTAATGTCACCTGCCTTAACTTTTTCCCAAGGGTCTTCAAAATCATCATAACTGTTTTCTGGTTCTGTGTGCTCAACATATTCCTGTCTTTCGGACGGCTTAATGAACGACTCACCCGACATACCGAATTTCAGTTTCTGGTTCTCAACTCTCAACTCATTTATTATTCTGTCCTTTTCATTTATCACCTTTTCAAGTTCCTCTATTCTCTTTTTAAGTTCCTCGTTCTCTGATAGAGTTCTCTTTCTGCTGAAACGGTTCTTCTTGGCTTTAAGAAGAGATTCTTCCTTTTTTCTGTGTTTCTCAAAAATGTCGTCAATGAGTTCCTCTTGGGAGGGTGTAGGTGAAATTGCACTTGTACTTGTACTTGTACTTGTACTTGTACTTGTACTTGTACTTGTACTTGTACTTGTACTTAACAAACCCTTCTTCTTCCAATTGAAGAATGTCATTCTGCTCACAATGCCGTTATTCTCGGCAATCCAAGTAAGGTCTTTGTCTTGGTTACGCTTTATGAAAGCGATTACTTCATTAAGTTTTTCTGTCTTATTACTCATAACTTGTTTGTATTTAATTGTTTGTTTCATTCAGTTATCTTTTTTGAAGTTAATTATAATAATGTTGGTTGGTGTTTCTCAATATAGATAATTACTAAAAAGATAACTGTAGTTATTCAGTAAGTCTTTTTTTATATTCATAGAATTGCTTTCTGCCTATATAATCTTTATTAGACAAGAGGAAGTCAAGACATTCCTTTCTTGCAACTCCAGACTTAACCATTCGTTTAAGGGTCTTTATTGGTTTTTCCTTATCGGAGAACCAGAAGAGGTTTTCTTTGTCAAGGTAACTTTCAATAAGAGAAAGAGAGAATCTGAAATCATCTTTTGTAGTAGATAGATATTCGTTGAGCGCTTTAAGGTTTTCTTCGATAGGAATAGAGAAATCATACATAGAAAGACACAGTTCGCTGTAATGAATCATAGACTGTTTCTTCCAGTGGATTCTTTTACCTTCATCATCGTATAATTTAAATTTGAAGCGTTTTTTTATTGTATAGGGCGTTTTTGCGTTCATAGGTTCATACCATTCGTTTATCACGGTCTTCCATATGAATGGTCTTCCTATCTTGTCTTCCTTGTCGTTTGAGAAAAACAGAAGGAACATCTGACAAGTCAGGACGAGAAGTTCTTTCAGTGAACAGGAAGGGTAAATCTGGTGCAGCAACGAACAGTTTGTTATTATCTTCTTTCTTCTGTGCTCACCGTCGTGGAAAGTGTTGTTACGGTACTTTCCGTCGTCACACAAATGGTAGTAGGAACCGTTCACCAGCTTTCTTACAAGAGTGATATAGTTGTCATAGTAGAAATATGTCTCGTCGAGGTCCGTAGGCGGCGTTTCAGAGGCGAACGGAAGTCCGGTGGAGTTGTCCCTTATCCAAGCCTCAAAAGTCCCGTCTGTGGCCGTAAAATCACACATCAGGTCGTATTCCTCGAAAGTCAGTTTGTGTACAGGTTTCTCGTCAATTATTTTCTCGGTGTCTTCCTCAATGAACTTCTCGGCAATCTTTCTTATGTCCGATTTTCTGTAGGCTCTGCAAGTCCATTCCACACCCTTGTTTGTTCCACAGAAGTTCTGTCTTGGGTCGTATGACTTCGGGTCAACCATACCTTCAGTCAATACACCTGTATAGTCTATTATGGCTTTCGTCATCGCCTTGTACTCGTGTATGTCTGTGACAGGTTTGTCAAGTATGTAACCGAGTCTGTATCGGTTTCCTTCCTTTGATGAGAACGACTCGTAATAGAACGAAGGTTTGATTTTCGAAAATTCTATGAAATCTTTCAAAACAGGCGGGTTATCAGTCTTCTTCTCAATGTCGAGCAATATTACCTGTGAGCTTATGAATCTCTTTTTTCCTGAATTCGATACAGAATCAAGGTTCGCCCTATATGTGTGTCCGGATTGCAGATATGATATGAGCGTAGGTGTGTCGGAAGACACCCTTTCCCATTTCATAGACTTCCACTGTGGGTCGTTAGGTTTTGTTTCGTATCCTTTTGTGCTTATTTGGTAATCCATAAAAAACAAACCACCGTGGGGGAGGTACCAGTCTCACACCCACAGTGGTCGTATATATCTTATAATGTATCGTCGCTGGTACCCGACTTTACGTTATTTATGTTTCTAATTTAAATATAACAAAATCATCCGAAAATCCACTCCGGAACACATCACCCTGATTTTTGTTATTTTATTTATAAACACAGTATTTATGGATAAACAAAAATGGACACACGAAACAGTACGGCAATTGGTGGCCGACAACAACATCACCACGGTGAAGGGTCTCCGTGAAGCCTCATTGAAAGCGTACAAATACGCCTGCAAGAACGGAATGTACGAGGAACTTGGTCTCAAGAAGGATTTCCGTGGGGCCGGGGCGAACGGGAAACCGATAACATACGAGGAAGTGGCCGCCTTCGTGGCGGAACACGGGATTGAGAAAATGAGCGAGCTTCGAAGGCTCAACAAGAAATACTACAGTTGGGTTTCAAACTACAGAATGCACGAAAAACTCGGTCTTGAGAAAAACAAAAGGGGACCGTGGTCTGGATATACACCTGACAAATGGCACGACATCAACCTTGTATGGTCTTACCTTATCAGGTGGGCGGACGAAGAGAGCACTTCCATCCGTTATCAGGCGGTTTGTATGGGTTACAGGAACGAATATGACGAATGGGTGAAGGAACACGGGGACCCTGACAAAGACCATTCAGTCAAGGAATATATCCTCGGTGGGTGTTTCGGGAAGTTCGGTGAGGCGTATTGAATCGGCCGCCTTCGCCAGAGCCGAACTTTCGGTTATCCGCTCGATGTAGGCCGATATTCCAGACACACTTCTTCCCATCATAGAACTTATCGTGTTAAGCGGTGTCCCGCTTGCAACAAGCATTGAACAGAAGGTGTGTCTTGCCTGATAGTATGTTAGGTCTGGGAACACCTTTTTCAGGCGGTTGTTGGTATACTGGTTGAAGTTCTTTACAGAACTGTATCTCGACCAAGGACGGGTTTTCATAAGCTCCACGAGGTTTTCAGTAAGCGGAATGACAGGTGCCATTATGGAAGCGAGTTCCTTCGTCTTTTTCCTGAATATGGACAGTTTGTAGTACCATCTTCCACCTATTAGTTCGGTTTCAAGATTGTCCCAGTCGACAAGAGTGAGGTCTGTGAGTCCCATACCACAGAAATAATAGCCTGCAAGCCAAGTGCCTATAGACTCCTTCATAAGTCTGTCCTTTTCGGTGTTGTACCTGTTTATCAGTATGGTCACTTCGGCTCTCGTCCGTGAGCGTGGTTTGTCACGGTCCTTGTAGCCGTCACCACGATACTTCCAGTCCTTCATAACATTTTCACGGATGTAACCTCTGTTTGCAGCGTAATTCAACAGCGATTTAAGGCATTTTAGGTATCCACACATCGTGCTTGGTTCGACCTTTACTGTACGGGCGTAACCTTTTATCTCATCCAAAGACAAGTCTTCAAGTTGGAAATCACCGAAGTACTTTCTCAACGAGGTTATAGAGGTACGGTAGTTGTCAACTGTGTTCGGTTCAAGTCTTTTCACACTGACCATATCGGACAATATCCACTCGATAGTGTGACCTGTAGAAGTTTTGCCTAAACAGTCGGAAGCGGTGAAAGGTTTTCTCGACGACATCAGTTCTGTTATACGGGTGTCAATCTCGTTCAGGCGTTTCCTTATGGATGGTGTTCTCTTCCACAGTCCTGATTTGAACTCCTTTTCTGTCATCTTTACTCCTGTACTCTCGTGGGCTCTCGTCCCTTTCCAATTCACCTTTATCACTACGGTCGAACCCCGTAGGGCGGTTTTTACAGTCGGTTCTGTGGTTTTCATACTTTCGAATTTTTGACGGTGCAAAAATACAAAAAAATCAAATACACAACACATAATGCAACACCACTATATAACATACTGTGTGTCAGTTTCAAAAACAACCCCGTGAGGGTTGTAGTGATATTTGACAGTCAATCACTTATGTTGTTTTATATGCAACAACAGGTGTGAAAAACTATTTTTATATGCAACACCTCAAAGTTTGTTATATTTATATTGTGTTTGGGTAATACTTACCAAAACAAATCTTTCTTTTCTTCATAATAACTTTTTTTATATTGTTTAGGTTTGTTCCCGCCCTGAAAAGAGCGGGAACTTTTTTTTGTTCACTTTTTTTTTGTGAGATTTGTTATATTTATCATATAAAGAAAGAAAAGTTATGAGAAAAAGAGAAACACAACCGTTTTACATTCCGGTGATGACCGTGACAACAGACCTCGACTGGGACCAGTTGCACCAGTTCAATGATGATTTCATCACGAGATATTCCAAACAACTGTCTTGTGGGATAAATATGACAAATGTGTTTGAAAGAGAACTGTCCTGTTTCGAAACCGGAATCAGATATTTCGAAATAGGAAAAGAATACACATCAGAAGGTCACACAGTGAAGATAGTGTGTCAGATTGAGGAAGCGTTCTTCGGTGTCATCCTTGACGGTGAGGAAGAATATCAGGTCGAGATAATGCACGACGAAGAATCGGAATACCTCAATATATTCCGTGACAACGGTGAAAGAATACAAGTCAAACCATAACAGTGACAGAAGCTCAAAGAAAGAAAAAGAGATTCAGGGCGAGCAAGAAGTGGAAAGAGTTCAGACACACAATCCACGTCAAATACAAGGGTAAAGACCCTATAACCGGAAAGAAACTGCTTAAAGGAAGCGAGTGCCACCACCTTGACCTCAACGAGGACAACTACGACAAAATGAACGAAGAGAACTTCATTCCACTCAACAAAAACAGTCACAAGTTCATCCATTGGGCTTACGGTTACTACAAGGACGACGAGGGTTTTCTTAAAAGGTTGAAGTTTTGGTTGGACAAAATGCTTGAAATCAACAAATAAAACAACTCAATATATACGGAAGGTGCCAATATGTATCACCTTGGTACTGACCGATACTGTCAATTTTCTATATCTGTATTTTGACCCGCTTCAAAAGAGGCGGGTTTTTTATTTTTTTGTTATATTTAAATTAGGATATAAACATCAGAATCACCATTTCTTTTCAGGGCAACACTCGGTGTCTATATTCTATTCTATTCTTTTCATATTGTGTATAAAAAAACCCGCCTCTTTTGAAGCGGGTTTTTGTTTTATCTGACATTGTATTTTCCTTTTTTCAGGGCGTGCAGTGCAAGTGCAAGAGCTATGACCATATCGTCGTGAACACCCTGACTTCCGTTGTAGGTTATCTTTCCTGTCGGTGTCTTTTCGCTCATATATGAAACCATTTCAAGCAACAACTTGTTGTTCTTGATAAGTTGTATGGTTCCGTTAAGGCAATGGACTTGAAGGTTCTCTATTATTTCTCGTTTGGTGTCGTTCGTAGTCCAGAACTCGATTACCTGACACCTCATACCGCTTTGTGTAATCCTGTTTTTCAGAAGATTTACATAAGTGCTTCCCATCGAGTTCATCTCCACCACAATCTTCTTCACATCGTATTCCCTAATCTTCCTTATTATGTATTCTATCGTCTCGTTGACTTCCTTGTCACTGAAAGCGTCTATGTATTCAAGCTCCCTGTTCTCGTTCAACACCGCTATGGCTGTTTCATCAGGATTACCTCCCTTGTCCATCGCCCCGTTGGACCAGTCGATTCCAATCACTCTCTGTGACGGATGTATTGTCGTTCCACACAGCTTCTCTACATCGCCGAAAACGGTAGATATGGCGTCTATGAACTGACCCAGGTATTCACTCTTGAAAATCTGTGGGGCGACCGTTTTACGGTACATTTCCAACCTCTCCGGTGAAAGTAACGCAGAAGTGTCGTAGTTGCAAATATCGTATGAATGGAACCCGTTTTCGAAATTAAGTCCGTTCTGATAGAAATCATAGAACACACCGGTACGGAACTTCGGTGTGGAAGTGAGAAGTATCGGGGCCTTATGCACATCCACGAAAGGGAATGTGTTGTAAATCACCTCATCCTTGATATAGACAGCCTCGTCTATGCAGAGAATGCCTGACACAGTTTCACCCCTTAAAGCGTCTTCCTGCTCACCGGATTTAAATTTGATTGAACTTCCGTTGGTCAACCACACTTCCAGAGTGGAACTGTTTGCACTTTCAAACAACGGTGTCCCCTGTAATGCCCTCTTAACTTCCCTGAACAGTTTCCTTCCCTGATTCAAAGTAGGTGAAATAGCGATACTACAAGAGTTGCACTTGTTTATTGCAAAGTACATCAAAACGGTCTCAACAGTGATACTCTTACCAACCTGTCGTTTGCTCTTGCATATATGTATGTCGTGGGGGTACTTCAATATACCCTTTATAACATCCGACTGGTAAGGGAACAGTTTGTAACCGAGTTTAATTGTCTTTTTCTGTACTATCATCTGTGCCTAAACCCAGGTCGAGCGTGAACACGTCACCGCTGACCTCTATCTTCGTTGTATATAGTTTGTTCAGTTTTGATATTTCACTCAAAATCTGCAATGACGACTTCACATCCTTCTGTTCGACGGCCATCCTGTAAAGTCGGTAAAGTCTGGCGTTCTGCTTCTGCAACAGGTTGTCACAGGCCTTCTCCGTCTCCGTATAGACCTTTGTGTGTGCCTTTCCTGTAATGTATTTGGCGACATAGGAATTGACACCGTATGTCTCATACAGTATGTCACGGATGGTGCTGTCGGAATATCCTCCGAGTATCAGGTCGGCAACCTGCTCGACAACCTTGTTTGACACAACATCTATTCCTGTCGGGTCTATACCCTTCTTACGGTCGTAGTTGTGCCAGTCGTAACCCGCCACTGGTTCAATTTTCTTCTTGCTCATCTTTCACTTTTTTGCTTTTTCTAACCCTCTTTTTCTTCGGTTTTTCCTCTACCGGTTCCAACAAAACAGCTTCCACAACTTCATCGGGAAGAGGGTTTTCTTCGGGTTTCCACTCGAAATAAAGTTTGCCCAAAAACTTTGTGAGTCTCAAACAACACACGTTGCACGAGTATTTCAGTCTCTCGTTGCCTCCGAGTTCCTTGTATATTCTGTGCATTTCGTCAAAGTCCTTCTGGTAAAGTCCATAGGTGTAATCACCATAGAACCCACGACGGAGGTGTTTTTCATATTTTTTAAGATTATTGTATTGTTCTTCTGTAAGTTTCATATTACATTATTTTGTTTAATATCTTGATTATCATTGTCTTAATCATTGTAAGTATGTCGTTGGTTATTGGTGTTGTCCACGATATGAGGAGTATTCCAAACAACATCGGCACACTGAACTCACCAACCGCTATTATGTAGATGAGGTTTGTCCACCAGCTCATACAAAGCGAGCAGGTGAACGGTTTGAGTTGAAGAGGTTTTTCTATCCGTCCGTTTGATAGCCATTTAGACAACAATACGGTTATCTCGTCCATAAAATGAAACTGGTCAAGTATGAGAACCCAGCAAACGGAAATCAAAAAACAGTTTAATATTGTCATAAATCTTTCTTTAAGAATATTTTGTGAAAAAAGGCGGTTATTCGCCGCCTTTTATTTTCGAAAATATCTCCGTCAATCTCGAAGAGATTGTTTTCCTGTCCACTTTGAAAAGGTCGGCTACCTTCGGTACGGAACAATCGAATAGACTCCATACAATAAGCAATCGTCTTTCTTCAAGACTCAAATCCATTATCTTCCTGTATTTTTCGTGTAGTTCGTCATCGTCCCAAATGGTTAGCGGTTGACTCATCTCTTCCTCAACTTCCCTCACTTTGTCGGCGAGTTCTGTCTCTTCATCCAACATAAGCCGTTTTTTCACGGCGAAAAAATAATACATCATATCAGTATAGTTTCAATCCTGTGTCCTCGACAGTATTGGCGAGGTATTTCCATTCTTCGTCATTGCATTGCTGTGTAACTGTCGCCTGTTTTTTCAACCTACGGAAAGCTGCCGATGTGGTACTCCTGACTGTGTTCCTGATTAGCATACTCACCCAGTTTCTCACTTGGTAATATTCATCGTGGTTGTTGTCGTTGTTGTACATCAGTTCTTCCCACTTTTCCTCCTTTACCTCACATAATTGTAAAAATGTTTCTTGAACAAAATCATCATATAAATTATCTATATCTTCCCTATACATAAGTTTTTTTACATAGTTGTGTACGAAGCCACAATTATACAGATAATTAAGAACTTTATTCCTAATCATAATAGAATATTATGTTATATTTAAAAATAACAAATTGCCGTTTCTGCTATTTTTTAATCGTTTTTTGTTATATTTAATATAGTGATAATTAAATAATTATGGAAATTTGGAAAGACATCAAGGATTACGAAGGGTTATATCAAGTGAGTAACTATGGTAGGGTTAGAAGTATTGGGAACGGATATACTTGGAAAACAGTTAGAATATTGAAACAAACAAAACAGAAGAATGGTTATATGNNAAATAACAATTTTAATAATCTTGAATGGTGTACTTCAAAATATAATAATAATTACAACAATCATAACACAAATCTTTCAGAATCTTTATCGAAACAACCAATAATGCAATACACTTTAAATGGTGAGTTTTTAAAAGAGTGGTGTTCTTCTATGGAAATAGAGAGAGTTAAAAACTTTTCACATTCAAATATAATAGCTTGTTGTCGAAATAAAAAAAGATATAAATCAGCTTATGGGTATTTATGGAAATACAAAAAGGATGTCGTTTGACATCCTTTTTTTATAATATCATCTTCTCACAAGCCTCAAGTTCAATTTCGAAAAATATCTTACGGTTTCCGTTAAGGCCGTTCTTCTTCTCGTTATAGTCAGTGGTCTTCACATTCACGAAGTGCATTCGGTTTGTAGTTGTGTCAATCAGGATAAGATAAGGTGACCTAAACATCTGCCCAAACGCCTTATAATCTTTATCACTCAAATTCTCCGATTTCAACTTCCACTTCGCCGTCACTGACTTGTTGTAAGACCATTGGTAATCTGATAGGTCGATTCTTTTATTTGTCGAGTAGTTCAACGAGAATTCTGAACTCTTTAGGAAACCTTGGCACTGCATAGCACCGGTGTCGGTGAGCCAAGCCAAATAAAACAATTTTGCACAATGGTCTATCTGGGCTATTTTTGTCTGGTTTATGGAATACGACTCCGTACCTCCCGAAAAGACAAGTGTTCCGAGATTGCTTCTTTGTGTAACGGTGTTTGTAGTGTCAATTCCACGAATGAATGTTCCGTTCCACACCAACTGACGGTATTCAAAACCGCTTGGGACCACAGAAGGTATGTGTGCAATCGGCTGGTAGTCCATAAAGATGGCAACTTGGTTGTTTATTACATTGTCTGTCCTGTAACCAATCATACGGTAAACGAAGAAATCAACCATTTTGGTTACACTTGAGTTGTTGGCGGACGGAATCTCAACCTTAACTTCATTGTGCCAGTAGTTTGTCAGGTTGTTTGTTGTGGGACACATAACATAGTCGTCTCCGGCCGTGTTGATGACAGGCGAGAAATAACCGTTTCCGTCGAACTTGTATGACCACAGTATGTCGGAAAGTTCAATGTTCACAGTAGTCTGTCCTGACTGCACATAAACCTTTCCGTCGAATATTCGTTTCCAGATTCCGTCATAACCTTTCACTTTTACATTGTAGTTAAGGTTTCCTGACTGCTGCTGTGCAGGTATTGTCAATGTGAATATGTTCATTTTTTAAGTCTTATTTTTTTCAGTTCTTTTATCTTCCTGTTCTCCGTTTCCACGATATACGAGGCGTAGTACAGGAACTCGGTCACCGCCCATCCGTACAGGTCGTGCAGAGGTGTAATAGTCTCCTTGGCGACAGCTATCAGAAGAGGTGTCATCTGCCAGTTATAACCGCCATTATCGCCTTCCTGTACTCCTCCTTCACCGTCTTCCTCTTTTCCTTCGGAAGTTTCGTCGCCAGAGTCAGCCGGCGTGAATATAAGAGGGAACGAATCAACAACGCTTTTTGAAAGTTTAAAAAAAAAGCGGAAATGGACATTGCGTCAGCTATCGAGAGGTATTCGCTTATGTCGTTCCTAACCTGTTGTATGTCATAACCCTCGTTGTATTCTTTCTTGTTGTCGGGAATAAGGAACACAGAAAGAAGGTTGGCGTAGTTGTCTGTTTCAGTTCCTCCTTCGTTTATAAGGTTACGCCAGTCTATCCACTGTGCCACCGTGAAGGCTTCAAGTCTTTTGTCAAGTTTGTATTTGTTGTAACCTATTTTGTAAATGTCCTTAATCTTCATCTTCGGAATGGGTTTGGCGAGGAAACTCATCTGTTTGATGAAGTATTTTAGTTCAGACATAGACAGTTTGAACGGGTCAACATTGAACAGTATCTGAATCTCGTACAAAAGACGGTCTTCCTCACTGTATTCAGGGTCAAGAAGAATCTCTTTGATTTGGTTGTATTGTTTAAGTGATATTGTATTCCAATCCATAAGTTATTTATTTTAAGAATATTTCTACGAGTTTGTCTCCGTCCAACCACTTGGAATACCTGAATCTCCTGTTGTGTATGTGGCCGAACCAAGATTGTGTAGAGTACCTGTAGCCGCCACACCGTATAACCAGTAGTCTACACAACNNTTTGACACACCGTATAACCAGTAGTCTACACAACCATAAGCGGATATGTCGTCTGCATAGATTGTGACACTGTTAAGAGAAGAACAGTTGTAAAACATCCCGTAATAAGAGTATTGTTGAAGAACACTTGCAGGAAGGACAGGACCTGTTGTCAATGAAGTGCAACCTAGGAATAAGTCGTGGTAACAACCAGTTGCAAGTGTTGTTGCTGGAAGTGTCGGGGCTGTTGTTATAGAAGTTCCTAAAAACATTCCTTTATAACAATATTCAGCAAGATTCGTTGCAGGAAGAACTGGTGCAGTTGTAAGATTTGAACCATAGAACATTTCACAGTAACATCCGTTTGAAAGTGTTGTAGATGGAAGTGTTATTGAGAAACTCTGTATATTCGTTGCGTTTTCGAAAAATAATGCAAAACAACCTTGTGGAAGTTGAACTGTGTTTGTATTCTCATAATCAAGAAGTGTGTTCATATTACCTCCTACAGTACAGGTTTGTGAAGTTGTCAAATGTATAAACAACCCTCCTGAAACTGCGTTGTGATAACTCCATTTTCCGTTGTTATTCCTGTAATAAACCCTTTCTCCCTGTTCAAGTGTCAATGAGTCGGTTACAGTCATCTGTGTCCAGTTCTCACCATCCTTGCTATACTCAACCTTTGTGGTATATGAACCAGACGGTACACTTGCAGTTGCTGTTGCAGCGAATCTGACTGTATTCTGTCCGTTGTATGTGTTCTGTACATAGAAGTAGTCTGTTGCAGGAACTACATTTGTCCAACCGACAGGAATACCACTGGCGGAATCCACTGTATATGGAGCCCTTCCGTTGTTGTAGAGTGTTCCCGTGTTGGCGACACGGTACAACCAGTCTGAAAGACAGTCTGTGGCCGATATGTCCGTTATCTCCGTTGTAACACTGTTCAAAGCCGAACAGTAATAGAACATCTGTTTGAAAGCCTCGTTTCCGGCAGTTGTAACCAAGAGTACGGCAGAAGTTAGTGAATTGCAGCGTGAAAACATAGCGTACATTCCCCTTTCACCTACTTGTGTTGCAGATATTGAAGGTGTAGAAGTTAGTGAACTACAATAACTGAACATAAAACGGTAGGCGGAAGTGGCGACTGTCGTGGCTGGAAGTGACGGGGCGGCGGTCAAAGCGGAACAATAGTAGTACATATGGTTGTAACAGTTTCCTGCCAGTGTGGTTGCAGGTAATGTTGCAACTGTCGAAGTCATAGATGTGCAGTTCTGGAAGGTGTATAGGAAGGCGTAACTTACCATAGTGTCCTCATCCATAACGAGATTTGAAGAGTTTGTCAATGTAGAGTCTCCGTCAAACAGGTAAGAGAAACAACCAGAATACTGTATATGACCCGTCATATCTGTGTAGTCTACCAATGATTTTATGTTACCGCCAACAATATGACTCTGTGAACCTGTTATTGTGGTGTGGTAGTTTGTTGA
>LXOW01165003.1_pt1 | contig 38851 bp, 37 predicted proteins | sample 1368591 | NCBI WGS metagenome assembly LXOW01 (sample SAMN04884650, study PRJNA319009) | bovine gut metagenome | isolation source: Cow rumen | host: Bos taurus | place: Italy: Legnaro (PD) | collected 2014-07-09
TCAGGGGCGAGGAACGGGCGCTTGAATCAATTATAATTACTGTGAAGCGCAGCTTTCACAGTGATTTGCCGGCAGACGCCGAAGACGGATTAATCAGCGTTTCCTTAGATATTCCCCCATGTCAAACGTCGCCTGGAAAGCCTTGAAAACGCGGCCTTTTTTGCGCTCTGTTTTTCGACGCACGAGCCGAGCGGGATGCTGCATCCCATACAGCACCCCACTCGTAAAAAACTATTCTCTTTCATCCAATGGTCGATAATCAGTCACGCCCCGCAGGTACTCCTCTGCATCCCCATTCAGGATCAGGTCGGCATACCCCACGGGATCGTGAGTCAACAGGTAGTCCAGCTCCGATCGCTCATACATGTTCCGGGCGACTTCATCCTCGACCGCCATGCAGTCGATGTCGATCAGCGTCCCATCGGTGTAGCGCAGCTCAACAGTTTGGGAATCCTCGTGATACTCGCAGCAAATCAGTGTTCTCATGATGATGACCTCCATATCTTTATTTGTTTGCCGACTTATTTCTGCGGATATGGAAATCACCAAGAGAAAAGCAAAATCCGAACCCATCTCCGATTGAGAAGATGTGGTTCGGATTATCTTGCTTTGGTGGAGATAAGCGGGATCGAACCGCTGACCTCTTGAATGCCATGGAAGGGCCTGTGATAAAAATGCCGAAAAATGCGGAAATACTATAGGAAATGCAACAAAAACAGAACTATTTCCTTCTGTTTTTCTATTTCTTTGGATTGTTTTATTTGTTTTCCACACGCATTCCACACGTTCTTTTGCACAATAATGACGGGCGCGCACCCTTATTCTCCGTATCCTAAGGGTGCCTTTTCTTGTCAGAACCACGGTCTCCCCAAAGAGGACGCTACACAATATAGGCAGGCATCACCCTTATTCTCCAAACACTAAGGGTGTCCCGTTTGGGGAATGTCGATGTGATTATCCGTTCTGATGAGCTGCACAATAACAGAGGATTGTACCCTTATTTCTCAATTGCTAAGGGTGCATTTTTCTGCCTAAACTGCTTCTGACACCGCTTCAGCTTGCGGCTGGGGGTAGGGCGATCGTGATTGTAAGCTGCGCACCGAGAGCGGCAGCAATCCGTTCCAGCGTTGAGACGGAAGGGTTGGCTACGCCGCGTTCGATCTTTGACAGATCGGACTGGTCGATCCCCGTCATGGCGGCCAGTTCCTTCTGAGACAATCCCGCCATCGCCCGCGCGGCGGAAACAGCTTTTGCAGAAGCGCCGTGTATTGACATCGGCTCAGTGCGAATGATCGTGCCGTCCTCATAGATCGTTTCTGTCTCTATATCCAGATCGTCATTCCAGATGATCCCGTAGGGACTCATCAGTTTCCCGGTAAGGAAGAGCTGACGATTCTCCAGCGCCCTTAGCTGCGGATATTTCTCAAACAGCACGCGCATATCATAGCGCCTTACGGTCCCGTCCTCAAAGCTGACTGCCAATGCCGTCCCTTCCAGATATTCCAATGCAATTGCCTTGTGAAACATTCCGCTCACCTCCTCCTGTCGGGAATGTACGCTTTTTATTATCTGATCGGCGGGAGCTTCACATACTTCTCGGTCTCCCACATGTCAAGTAATTCCTTGCGATAGAGCTTGATGAATTCTTTTACCATCGCCTGTGCTTTCGGCGGAAATTCTCCCTCCATCAGCTCTCCGGTTTCAATCAGAAACGGCGCGTCAAAGTCCTGTGTGATCGCATGGATGTGTGGAGGGTTGTGCTCTTTATTGCGCAGATACATGACAATGATGATCCCGTAAAATGAACTGATCGTTGGCATGATTTCTCTCCTCTCCTCTATCTATGTATAGTATAGGGGATAAATCCCCTGTTGTCAAGCTCTGTCTTTGTCCTGTCGATTACAGCCAAGCACAAATCGGCTCCGTTTTTGTGCGTTCTTCCTCAAGCAGCCCTTCCTTCAGCATATAGGAGACAGCCGTCAGCGTTGGCCCGGGCATCACTTGATAGCCATAGGTGAAATCGAAATCGCCTTCTTCATTGAAATAGAATTCATAAGGCGGATCATCTGGCAGCCCTGTATGAGGAATCATCTCCGGGTTATAGTACTGCAGTAATACCGGGATGTCTTCCTGTCGGACACTCACCCGATAGGATTGTTCAGTGAAGACATTTCTGATCTGGTCTTCTCCGTCCCGATATTGCGCGTGCGACGGGTAAAAGGCAGTATCTTCCATGAGCATATTGACTTTTTTATACCAGTCTTCGAGCCTCTGATAAACCTCCTCTGGTCTCGATTCTGCCGTGTCGGGCGAGAAAACAGAAATCAGGTCGATTAGCCATGCTCCCGTTTTATTGCGAGAATCCAAATCGAATTCCTGCTGGAAGAGATTCCAGCAATTATCATAGAAGTCCCTGTATTCTTCCGGTATGTCCGGATATGTGACGATTTCCCATTGATAATACTTCATTAGGATACGCAAAACAACATACGTTGTAATCGCAGGCTCAATATATGAAATAGTGGCCAAGTAGTGAAGCAGCACATCGTGGTACAGAAAGCATTCCTCAATATGATCAGATATCTTGCGCAGAAAGCAATTTTCTTCCGGTGCCTTCACATTGCCTTGGAACAGCTCTTCAATCGCATTCCATTCTTCTGTTGAATAAACACCTGTCAGAAAAGTGCCATAATCCTCTGGTTGTGTACAGATGATATACTCTTGGTTTCCAATCTTGATTGGCGTACTGTGATATATATTATAGTCGTTATAGTCGCCACTCCTCATAAAGGAAAAGGAACTGCGAGCTTTGCGCACCTCTCGTTCCAGTGTTTCCTTCTCTCGACGAAGCCAGCTGCGGACAGAATCATAGGGAATTGCTGCAGCCTCTGAGATGTAGTTACGGGGCACGCCTCCAACGAGAGCGGTTTTTACGCATTTTGCCAGACGAATAGAGTATCTTACCTGGTTGCTTCCAGATCCCGTATAGATTCCGGGGAGATTTCTGAGCAGTTCTTTCTTGGGTCCGCAGCGATGAACCTCAAAAAAGATTTGAACAATGCTGGCATGGCCGTGAAAACGAAGGTCGTGGACAGTGATGCAGTGTTCATCTCCGTGGCTCTGCCCCGCTGGATCATACCGACACTTCTGAAAGCAGTAACTTGATGGATCGCACTTTTGTTTGTCAAGTGGGCAGGCATAGTCGTTTTGAAGTCTAAGGAAACCATGAAACTGATGCACAAACTCGCACTGGAATGTACAGCGCTTTTTTCTGCGAGCAGGGCAAGAAACGATGTGCTTCTCCCGGTTCGTGCAGTCGTAGCACGCGGGGATGGAGTTGTCTTCCGAACAGTTCTTGCAGTGATCAAGCAGAATGGAATTAGTATCCAGGCGATAGCTTGGCGCAAGAAAGCGTAGTCGTAACTCTCCGGAAGCGGGCAAATAGACACTAAAGAATTCGTCCGCTTGCTGCTGAATACCTCGCAAGTCAAAGAGCGGAGTCCCCTGAAATTCAAAGGAGTCATAGTAGAAGCTTTCAAGAAATGGCGCCGGCAAATGTTTCTCTGTCACGGCCATGGTATCCGCAAAACACGCCACTTCCCGTTTATTATATTGACCATTCTTCATACAGATTCCTCCACACCCTTATCAATGCAGCTTTGTTGCCATGATAAGGGTGTTTTTTTCTTCATTGCAAAGCGATACACAAAGCAGAGCTGAAATGAGTACGAAAATAGTGTAGTCTGGTATCATCAAAAAAGCAAGGAGAAAAACGCATGGAAGAAGAAAAGAACAGCAGGAAGAGGCCGGAGCTTGTATTTGTCGCGGGCATTCCGTTTCGATTTAACGATCCGCCGTATGCGGTCAGCGGGAAATACAGAAGTCGATTGTTCGTTTGCAACCCAAAGAGCAAGAAAAACGAGCTGCAGCTCAAGCTGGTTGAAAAAAGCACCCCCGAGAAGGTCATTCGCGAAATTGAAGCTATCATGCAGTCATTTCCGGCAGAACACCGGGAAATGATTCTCGATTGGATTCATTGCGGCGATTTGGATCCGACATTTAATAACTGGTATCGATGGCAAAGAGAGTATATGGCCTCGGAAATGGATTGGATCCGACCTGTCGAAGAATATGATGAGGCTTGGAAGACGGTCGAAGACACCATGGGCCAAGTCCAGTTCAGTCAGGTACGAACCGAATTTCAGCTTACCCGGAAAGCCAAAGAATTGATCGAAAAACAGTTTCGAAAGGTAAAAAGCGTCCACAATATTGAAAACTGCGAAAAGCTTGTCTGGGCAATCCTGAGTGATATGGTTGAACTGATGATTCGGGCTCAATTATTGGAAACCAATCCCATCCGAGCCATCGCAAGGAAGAAATCGATCCTGGCTTCAACACTGAGAAGCAGAGCTCTCAACCAGAGGAGTTTTTCCGCAAGCCAGCTCTCGCAGTATCTTCAACTTTGCCTTAAGCTTGACAACAGAGTTATGCAAGCCGCGTTGATTATCAGAGCTCTTCTTGGGCTTACCGTCTACGAATTATGCGGCTTGGATATCGGCTCCTACAAAAAGAAGCCCTTCCCCTGCTTTGAGATTGTCAAGTGGTATTATCAAGAGCGAGGCAAGGCACCCGAAATGCAGATAGAGCCGGAGTCCCTGAACAGTATAAGACGGGTCGCCTTTTCTTCCGTCATGATTCAATTTGTTGATTCATGGGTGGATAAGCGTAAGCAGGAGAGTGCAGGTGACAGCGATCCGCTTTTTGTTGATGCTGGGGAGCGCCTGACTCCCAATGCGGTCAAGAAGGCTGAAAAGAAGTTGGTTGGCAAAGTGCTTGCTTCAAGCGAACTTGATCGGCAGCGCGGTGATTTTATTCGCAGCAATGCGGAGTTCTATCTTCTTAACGTCGCAGGAATGACAAACGCAGAAGCAGAGTCTTTTCTAGGGCGCGATCGGGTTCACACCTACGGCAGGAACTACGTCGATTGGAATAACGGTATCGTCTTAGGACATGTTTCCCGTAAACTCGATCGATGGCACAGCAGCTATTTGGCACTCGATTCAGATACGGGTCGCGAAAGGAAGCTGCGCACCTATGTGCTCAAAGCGTCAATAGGTTGTGTTCTTGATTTCAATTGCGAAGGAGAGTTCTATCTGAGTCTTGCAAAAACGGAGGAGGCATCATGAAAGGAAAAAGCACTCGCAGCAAACTCGGCCGCGATGTACGTGCGGCAAAAAAAGCGAACAACGAGTTTGTTCTGCGCTCTCGCCCGGAACGCTCGGGCAAGAGGATTTCAATCAGCGGCAGTGTAGACGGGAGAATCAATCTGGTGGGATTCTATGAGAAAAACCTGCTCGAAATCCAAAACGACAGGAAGTGGGACGACAATCTTTGCCGGAGCTATGACCGTGTTATGTGTGGGCATTTCGGGAAGCTCTTTGAGTCGATTCCGCTGGAAGATATGGAGGAAGAAGATTATCTCAATTTGTGGGAGAAGTATCTTCAGCAGAATCCTACCCAAACCGAGCGTGACCGCGCCTATATGCTGATTCGTTATCTGGCCAGGCTCGCCTTCGATAAAGGTGAATCCGATGTAATCTTCTGGGGCGATATAAATGAAGTGCTGATCGAGAAGGCCGAAAAGGAGGGAAACGGAGAAGCATCGAAAGCCGGCAAAGCACAGGCTCTTGGCTTGCGAATTGCCAGATCCCTTTCCCTCGAAGCGGAACTGAAATTCTTGCGTGCCGCTCTGGAACTCGTGGCAACAGAAGGAGCCGCTTTGGCCGGTATTCTGATTTTCCTTCTGGATCTCAGGACGAGCGAAGCCTGTGGTCTGCTGTATGGCGACCTTGTAGAGATTCACCCGGGCTACTGGGGCTTGAAGAGGCGTATGCTGATGGACAGGTTAAGCCGGGAGATAGTCGAAGGATCCAAAACGGAGAACGGCTATCGCCTGATTCCAATCCCCCGGTTTCTTGTTTCACTGATTCGGAAACGGAGAGAGTATCTGATGAACTCCTATTCCGATTCTGAGATTGACGGTATGCCAATCGCCTGTTCCGGGTGCAGCTATACAATTCCGGCAGATCAAAAGCTGGTAAACCGCGTGATGAGCAAGCTCTACCGCGAGACAGACTGCGATGAAGCGCTGATGATGCTAGCAATTCGGGATTTCCGGAATGATCATGAGATCAAGGAAGAGTGTGAAAAAAGCCTGATCGCCTATCTGGGCAGGCACCAGATGATAACGGAAATGGTAGCGGTCGGGATGCCAGAACGCTATATCTTTTCTCTCGCGGGGCACGCTCAGATGGATCCCGACGCGGATATAGCGGATTTATCCAACCCTGACATTTTTATCGAAGTGAGCAATTATTTGAATCGGCGTCCTGCTATTTGGGCGTTGGATCATTCTGTTCAACCCGACCGAATCATTTTTGATGGGAAGAAGCCGCTTTCCAAGGTAATCGACACCAGTGTCCAAGTAGAATTCGACAGCGATGGTCTGTTTCTCGTATCGTTCCAAGAGAAGGAGCCTTTGGACAAGGTCAAATTATCGCTTCCAGACGGCGTTGAAATCATCGAAGAGCTTTCCCTTCCTCCGCTTAACTTCCCCGTAACAAAAACTGTAAGCAACACTGCATTTTTTCGCAAGATAGCGGAAACAACTCTTGCTCACATTTTGAAAGTCGAAAACGGAGACTCATCTCAAGAAGAGCCCTCCGCTGAAAATGGGGACACCGGCAGTTTAGCAGATAGGCGGGCGAATGAGAGGGGCTTAATTCTCACAGCTCTGGAAATTGAGCCGAAGGAAGAAGCGTCCCTGCCTGATGAACAAATCAACGTTGTGCAAAAGCCTCGTCCTTTGGCAGAAACGAGATCGGAGAAGGCATTATTCCGATTTGCAAATGATCTGACCGCATTATACACGCGAAAGGAAGATGGGGATGTTGTTGCTCTTCCCACGTCATTCCTTAAAATCTGCAACAGAGCGACAAAAGGCAAACGAGTCGATTCAAAACAGAAAACGATCTCTATCCTCTTGTATGTTCCGGGTCTCCGCTCTTTTGCTCTTTCGAGAGATGGGATGCTCTATCCTGTCCCGTCTAAGCAAGAACTGGACAAACTGCTCCATGCGCCGGAAGGACAGATTCTGGCCGATGCTTTTTAGACAGGCGTAATTCTGTTATCTTGGGAGGAAAGCATCCCGGAGCAGTTGATGGTATGCTTGACCGACCGCGGCATTATTGTCTGCTTTCAGATGGACAGCTTTCGGAGCATCCGCGCGGCGGGCCGAAAAACGGTGAAGTTGGACAGCGATCAAGAAACTATCGTGTCCGCCTGTATATGCGGAAAGAGTGAAGGTGTTCTCCTTGTGAGCGCGAAGGGAAAGGGGCTGCGGCTTACGCCGGAAGATCTTCCGATCCGGAAAACGCTGGACTCCGCACCTGTCGCAGGTATCAAGCTTGCGGAAGACGACAGAGCTGTGTCATGTGTTCCGTTCGGAGACGGAGACCTCCTGTTTGCCAAAGCGGACGGGATGATCGCCGCAGTGAAAACAAATCTGATGCCTCATGGGCGAAATACTTCCGGCAACCAGTTGGTGAGCGGAGCGCAGGTCGTCAAAGCATTTTCGCGTCCTGATGCTGTCGCCATGCTTGATAGCGGCGGTTATCTTGCCATCTTCCGTTCCGAGGATTTTGAGGCAAAAAACGCAGGAATAAAAGGCGTCGCCGCGAAAAAGATGAAGCAGGGCGATGTACTGATCGACGCATGCGGTCTGTACGCAAAGGCCTCATCCTGAAATGACGACAGAAGCAAGCGGATAACGCAAAGCACCCCGTGCCATTCATCGGCACGGGGTGCTCTGTGTTATCGGGTATATACCAAAATCTCTTCGATCGGGACCTCCAGCAGAAGGCTCAGCGCGAGGAGGTTATCGGTGCTCGGGAGGCTGCCGCCGCGCTCCCACTTGTACACGGCCTGCGGCTCGTCAAAGCCGAGCGCCTTCTGGATCTCCTTCACGGTCAGGCCGCGCTCCAGACGCAGCGCCTTGATCCGCGCACCCGTCGCGAGGGTATCGATTACGGGGTAGCCCATACTCAAAACGCCGGGTCTTCCGGAAACCCCGGTGAAAACGCTTCCCCATTGAAAACGCCGGGAAAGCTCCGGTATTCCGCTGGATACGGGGAACCACAGAACGGAGCGCTTTCCTGGTCGAAGTCGAACTCGTCCTCGTCTTCGCAGTCAAACGGCTGACCCCAGTCGTCCTCTTCCCCGTCGTCTGCGCAGACGTCTTCCCAGCATTCCTCTTCCTCGGGCCAGTCCTCGTCCTGCTGTTCCGGTGCGTTCGTCTCTACGATCCCATGGCGGTACAGCCGCCGCCCGAGCACCGGAACCTGTACGGTAAAGCTCCCGGGCGAGACGACTGCCAGTTTTTCGACGCAGCTCTGCCTGCGGCTGTCCAGCTTGTCCAGATCGTGCAGGATCTCCGCCTCGATCGTCATCGGCTCCTTTGCCGCGCCGCTTGCCGGATTGCCGTGATGGGACAGCACCATGTGTTCGAGCAGGAGAGTGAGCTTCGGGCTGATGTTCAGGCGGGCGCCGGCCTCGGCGATCATCATCGCGCCGAGAACCGAATGCCCGAGCAGGTTCCCCTCCTCGCTGTAACCCGTCACCAGCCCGGTCACGGGGGAGGTCACAAACTCGCGCAGCTTGCCGATGTCGTGGAGCAGCACACCGCCGAGCAGCAGGTCGCGGTTGACGGCGTTGTGGTTCTCGGCGAGGAGCGTTTCGGCCAGAGAGACCATGTCCGCCGTATGCATGAGCAGCCCGCCGCGAAAGGTGTGGTGGACGTTCATCCCGGCGGGGATGGACGAAAAACGATCCCAATTGCGGCTGAGAAGCTCGTTGCAGATGGCGCGAATGCCGGGATTGGCCATGCTCTGGACAATGTTGTAGACATACTGATTGTACGCGTTCAGATTGATCGGCGCCGTCGGGATGATGGCGGCCATGTCCTCGGCGTCCAGCGAATCCAGCGCCAACACCTTGATCTGCTCGACATTGAGCTGGAACTCTTCGCGGTAGGTGCCGACGGTTCCGCAGACCGCGACGATGCCGCCGTTCATGGACGGGTTCACGGAGCCGTCCACGTCCCAGCATACCATCCCGATGCTGCCGGTGGCGTCGGTCAGGGTCGCGGTCATATAGGCGTTTCCGGAGCGGGAAACGGAAAAACGGATATCGGTGATGATATACTCGCCGCTGATTACCATGCGATTGACAAAATCGCGGATAGACGGATGATTTATAGCCATAGTTTTATATTCCTTTCAAGCTTTCGTATTGTGATTCAGGGCGGCCACCGCCTGTTCCAGCGTGGCCAGCTCGGTATGCGTGTAGCCGACGGTCGTTTCCGTGCTGGTGTGGCCGGCGAGCCGGGCGATCAGCTGCAGGGGAACGCCCTGCGCTTCCAGGCGGGTGATGTAGGTATGGCGGCAGCAGTGCGGGGACAGGCGGCGCACGCCGGGGATCGCCGCGAGCGCCCGGTAGTACTTGGCGCGAAAGGGCTTGATGCTGTACAGCAGATCGGGGCGCCGTGAGCACCAGAGAAACGCCTTGCCGCCCTGTGTCCGTATCGCCCGCACGCAGGCGCGGTAATCCTCGGGGATTGGGATGATCCGGCGGCTCTTCCTGCTCTTGGGAGGGCCGAGCACCGGAACGCCGTCTACCATCTTGACGGCCTTGTTCACCCGGATCCATGAGCCGTCCTCGGCAATATCCTCCGGTGTGAGCGCGAGCAGCTCCTGTACACGCAGACCGCTGATAAGCAGCGTACGGATGCTGTTTCCGAGCAGCGTGTCGGGGAGCTCCTTCCACATGCGCCGCATCTCTTCGAGCGTGAAAGCGTCTTTTTTGCTCTCCTCGGTCTCGCTGAGGTCGCGGATGACCTTGGCCTTGAGCGCGGGATTTTTCGGAATCTTGTTGTTGTCCTCGGCATAGCTGAAAATCTGGATCAGCATCGCCTTGCACTTGCTGATCTTGGAGAGGGAAAGGCCCTTCCCGTGCAGCCAGGACAGAAAGGCGTTGATGTCCATGAGGCGGAGCTCTTCGATTGGGCGCTTCCCAAAGTAGTCCTTGAGGGTCTTCAGCGTATACTGATAGTTGGAATAGGTCGAGGGCTGCACCTGCGTGCGGTAGTCCGCGTACCAGGCGTCCGCCCAGGTGTCGAAGGGCGTTTTCGTGCTGCGGAGCACCACACCCGCTTCTTTGTCGCTCAGATACTTACGGATCTTCTCCTTGACCTCCGCCTTGGTCGGGGCGGTAAACGAGAGGACGTTCTTCTTGCCGTCCTCCCGAAACCCGTCCATGATCTGGCCGCGCCAGGAGCCGCTGGGGAGCTTCTTGATAGAGCCGTCGCCGTTTGCGCGTTTGCCCATGGCCGCCTCCTTACGCGCTCGCCATGAGGGCGGCGACTTCCTTGGGGATATGGGTGCGGAGATCGACCCAGGCGAGGAAGGCGTCGCGCGGAATGCGGATGGAACCGCCGATGCGCGACACGGGGAAGTCCTTGCGGTGGGTCAGCTCATAGGCCGCAGCCTGGCTGATGTTGAGGTAGTTCTTCACGTCCGCGACGGTGAGGTAGTTGGAATTGCTGGTTTTCATGTAGATCGTTCCTTTCTTTTTTCGCCGCTGAACCGTCCGGACACTTGCAGAACAGATTTGCTCGTGATACAATAACAGTGCAGTCGGCTTTCTATGGTAGGTTTGCTTGCTGCGTTGTCGGGTGGAGCGTTCCAGCGCCCCGCCCGGCGTTTTCTTTTTCTTCCCTCCTCTCTGAACTGTCTATATTATAATCCATTTGTTTGAGTTTGTCAACCGTTTTGTTGATGCATTATCAATTATTTTTTTCATGTTTACATCTTTACTATTGAATACATAAGCATTTTAGATTATTATAGCGTTATGAGGAGGAATGCCTATGTCAATGACGGAGAAAATCCGAATCTTATTGGTTAAACGCGGGAATCTTTCTGAGGCCGAATTAGCCAGACGAATGGAAACAACGCCACAAAACCTGAATAAGAAGATGAAGCGTGACAACTTCACCGAAAGCGATCTTCGCGAGATTGCCGAAGCCCTGAACTGCGACTACGTCTCCGGCTTTCGTATGAAAGACACAGGGGAGCTTGTTTGAAGCTCCCCTGTGTCTTTTCTTTCACTGCATTGTTGACGGTGATCAACAGCCTCTAATGCGAGCTAGACGGTCATGGTGCTGTGTCAGCGGCACCCATAATTCGCGAAACCTTATGCCGCGAAAGGCTCTTTACATGAGTAACGCATGATAGGCTATTTGCCATGACAAACAGCCCGATTCGTAATCTCAGCGGATCAGTGTGGTTCGTTCACAAAGCATCTGTCGATATTCCTGCATTAGCTGGATAGGCTTTCACCCGCTTCCTGTCATAAATCCATATGAATACCAAGATTTGGGGGTCTCCGTAACACAGCCCTTTTGTCTGGCTGACGTTACCAAGATCCCCATATAATAATGATTCGATTGCTTACAGGAATATGTCTACGCGCTGATCGGCGCGTAGCGCTCAGACATGAGAACATGCATCATGTTCTTGTAGGGCTCCATTTCGCCAGACATGACCTGGGAGAAAATCCGCGGCGTACAGCCGGAGACCAGCGCACAGCCCTGCTCGTTCATCCTGACCGGCTGCTGTTCATTGCGGGACTGGACATTCCAGAACACGATCCGAGGCAGGCGATAGCCATGAGACGCATAGAGCCGCTTGGCCTGCTCGAAGTTCGAGAGGGAGGCGTTGCACGCGCAGACGTCAAACTCCACGTCTGACACGATGTAGAGAACCGACGGCAGCTCCTTCTGCGGCAGGCGGTTCTTCACTGCCGCCGCCAGGATCAGCTCGAAGACAGCCTGGAGGTTCGTGTTGGCGCACTCGTTGAACGAGCGGCAATAGCGTACCTTCTCAGCCAGGTCCTCGCCCTTGATTTCTACGAGCTGCGGACTCATGGAGAAGGTAATGAAGTGGTTGCGGAAGGCGCCGGTGTTGCGCTCGGCAAAGTAGATCGCGAGAGGCTGGGTCACAGCGGCGGGCTGCGGCTTGCCGCTTGGGCTGCTGGAGCCTCCTGCGGGACTTGAACCCGCACTTCCTGCATGGGGAACAGGTATCCTACCGCTTAGATGAAGGAAGCATACTGGCACTCCCTGCCGGGATTGAACCGGCATTTCCGCCTTGAAAGGGTTGTGACCTGACCGTTTAGTCGCAGAGAGCGTATACAAGGCACGTTTGTTTTGATGTGATAACCGTTTCACCACAGCGGCCAGGAGCCGCTGACGGGAGTTGAACCCGCAACTTCAGCGTGGATGGCTGACGAAAAAGCGTTTGCTGTACGTGCCTTTGTGTGGAGCCTCCTACGGGGCTTGAACCCGCATCGCCTGTTTGGAAGACAGGCATCCTATCCATTAGACCAAGGAAGCGTCTGGCGACCTTGACGGGACTCGAACCCGCAACAACCGGGGAGACAGTCCGGCACCCTTCCATTTGGGCTTCAAGGCCATATGGAAAACAGACTGAGAACTTGATCTGCTTCGTCCGCGTTGGCCGGCGTTGGCACCGGTGCTCACACCGAGGATTAGTCGGTAGCGGACAGCAAACCACCCTTGAACAAATTCGTCGAAGTCAGCGCCACCACGGGAAGGTTTTGTTCACGGCGCCATAGCTGGGTTTGGGCGTCTGTTTGTGTATTCCCCTGTCTGTGATTGTAATGTACCATATTCTCTGGCGGACTTCCCGGCAAAAAAGTTGCGAAGCTGCGCAGACTGCGCAAATGGTGTCCGCCCTCAGATGCTCTGTCGCAATACAAGGCCACCGGCTGCATCGTCATCCGCAGCCGTATGGCCTTATACTGTATAGTACGCCTGCCGGGACTTGAACCCGGAATCCCCCGATTATAAGTCGGGAGCTCTGACCAATTGAGCTACGGGCGTATTTGGTGCGTCTTTGGGGACTTGGACCCCGGGTCCCGCATGAAAGCGCAGCGGTTTTCCAACTGAGCCAAAGACGCTTATAATCTGCGAGAGCGGAGTTGAACCGCTGTCTTCGGAGCCACAATCCGACATTCTACCGCTAAACTACTCACAGCATGTGTTTTCTTTGTCAGGCAACCACTCCTACCGCGTGAAGACGCTCCTTATACACCAGGATCTCGTCAACCGTCACATCAAAGACTGCGGCGAGCACTACAATGTTGTCAAGCGTCGGCAGGGAATCGCCGCGCTGCCACTTGTAGATCGCCTGCGGGGTGGAAAAGCCCAGGATCTCCTGCAGCTCGCGGATGCTCAGACTGGTGCGCCTGCGCAGACACGCGATGTTCTGGCCGGTCGCGGCCATGTCGATGGTGGGGATGGGAATCATGTTGACACGCTCCTTTTCGGCACATGGTTTTGAAATGTCCCTGGTTTTGCGTACAAAAATACCGCCTGTCTCATACAAGACGGGCGGTCTGATTCCATCCGATCGGGCTCCGATAAATCCTAAGGAGCCTATAGAACCATCGCTTTTCGATCCGCAGTCCCATATGAGTGCGCAGAAATCCTGCCCAGGCCTATATGCCTGAACTGTTCATGTGCGTTATTCACGATATGAAGCTGCACGAAACGCATAGCCGATTCCTTTCCGGGCGCTGCCCTGTTTTGATGGTGCCACTATATCACATGAGGCCGTGTTTGTAAATAAACCGCTGGTATACTTTTCAAAAAAAGACGCGAAGTCTGACTCCTCCGCCGCAATCACGTTGTCATGAAAATGCCAATAAGAAAAGCGCGATTATGAGCTCCTCCATGTCTCATATTCGCGCGGTATGTTGTTGCCTCTGCGTCATGCGCACAGCTTGCCTTTGATTTCACCGTTTGGCGGAGTGTTCTCAGTCCTTGTCCACTTTCTCGCGGTAGAGGACGTTGAATACAGTGGCTTTCGCGGCGTCGTAGGCGACGGTCTGCAGGAAGCACAGATCCAGCTCCGGATGGTTCTGCTTCCAGGCTTCCATGTAGTTCTCCTCCGGATCATAGGCTTCCCAGGGGAGCGCGACCATGTCGAACTGGTAACGATAGCTGCCCGCCTCCTCGTCCTGGGTGCACTGGAGTGCCAGCTCTTCGAGAACAAAGTTGTACTCCTTGGGCTTGCTCTCGTCGCGGAACGAGGTAATCGTCAGGCTGCCATTCTGGTCTTTGATTTTCAGATCGCTGAGCCTCAGATTGAAGAGCGCTGCATTGATCAGGTCAAAGCCCTTTGTTTTTTCGATAGGGAAACGAATCTTTGTTTTTTCGATAGGGAAACGAAAGGCCAATTCAAATTTCATCATACGGTTTTCACTTCCTTTCTGTTTGACCTCTGCGGCCTTTCCGACAAAGCGCGGGAGCCGGCGCGTGTACGGTCCGGATCTCCCTATCATTTCAGGCTCCGCAAAGGCTCCCAGCGCTGACCCGTCCTCTCTCAGAGCGGACGGGCGCGGCCTTGGGCGCACCTCAACCGTATCGCATTCCTGCCGCCGGGCTTCATCAGCCGCAAGGGTCTCGGCAAGCTGCTGTGTGGAGTATTCCTTTTTCAAGGTGCATCGGGAGCTGTCTGCCCCCTGCGCTTCGTATAGTAGCACAAGCGTCGCCGAATATCCCGGAAAAAAGTTGCGAACGCAGAAAGACCGAAAAAAGAGAGGCTGCGAAGAAATCAAGTTTCTTCACAGCCCCGTATTATTTTTTCGCCCCTGCTTTGTAATTGTACACCCCCAGCATGTCCCGGAGTTCGCATTCTGTTTCCGTATAGCGCTTCGTTCTTAAGCAGTATTCTTGTGGAGATATTTTGCCAGTACCTCCTTTGTCAGCCATACGCCGTTGACAGAACGGTAAAAGATGTAGCCGTCTGCGGCCATGGTGCCGCTGTCCACGGTGTAGACCACGGGGTTTCCATGGCGCTGCCCCACCTTAACCGCATACTCGGCGTCGTCGGTCAGATGAACGTACAGTCGGGATTTAGGGATCAGACCCTGGGCGTCGATAGAGGCGGCGTACTTCTCGCCGGTGCCGTGGTAGAGTCGCTCCGGCGGCGTCACCGCCTCCAGCTCCACGTCCACGGGAATGGAATGGCCCTGATTGGCCCTGATCAATGTGTGGTCCGCGTTGAAGGAGTAGCGCTGCTTTTCATCCTGCGACACAATCTCCTCCAAAAGCTGGCGGTCCAGCGGGTGAGTTTTACTGACACCCGCGATCAGCTCCTCCACATTGGCCCAACCATGCTCGTCCAGGGTGATGTCAATGACGGAAGGCTTATGTCTCAGGATCATGGCAATGTATTGGCTTGTTTGTTTCATGGACATAGCTTTCCTCTATGTGATGATGTGCTTTCTTCCGTTACCGGGGCGCGAAGTGGATGGTCGCCTCGGACGGTAGGCAAGCACTCCTGTTTTTTATTGTATCCCATTCGCTTGCGCTGCCAGTGTAATAAATATCCGTTAGACTGCTGCAGTCGTAGAACGCGAAGCCTCCGATGCTCGTCACGCTGTCCGGGATCGTCACGCTTGTCAAGCTGCTGCAGCCCCGGAACGTACTCCGCCCGATACTCGTCACGCTCTCCGGAATCATCACGCTCATCAGGCTGCTGCAACACTCGAACGCCCTAACCCCGATGCTCGTCACGCCCTCCGGGATCGTCATACTCGTCAGGCCCCTGCAGTGCGCGAACGCCAAGCCGTCGATGCTCGTAACGCTGTCCGGGATCGTCACGCTCGTCAGGCTACTGCAGCCACAGAACGCCCTATCCCCGATAATCGTCACGCCATCCGGGATCGTCACGTCCCCGCCGGGGCCCTTGTAATCATAAAGGACGCCTCTGATGATCACAAACCCATTTGCATCCGCAAGCCCCGTGCAGCCGACGAACGCCCTATCCCCGATGCTCGTCATGCCCTCTGGGATCGTCACGCTCCTCAGGCTACTGCAGCCACAGAACGCCCTATCCCCGATGCTCGTCACGCCCTCCGGAATCGTCACGCTCGTCAGGCTGCTGCAACCCTCGAACGCCCTATCCCCGATGCTCGTCACGCCCTCCGGGATCGTCACGCTCGTCAGGCTGCTGCAACCCTCGAACGCACTATCCCCGATGCTCGTCACGCCCGCCGGGATCGTCACGCTCGTCAGGCTTCTGCACGAAGAGAATGCATACTTCCCAATGCTCGTCACGCCGCAGCGAAAAATGCTCTTCCGTATTCGAGCGGAAAGCTCACTCCATGGTGCTTTGTTGCCCAAATCATAATTCTCCATCTCCCCTTTGCCGGAGATGGTCAGCGTTTCATTCGCATCCAGCGCCCATAGCAAACGCTCTCCGCATTTTCCAAAATCGATCATGTTTCTTTCCTCTGTTTTCCGGTGGCTGACCGCCGCTCCTGTTTTCGGATATAGGCCAGGGTGTGCGAGCTGTTAGTCCTTTTCTATGCCCTCCAGACGCAGCTTGTGGGCGTAGGCCAGAGCCTCGGCGAACAGCGGGCCGTGCTCGCAGCCAGCCGCAATCAGATCTCGACCCATGAGATATGGTCGTCCCATCCGTTCTTTATATACCACAAGCACGTCTCGGAGCTTGCATTCCGTTTCCGAACGAGACGCCAGAAGCGTCTCCCTCTTGCGATTATTGAATCGTCGGAGCAATCACATCAATGACGGAAGGCTTATGTCTCAGAATCATGGCAATGTATTGGCTTGTACTTGTTTCATGGACATAGCTTTGCCTCTTTATGTTGATGTGCTTTCTTCTGTTACCGGGCAGCGAAGTGGATGGTCGCCTCGGACGGTAGACCATCTGGCTCTATTTTTATCGCGGTCCATTCGCTTTCGCCGCCGGTGTAATAAATATCCATCAGGTCGCCTGCAGCCATAGAACGCACTGTCGCCGATGCTCGTCACACCCTCCGGAATCGTCACGCTCGTCAGGCTGCTGCAACCCTCGAACGCACTATCCCCGATGCTCGTCACGCCCTCCGGGATCGTCACGCTCGTCAGGCTGCTGCAGCCAAAGGCCCGGTTGCCGATACTCGTCACGCCTTTCGGAATCATCACGCTCGTCAGACCGTCACAACCAGAGAACGCCTCCGTCATGCTCTCCGGGGGCGTCACGCTCGCCAGGCTGCTGCAGTCTTCGAATGACCTGTCCCCGATGCTCGTCACGCCGCAGCGAATAATGGCCTTCTGAATTCGTTCTGAATACTCATTCCATGGAATAAAATACCCATAATTATCCATTTCCCCCTAGACGGAGATGGTCAGGGTACCGTCCTCGTCCAGCGTCCAGGTCAGATTCTCTCCGCATGTTCCCGAAGCGATCATGTTTACATTCCTCCCATTATTTTTTCGGCGGTCGNNCCGCCACTCCTATTTGTTGTTCATTCTCTGCACCGCCATGTTCCGGTCAAACAGCAGCCAGAGCCACATAAGATCCATCATCGAATGGAGTGAGAACGGGAAGGTCACGCCTGCGGTGGAATACATGAAGAGCGCGGCAGGCAGGTTGATGGCGGCGCGTAAGAAGAAAGAGAGCGCGAACTCGTTCTTGCAGTAGTTGTGTGCCGGATTTGTCCACTGTGTTTTCAGCAGCAGCACGGATACCAGTGTCACGAGCGCCAGCATGACGGGAAGCCACCACCAGCCGTGCCCAAAAATCGCAGCCCCGATGTCGTCTGATGCGAAAATATATTTGTAATGATCTCCGTAGCCCGGATAGCCAAGCAGTTCTTCAAAGGGCTGTGCGCTCCCGGCGAAGAAGCTTTTGAGCCCCGCCAGACGGTAGGCCAGCCAGTCAACGCGCGCCGAGACAGAAATATTGACAGCAGGACCGCCGAGGTCATAGAAAACCGTGCGCAGGCGTTCATTGACGGCAAAGGTCAGTCCGCCGCAAAGCAGAGCATAGCCGGCGCGCAGAACATGCGGGCACGCGCTCCCCCGGTCTTCCGCCCCCTCAATAGTGTAGATGATCAGAGGCAGACAGATATAATACAGTTCTCTCGACGGCCCCAAGTTCGTGCTCAGGTTGCACAGGAAGAGAATCAGCACACAGGCGAAAAACGCTCCTCCGCTCAGCCACGGCGAGCGGAGCTTCCCCTTCAGGAATCGAAGCAGCACTGCGAGGAAAAAGGGGAGACCCGCAGAAACAAAGCCAAACCAGCAGGGATCATAGCGCATGTCGGCCACACGGTACTCGTTCAGGATCCAAAGGACGAGCAGCAGACAGGCCGCCCACCAGCGCAGCAGCGTCGTTCGCCAAAACTCTGCCTTTTCAAAACGCTTTTGGCTCAGCCACATTGAAGCTGCCGCTTCCGCAAGCAACAGCGGGTAAATGAACCAGATCTCATCAAAATCACTCAGACTGAAGAGGCAGAACAGAAGGGATGCGCCGGCAACAGCGGAAAGCCAGACCGCCAGCGCGAGTGCGGGTGCCGCCCATCTGCTGCGGAAGCGGTTTTGGAACGCTTTTTGCAGACGGAACAGGCAAATCGGGCCAAGCAGGAGAAGGAGCGCCTGAAAGATGTATTCTTCATAAACATAATTGCTACACATCAGCAAAAGCATGGAGGCGATCGAGCAGGTGATTGCCTTTCGAAACGCCGATTTGCGCAGCCGCCATGCCAGAATCATCAGATACACGGTGAGAAGCCTGCCGATTCCGCGTAACAGCAGCTCAAGCCCGTAGTTGCCCTGATATATGTCAACAAGAAGCAGCCCCGCATGGAGCAGCGTGACACTAAACGCCAAGGCGAGGATCAGCCACTCTCCCGGCTCGCGTTGATTGATCAGTTTGCGCAAATATTCCTTTCTCATTTTTCCCTCTCCCGCTTGTTTCATCGCCATCAATCAGATGAGGTGTCCTATCACCTCACGCCCCGGCCTTGAAGTTATACAGCGGCTTGATCTGCTTCACGACCTCCGCCGTGGGGCCGATCTGCGAGAGGATCGCATTGAGGCCCTTGTAGGCCATCGGCGATTCGTCCAGGGTGCTTTGTGCCACGCAAGTGGTGTAAATGCCCTGCATCTCCCGCCGGAAGGTCTCCACGTTCAAATTCTCGAACGCCTCCGTGCGGCTGAGGATACGGCCCGCGCCGTGGGGTGCCGAGCAGTTCCAGTCCTCGTTGCCCTTGCCGACGCAGATCAGCGCGCCGTCGCGCATATTGATCGGAATCAGCAGCCGCTCGCCCTTCTGCGCGGAGACGGCGCCCTTGCGCAGGATGCTGCGCTCGACGTCGATGTAGTTATGGATCGTGGTGAAGCGGTCGAGCTCTGTGAGTCCCATGCTTTCGATGATCGTCCGGGTCATCGCCTCACGGTTCAGCGACGCAAAGCGCTGGACGAGCTTCATGTCGTGCAGATAGTCCTCAAGATTCTGCCCCTCCACATAAGCGAACTTCTCGGGAACGTCCGAGGGGGCCTTGAAACGCTCCTCCAGCTCCCGCAGGGCGTTTTCGATCTCCCGCGCCCGGCCTTCCGATTTATAGCGCTTGATCAATTCCCGGCGGCTCTCGTCCGATACCCGGTTCATCGTCTGCCAGCCGAGGCGGCGGTAATACTGTGCTGTCTGGACGCTGAGATTACGGCTGCCCGAGTGGACGACGAGGTACAGAAAGCCTTCCTCGTCGCGGTCGAGCTCAATGAAATGATTGCCGCCCCCAAGGGTGCCGAGACTCAACAGCGCCCGCCCCCTGTCCACAGCACTGATACAGCGAAGCTCTGTCAAGTCGATCTGCTCTGTCAGCGGATGCGGTCTCTTGCGCACGTTGGTGCCGGCAGGGACAGCGCTTCGAATCGCCTTATCGAGCCGGTCAAAGTCGATCTCCTTCTCCGCAAGTTGAACGGTCTCCATGCCGCAGCCGATATCCACGCCGACGAGGCTCGGCGCGACCCTGTCTGTGACGGTCATGGTTGTGCCGATGGTGCAGCCCTTGCCCGCGTGCACGTCCGGCATAATGCGGATACGCGAGGCGGCGAACAGGCGCTGGTCGCACATATCCTGGATCTGCTGCCGCGCGGAGTCGTCCATCGTGTCGCAGTAGCACAGCGCGGTGTTATACTGTCCCCGAATTTCGATCATGTTCTCACGACCTTTCCGGTTGTGAGTTTACCACGGGGCAGGTCTCATTTCCCGGCAAAAAAGCTGCGAGCGCGCGCTGGCGTTCGATCCGTTCCCGCAAAAGCTCTACGAAGCGCATCGGCTCCAGCACCCGGATCATCGGGCCGAAGGAGAGCACGCGGATCACCATCTCCGTCTCATCCGCACGATCGTAGCGCAGCGTCACGCGGTAGCGGCGCTCATCGAGGCGTTTTGTCTCCTTTTCCAGATGGGAGAAGTGCAGCAGCACGCGCATAAGGGCATTGCGCGTATCCTCCAGCTCGAAAACCAGCGTCTCGGTGGGCTCATCCGGCGCGTCGCCCTCATCGAAGGCGTTGAGGCGATCGGAGAGCTCCTCCATGATCTCGAAAATGGCCATGCCGTCCTGCTCCGGGAGCATGTCGAGAAGCTGAAAGTGCAGCATGATGTTCCGGTCGGTGAAGCTCTTGGTGCGAAAAGCGCGGTAGAGCGGGTTTTCGGGCATGGCGCGGCTGTCGACAGAAAGGAACACCCTCCGCCCGTCGGCATCCTGGCCGAAACGCATATAGTCGCCCAGCCAGCTCTCGATCCGCCGCCGCTCGTTGTCGTAGCCGCGCGCGCTCTTCTCATCGTAGTCCCCGCGGTGTTTGAAGCCGTAGACGTAAAACGAGCGCATATACGCGCGGATACGGCTGAAGGATTTGATCAGTTCACTGTAGGCCATGGGCTCTCTCCCATCTTTTTCAGTTCTTTTCTGCGAATCAGCGAGAGGAGCATCCCGTCCAGGGAGAGTACCCATGTAATCATCAGGCGCCCGACGTAGGCAAGCTCCCCGGCGGTCGTGAAGCTCCCGCCGTTTGTGACCCCGCCGTCGCCTTCGCCTGACAAGCGGCTGTACAGAAACAGCAGCCCCAGAACCGCCAGATGCACGGCGAGGCTGCACAGTCCCGCCCGCCCCCAGCGCCGCCGGAGAACACTAATCTCCATACGCGGCTGTCGGGCGGGCCGGAAGCAGCGGTGCACACCGTAGAACAGAAACGCGGCTATAGATGCCGTGAACAGTTGGAAGCTGAGATAAAAATAGTATAGTGTCGCGTTTTCGGTAAAGAAATCCACAGAGCGTCTGGCCATCCAATAATAGGAACTGCCCGCACGCCAAGTCAGGGGGAACGTCGTGATGCACAGAAACAGAAAGGCTCCGCCCGGCAGCCCGAACAGCACGACCTTCCACCACTTGATTTTTCTCTTTTGTTCCATCTTCGTCTCTCCTGAAGCGTTATTCCGTGTCCAATTGCAATATATTCCTGTACAGCAGGACATGCTTTCCGTCAATCTCCCGATCCTCGTGGTAGTGCCCGAAAAACCATTTACGATAGCGCAAACGCGTACGAACCGTTTCGAGATAATCGGTCAACGCATCCGCTTCGTCTATGCCAAGCTGCGCCTGGATGGTTGTCGGCGCACAGTGCGTTACAACAATATCTGCCTGCCAGTTGTGGGCAGCCAGGGTTTCAAGACCGTGGCACATTTCCGCCTCCGCTGGAAGTTCCTCTTCCCACCAGGAGAAACCCTTAACCCGGTAATATCGCTTTCCCTGCCGTGCCAAAAGCCGGGCCTTTTTCTTCCATTCCGGATCCGATACGTCCAGCAGCCCGTCACGCATATCATGCGAGCGCGCGCCGCCGAAGGCGAACAGCTTTTTGCCGTCAATCTCATACAGCTCCCCACGCATAAGCATTAGAACAGAAGGGCGTATCCGCTTTACAGCGCCGCCCTTCCATATATCTGTCTGAAATTCGTCGCTCAGCAGGCGGGCATAGTTTTCGTGATTCCCAGGGACAAACAAAGTCGTGAAGGGGCGGGCGTCCAACTCATCAAGCAGATAGTCCTCTGCCTTGCGGTGGGCAATATCCTGCTCCGGACACCAGACACCGCCAAAGTCCCCCGCAATGAGCACGTAATCGTCCTTGGTCAAACCGGTCTGTACGGGAAACTGCCTGCGGGTGAAGCGGCGAAACTCTCCGTGCGTATCGCCGGTAATGTAGATCATGGCTGTTCCTCCTGCGCAGTGCGCATCAGCCGCAGATGAGCAATCGTCGGCGGGTTAAAGCTCCCGCCCATTACTACAATATGGCTTGTCATCATATCATGTTCTTTCAAAACGATTTTTTTCTCCTTGAAAAGATCAGACCGTTTTCTGTGTGGAGACCGGGAGCCGATAATATCCCCGTGGGAACGCCTGCCCCGTCTCAACGGACTTCATGCGGATCTCCACTGCGTCCGACGTGACGGCAAGCTCCGTGATACAGCCGTCCTTCCAGTCCGGGGCCATAAGCCCTGTCTCCCCGCCGGTGTCGGTGGCGACCACGCTACCGCAATCGAGATAGAGATTGTCCGTCTTCTCGTCAAGCTCTCCGTTTCCGTGAATGACGTTCGGCGAGACGTGGGTGTGGCCTGACAGGAACAGGATCTTGCCGGTTTTGTCCAGCAGTTCCTGAAGCCTTCTGTCTTTATCCAGATAGGGATTCCCCGTATTTCGGTTGGGGTTGTGCTTCAGGAGCGGCGCGTGACACTGGATGATATGCCAGTCCGCATCGCTGTTTTCCTCCAGGTGCTCCTCCAGCCAGTCAAGCCGCTTTCCCTCCGGGAATAGGAACCTCCGTCCACTGACCACACACTGCAGGCCGATCAGATCCAGCCCGTCGCGCCGAGCAGACCAAGCGAGGCTGTTGGGGTCGCAGGTGAAACCTTCGCCTCTCTCCGAGGCTCTCGTCAAAAGTCTCTGCTGAAACGAGGCATAAGCCTTAATGCCATCCGCGTTCTTCTCGATGAAGCGCGGATGGGTAATATCATGGTTGCCGGGAACCGGGAGGATGGTCTTGTCCGGCGCGGCCTCGGCGACGCAATCCAGAAAAAGCTCGAACTGCTCCGGCAAACCGTCGTTCACGGAGTCTCCCAGCAGGAGGATCGTGTCGCTCTTCGCCGCCCGCAGCGCGCGTTTGATCATCCAGGGCTTTGCGGAGAGGTGGAGATCGCTCAACACGGAGAAATGCTGTGCTGCCTCAGCCCGCTCTTTCGACGGCAGATACTTTTCCGGGATGACAACGGAGACATCCTCAAAGCACAGGAAATCATACGCGACGCAATGCGCCCAGACATGGGTCGCCCCGTGGGGAATGGCACGGTGCCCCGGGAAGAAAAACTCCCCGTTTCCCGCCGGGTCGATCGGTATATAGGCGATCGGGCTCCAGTCAGGCAGAGGCCCGGCGGCGTTGCCCCAACGCAGAACTGCGAACAGGAAGCCTTTGGCCTTGAGGCTATATTTCCCCATCGCCAAGCCCGGCCAGATCAGGCTTGTCTGAAGTTTGAGCATGTGCGCCGTACCTCCCTGTCGTCAGTGATATTGGAATACGCGATCTCCCGTTATACTTTTTTCACTTGGATACAGTTTATTTGTATGCTTCCACAGTTGTAATGCAGGTCGAGTGCTCATCAATGTTGCTCGGGTAGACACTCAGGATCGTGATTTTGACATAGCTTGTCGTGACCGGGCGATTCAACTGCACATACTGCATCCTGTTGAAATCATCGAACTCATACTGCACCGAAGAGCCGTCCGAAAAATCAAAACGAAGCTCGCGGGGGCGGTTGTTGCCGTAATAAACATCGTATCCGTCCAGATTTGCAAACCCAAGATGCAAGCCCAAGATGGAGATGGTCTCCTTCCCGGAAAAAGACAGCTTGATATACTCGCCGATCCCATCTCCGGAGTTTCGACCGGTTCGGACGTCGTTCTCAACCCAGGGCAGAGAAACATCGTCGCGGATAACATTAGTAGGCTCGTAAGAATAGCTTCCCTGCCGTGGATAAACCGACGAAGCTGAGGCGTCGGTAAACCGAACACGGTTGAACGAGAGCGGCGTGCCGGAGTACTCTGTCAGCTTCAGCGGCTCCTGCGGCTTGACCGCCGGGGGCGTCGTAGGCGAAGACGTTACAGTTGTGCCTGAGTCGGGCTCAATCCAGCTCAACTTGTTCTGCTTGAGGAAACGCTTGACCTCGCTGATATCGATAGCGTAATTGATCGAGCTTGTTCCGTCGGACATGGAGAAGGTGTTGACGCCGATCACCTCGCCCCGCTCATTGACGAGCGGCCCTCCCGAATTTCCATGCGCGATATCGGCCGTATGCTGAATCTGCGTAATGCCCTGCGTGACGATATTGAGGCGGGAGAGCTTGCCGTCGGTAACGGTAATGGTATCCGTTCCGGAGCTGATTTGCTTGGCCAGCTTGGCCTCAAAGCTGGACGCGAATCTGCTGCTCGGGATATCTTCTATGTCGGCCAGTCCGGGGTAGCCCAGCGCAACCACAGGATCCAGTACGTCAAGGTCGTCTGTGCTGCCCAAAACAGCGGCTTCTCTTTCCGTAATGGCACCCCTGACGTGCAGCAGCGCCAGATCGGCGATCTCCGAAGTCAGCACATCGTCCCAGTAGTAGACTTCATACACACTGTTGTCAGCCAATATGAATACCCGAACATCAACATTTTCAAGATACTGACGTTCCAGCTCTTCCACTGTCGGCATCTCGGCTCCCTCTGTGTCGCCGACCAGGAACTGAACGAGTTCCAAAACAACATCCTCGACATAGTACTCGACCACGTGCCTGTTGGTCACGACATCATGGACGCCCTGCCCTTTTGCGCCAACGCAAATTCCTGTGCCGGTGTAGGTTGCGGCAGGCTGACCGGCGATATAGAACTGTGTCACGATCCGCACGACACTGTTTCTGACGTTTCGGATCGCAGTGACGTCATAGGCCAAGGCAGAACAGAGTCCGAGCTGCAAGAGCATGGCAAGTACGAGCAGCAGGCAGGTCAACAGTTTACTCAGCTTTTTCACAGGGATTCCTCCTTAATCTCCATATGATAATCCGGATCCCCGGGGAATGCGGGAATCCGGGATCCTCACAATGAATCACACTTGCGTTATAGATGAAGTTCCTCTCTGACCTTCATCAAAATCCTTCCCAAGTGATTATGCCCCTGCCCGGTGCGTGTGTCAACCCCCCAGCAGGTATCGCCCCAGTGGTTGCCCTCCACCAGCACCTTGTCGCCGGTGGCAAGCAGACGTTCTGCGAGCTCCGGATGCTGGGTGAACTTCGCACGTACAATTTCCTCCATGATGCCGACCTTCACTTCCTCCCAATCGGGACGCAGCTGCACCCGACGGCCCATGCCCTTGCTCTTGCTGGGGCGCGCCTCGGTGAAGGGGAGCTTCTCTTCCTCGGTCATGCACTTTTGCGCTTGGAATGCAGCCTCGTTGCTGCCGTATGTAAGTCCGCCATATTCAACCTCGGCTTCATAGTAATTGCTGAGGAAGTCATAGCCTTCTGCGTGGAAATTGTCGATGCAATTCCATGGGATCTTTCCGGCTTTTTCCATGATCTTCCAGACATCTTTTGTCACCACCTCCCGTGCGCTTACATCGTTCTGATGGAGTCTTTCACGGAATGCGCTGGAGCTGACCGCGCTGATTTCTGCTGGCACGTCGAAAACCGTAAAAGCATCCCAGTGCTCCGCAAGATAGGGGCACTGCTCCCTGATCTTTTCCAGATCGTCCTCTCCGCGCCGGGCAACCAGGATGCGGAAACGTTCCAGCAGTTCGTCAATGCGATGCCAGCGCGGGAGAATATCGAGCTTGTCGCTGCCGGTCACGAAATATAGCTCCGCATCCGGGTTCTCCTGCCCGATCGCCTCCAGCATCTCATAGTCATGCCCGAAAGCTGCTCGATCCATCTGGATTCTGTTGACCGTCAGGCGCTTGTCTTCCCGGCATAGGCTCTCCAGCATTGTCAGCCGAAGCTCCTCACTCAACGTATCCTGCGGGCAGTGCAGCTTCTTCATCTTTTTTGCCACATACTCGTGCGCTGTCGGGACAAAGATGCCCGCGCAGGCATCTACCGCGTCCATTGCGGCCTGCATCAGTCGCAGATGGGCAATTGTCGGCGGGTTAAAGCTCCCGCCCATTACAACGATATGGTTTGTCATCTTATCGCGTTCTTTCATAACAACTTTATATACACATTGAACAGAACCGCATTCGTTTCACGTGTGTTTTTTCCCTACGACGGGAGAATTGTACTGTCAGTCCTCAGATATCGCACTGCACGTTTCTGGGCAACTTCATGTTCACGTATTTTTCACGCCATGCAGTCAAGCGCTCCGGTTCATCCTTTCCGGGTACACCGAGAGCCAAATCATCCGCCATATTGAGAATCAGCCACTTCAGTTCAAGGTTCTTCAGCCACTTCTCCTCAATGCCGCCCAGCCCCAGATAAGCGCCCAGAAGATTACCCGTTACTGCGCCTGTAGAATCGCTGTCGCCGTCATGGTTGACAGCGGCTATCACAGCCGCCGAAAAATCATGCTCGTATTTCAGCGCACAGTAGAGCGAAATGGCAAGCGCCGAATCGCCGGTCGTCCCTCTCCCAAGCGTTCGAATGTTCGTGAGATCGGAAGCACTGTTGGAGGTCAGTGATATTGCTTTTTCAATCAGCTCCGCGAATCGGGACCACTGCGCATCTTCAGCAAAGACTTCTTCCGTTGTCCGAAAGCTGCTCAAAACGATCTCGGGCAGCGGTTTATCGTTTTCGCAGATACACTTGCGGACGATCAACGCCATCATGCCGCTTGGAATATAGCCGAGAGAGTTTCCATGCGTAATCGCCGTTGACTCCGCTGCAGCATACACCAGCTCAGTCTCCGGCATCTCTCTGAAATAGCAGCCATAGGGTGCCACGCGCATCAGGCCGCCGTTTCCGCTGCTGTTGTTAAGCGGATGCTTTATGGAGCCACACTCACCGGAACCGAGAGCTGACATGCAGGTTCTTCCCGGACCGCGATTCTTGTACATGGAAGGAACGTCCATCAGCCAACTGCTGCGCCACTTATAGTGATGGGGGAAGGGGTTTGTCTGAGCCCGCCACCACTCAAGGTAGGCCTCATATACCGACTTTTTCAGCTTATCCTCCGTATTGCCGAGTAGTTTTCCGGTCTCGTTGACAAGGATCCCATTCGCCGTAAACAGGGTCATTTGGGTATCGTCCGAAAAGAGCGCCTCTCCCGTCCTCTGATCCAGTTTGTAGTCGGTAATCCCATGGATTCTATATTTTCCATAATGAGCCACAATGGAGTTATAGGAAAGAAACTCCACCGGATAGCCGAGAGCATCCCCGACCGCGCCGCCGATCAGGCAGCCGCGGATTCGATCCTGAACTCGTTCAGGGGATTCCCGGATTGCCTTGTTTTTCACCATCTCCGCCATATCCTCGGATTTGTAGAACCAATGGAAGCGTTCCCAGAAGGCATTATAGTTGTAGGTAGGTTCTGCTTTGCTGCTTCTCACAGCAAATACGACGGAGCGGAACAAATCAGACGCAGTCTGATTTCCGTACCGGAATGTCCGGAAAGCCTTTTCAAACAAAGCCGCGACCTGCTTCGCATCATTTCCGAAGGCACCGCAGCCCCACGCCCCTAGGATCAAATAGGAATATCGGTAATGCGCTGCGACGATCAGTATCCTTCGGATACGCTCATAGAAAAGCTCCTCATACTCTCGCTCCGTCAAGCTTCCGCGCGCATATGCGATCGGCGCGGCACAAGTCAGGACAGATACCGTAACCGCCTCATGCAGCGGAAGGTGGTCGTCGCCGCGGAAGATTGCGACATTGGGAGAAAGCAGCATGGCGTGGCTGGCAAGCGGGGAATAGTGTTCTGCGTGAGCAGTGTAGTACGGCGCAGCATCCGGGCTGGTGAGGGAAGCATACAGCGTGCTCTTCCGGCAGAGGTCTTCTTCCTGCGCACGCGCCCCGGAGCGCACCCCGCCCCCGGGGCTTACAGAATTGGCAGAGTTCAGTACCAGTATACGAGAGCGTGTGCTGTCCTGGCAATAGTCCCGGCTTGCAGCGAGCGTCCTCGCGGCGGCAAAGGAGTCTTCCGGAGATACAGAAAAACTGCATCGTTCGATTCTCCGCGGTTCGTTCGTCGGCGTCTCGTTCAGCATCGCTTCAGAGACTTCCGGTGGTATGTATACCGCGTGGCAGTAATCCTCCTGCGGCAGCTGAACAAGCGTGCCGTCAAGGGTATACTGGCCTGTTTTTGTGATTGCCTGCGTCTCGCGGAAAATATTTATCAGTTCTTTGTTCATTCTCGTACAACTCCTTTTTTACCCATACGCAACGCTTCTTTGATCCAGAAGCATTCTGTATCACGATTCAATGCATCAACGCACGGATGCTGCAAGCATGAGAACGGCAAGTGCTGTTTTATTGACAGATCGTATCCTTCAGGTAGCCTGCCACCGCAGCAATCAGTGCATCCTCCTGCTCTTCCGACAGCGTAAGACCGCGCCTACCGTTCGGAGTCTGAGGAACGCCTGCCGCGTTCTGCTCAATCTGGATATCAGAGATCTGCAAACTGACGCCATATTTGTCCAGCGCGTTTTGTCCAGCAGAGATAATTTTACGTTTGTTTTCACCCTGGTAAACGTGGTTCAGAACCAGCTTTTCCAGTGCCGTTGGCATAAGAAAAAAAAAGCCGTCTTGCCGAGCGTATTTGCGAGTTCTGCCAGCCAGCCGAGATGCTCATTCATCAACGCTCTCACGAAGTCGCTCCGAAGCAGCGCTGTGTAGTTTGCGTTGACCTGAGAGGCATACAGACAGATCACATTACCTCTCACATCCGCCGTGATTGAGCCGATTGTAAGACCGCTACCAACTTTCCCTCTGATCAAGTCGTTGATCTTTTTTGTCAACGCGGGTGAGTAGGCGTTCAGGGCGTCGACTGTTAGGCGGTTCTTCATATCGTCAGGCACGCGGTGCAAGACATTGGCTGCAATAACCGGAGAACTGTCCTCAAGCTGCCGCAGCGCACGGACAGCAAGATTTTTGGACTTTATCGTTGAGAGTTTGTCTGACAGCAAGGGAAAGAGCGCGTTCAGTGTGGATTCGTAGTCAATATTTGTAACCTCAGCTGAAATCTTTAGCATAGTGCATTCTCCGTTCTTACGTTGAAAATCTGTCCGAAAAGCATAAGTCCCAGTCCTGTGACAAGATTAGAGATAATAGCCCATTTTTAAGCGTGAAAAGTGCATGGATTAGTGCATTTCTAGTGCAATAAACTGGCGAGCAAACCGAATACGACAGAAGCGACAATGGCGCAAACTTTCATTTTTTTCTCCTGTTCAAAGCGGATCTGAAGTTGCTGCAATGCCTCCTGCACAGCTGTCAGTTCTGATTTTTTTACATCCAACAGTCTGAACAACTCAGCATTCTCTCCTTCTAGTTTTTCCTTTGACTCCCGTAACTGTGCATAATCAGTTTTATATGAACGTTCAAGTGCATCAATCCCCGCAGTGTAAGCAAATTGCACACTCTCGAAGCTTTGATTGTGTTGGCTTATCATCGTTGTTATGAGCTCATCCGAAGCTTGTAGTCTATCCTCCAGTTGGGTCTGGCGTACAGAAGCCGCAACCTCTATTTCTTTTCTTGTTGTTTGTTCCTTCCGCAGATTGTCCTGCACCGTTGCAATACGTGCAGAAAGAGTCTCACACTGTTCTTCCAGTTCTCGCAGGACATACCCGTTTTGCACAGCTTCCTCCTCTAGACGGTGACAGTCCTGCTTTGCAGTCGTCAGTTCAAGCTCTAACTCACGGTTATGCAGTTCCAGTACGTTCAGACGGAGCTGCTTTTCGTCCGACTCATTTTGAAGCGCAGTAAACCGCATCTCATGCTGTACTTTCCACATCTCATAGGAGTCCCGTTCAAGCTGAAGCCTGTCCATCAACGACGTGGCGTCGCGCAGGAGCTGTGCAGCCCGCTGAATGTCTCGATCCACAACAACCCCGTTTTGGTAGTAGTATGCCAAGTTATACATCGCTTGTGGAACTCCAAGAGAAGCCGCTTTTTCATACCATTTGAGCGCTTCGATACTGTCCGAATCTACGCCCTCACCATGCTGGAAAAGGTAGCCCAATTCGAAAAAGACAATAGGATTACAGTCCGAAAACTCAGAAGCCTTCTTATACCAGGAAAACGCCTCCCTGTAAACACCCTGTTTATAATAATGCTCGGCGGTTTGGTAGCAAATTTCCCAGTCGCTGCTCTGTGGACGTTCGGCGACTTTGTTTGGCTGTTTCACAGTCGTTATACCCTTTTTCATAGCTTGACTCTCTCCAGTATTCATTGTCCGTTATGCAACAGAAAAAGGAACTCTTCCTCGTTAAGCAGTTCCTGGAGTCGTTCGTTGAGACCACAATAGCGTTCCATGTAAATGTCGCAGGACAGCAGGGTGTTCAGTTCCAGGAAACTCCACAGACTCACACCACTCGCGTCGTTTGAGCCTTCCGTTGCAGCGCATAGGTAACTGTAAAGCAGATATGAGCGTTCCGGCTCGTTCTCCAAGCCGAGAGCGGCAGACACATTTTGGAAAACCGCATCCTCCGCTAACTTCCGCTCGCTCGAAAAGAGGATGTCTCCGCACAAAACCTCGCGAAAGTACCGGTGCAGCATTTCGACAGCCTCTGCCTTGACTTTGCGGTTCGCTCTGCCGTCCTGATAGAAATCCAGCAAACGCATCAAAAACATATGAACAAGTCCAGACGCCTTTATTCCCTTCGCGTTAAACATACGCATGACGGACACAGAGACGATTTCCCGCAGCATCTGAAAGCGGCCTTCCAGCCGGTCAAACATGTATCGATCCTTCAGGACGTTGACAACCCGGAGAAGGAAGCTGTTGACAACCGTATACCACTCGCCCCAATCCATCCAGATGAGTGAACGGAAGAGCCACTTTAACTCTCTCCTGAGGTCGTTGAAAAGCTCTTCGTCCTGAAGGAGCATGTTCGCGATGAACTTGTCGTTGATTGCAAGATCCTGCAATTCTCCAGTGTGGAAAGTGTCCGAGAGGGAATAGCGCTCCTTTATGTTTGAACGGTAGATTTTCACCTTGCAGGGACGCAGCATGGCCTCGGAGCGGATTAGGGCTTCGCCCTGCGAAAGAGCTGAGAAGCCAACGGTGTTTTCCGGCAACAGCATGGCGGACTGGAGCAGTTTGATATCTTCCCCATGGTCAATCCTGTGAATGATTTTCGTGCCTGAGTTTTTGATGACATCCTCTGCGATTTTCGATGGACTCTGATCCACAACCAGCATACCCTCTCCAAAGGCACGGATTTCTGCCATAATATTGCTCAGACTCTCCACGAGTTGCCCAGTAGGATCCGGGCCTTCCTCGTGTTTGGCCTGTGGTTTTATGTTTTTGAAGAGACGGTGTGCTTCCTCGATCACGATAATGTGCTTGAGATTATTGGTTTTGTCTGAAGAATCGTGGAAGTGGCTCTTCAGGTACTGGTAATACTGTACAAGGATAGTCCCCATCACGAGGCATTTATCCGCGTCGTCCGCCAACCCGTCCAGTTCCATGACGGTGCGTCCGTTCATGATCGCACTGTAATCCGGGTGCCTTGTCGTGTTGAGTAGCGCACCTTTCAGACCATTTGTAAAGGAACGTAGACGTGAGAGCAGCGCACCTTCATAATTTCCTTTTACCTCGTCCCCAAATTCGCTCTTTTTCAGGTATGCAGCCACCTCGTTGGTGAAGTCCTGAAAGGTTGGGAAGAGATACGTTTCTGGGAGAATTTCCTGATAAACGTTGCGGTTGGTGACGATGTTCCATCCCGCTTTCAAGTAAACGTTATACAGGCATTGTTCTACGATATTGGGCATCGCCGCGCTCAAATCAAACGCGGAGGATATGATAGTCTTGATGCTGTCAATATGGAAAGCAAGGTTCGCTCCTTCTGGGAACCAGAAGGGGTTGATCTGAAGGACTGTAACGCCCCTGATTGCTGCATCCGATGTATGCATGGTCCAAATCTGTGTATCCGGGTATCTGCTTAGGAGGGACCTGTATTCTCCCTTCACCGGTTCGATCACCAAAAACGGGACTGAGATCGTCTCAATTATCTTGAACATGGTGTTCGTCTTGCCTGCCCCGGTCATGCCACAGATAAAGGCATGGCGATTCAGGGCCTGACGCATGAGACTGAAGCGGGAAATCCTGGAGTCGTTCCACAGGATGCTCCCGATTTCCAGGCTGTCTTCTCCCTTTCCGGGAGAAGACAAGGAAAACTCCTCGTTCTCCACAAACTCGAAGCCCGCAAACTCAGCCGTCGGGAAGCTTAGCAATGGCAGGATATCATGGTTTGACGCGAGCATGGCGCTGCACGGCTCCTGCCGCCAGTTCAGGCTGAAGTTAGCCTTCTCGGCAGCCCCGGAAATAATCGCCGTAACCGTGTCGAGCGTTTTCTCGTCGGAGGCCGAAGCGGAAACCGTCACGGACCAGCCTACAGANNCGCAGGCGAAGCAACTGCCATTCCAGCTCCGCCATCAGGCGGACGGCTCGCTGATCTACATTTTTACTGCTTTTGCCATAGCTGAAAGAATAGTTCTCCCCCGCCTGTATACCGTCCTGTAGGGCATTACGCAGAAAACGCAAATTTTGAAGGAGATTGTGCAGCCCGGCAATTTTCATCGAAATGTTTCCGCCGCCGTTGATACCGTTGTTCCAGTTCACCTCACTATAGAATGCCAGTTCCCGGAAAACCTGCTCCATATCCCTTGCCAGCTTGGTCAGTTCATCCTTTTCCTGGGTTTCCAGCAGAGGGTGGAAGAGAAACTCGACCGCGTAATTGCGCCCGCAAGCCACAGAGGACAGAAGCGTCGTAACCCAGGACTCCACCGTTTGTGGCTCTTTTTCCTGCTGCTCTAAGGCGCGTTTATCGCGTGATACCGCGCAGGCTGTCGCGTAACAGCAAACGCCATGCGGCTCCGCGACAGCGGAGGACTCGTACTCGACCCGGCCATAAGCCCCCCGGATCATCGAAACCAGAACGTCTTCACTTAGAGAAGCAGAGCCGACTTGAAAATCCATGCGCGTCTCTTCCCCGTCCGCCCTGCACTGCGCACGCAGAAGGATATCGGACTCTGGATGTGCGGTGAGGATGCGTCCGATGCGCCGTGCGGCAAGGATCATCGGCGGGATGGGCTGAGGTTCCTTCTGCTTTACGGGCTGCTTGCCAAGCTTTCGGATCGAGATCACGGTCTGTATTGGCAAATGCATTGGGTTGGGTCGATACCTCAGAAGTCTCTCCGCCCGCTCATAGACCGCCGCAAGCTCCGGCTCGGGGATCCCAAGCTTTTCAGGGGACAGATAATAAAACTTCTTGAGTACAGTTTCCCAGTTCCAGGCTTCGTCGAGGGAGCGGTCCTCCATAATATTACGGATCTTTTCCTGGTACTGATCCAAGAGAAGCCGATCTCTGTCTTTTTTATATTCAGGCATTTGCGTCGTCCTCTTCGTCATCGAGGTCTTCCTCAAAGGACTCGACTCCCTCGGGGGAACTGTCAATGTCCTCCGCATCGTTCTCTTTGTCGTCCGGGTCTTTCAGCATCCCTTCAAACAGGTCGCCTTTTAACGGGGAGTTTCCGGAGCCTTCTGACTCCAGAATCAGATCCAGCTTGGGCTGGATACTCTCTTGCATTTCTTCAAACAAACTGACCAGCTTTTTCAGAATATCCTCTGCATGCTTGATCTCGTCCTCCATCGTTCCAACTTGCTTTTCCAATGTCTCTTTCATCTTCTTGAACTGAAGGTTAAACTCAAATGAAAGCGACGCAATAATCTCATTGACGTCCTGCTGCGCTTCCATATACCATAGCCGCAGCGGGTCGAGGATAACTTCGCTTCCTTTCTCACCGAGAAGGCCTTTGATTCTATTCCTGTCCGCGTTTGTCAGGCCGAGGTTATTGAGCGTTGCGTTCAACCCGTTGGATCCGTCAACCTCAAGATAAACCCTGTTGCGCATGAACCAGCCGCCCTGCATTGTCGAGAGTTTGTTGCGAACCATGTCAAGCAAAACCTTGACAAACTCGTCGTTGAGCAAGATGATCTCACGCGCGAGCCGGTCGGCGGAGCCCTGAAAGCTGGAGCGTCGATCCTGAATGGCGGATTGCGCTGTCAGAATCTTGATGGACACATACTGCTGGAGCGAAGGAAGCAGGCTTTCCATCAAGGCGATAACGCTGGGGGCAGCTTCCCCCCGGTACCTGTCAATACAATCGCTGAGGATCCTGGGGTACTCCTTTTGGAACGCAACGAGCCTGGCGAGTGCGCTCTCATAGATTCCCGCAACCGTGTTGCCACAGTAGCGCAGTGCGTCGGCGTGAATCTTGTTGACGTCCTTCAAGTCAACTTTGAGGATATCGCTTTCCTCTAACAGCTGTTGGTAGAGCTTATGGTTCTTAGGATGCCCAGTGTCAACGCGGGCACGATTACCGATCCCAAACCATGTCAAATCAAATTGACAGCTGATTCTGCGAAGACGGTCAGCGTACTCCTCATCAGCATTGGAAAGAGCAGTCTCGTATGTGGACGTAGCGGCTTTCACCATCGCCTCGACAATATCTATGTGCTGGTTTGCAGTATCTTCAATAGCCTGGCTCCCTTCTACCGCCTCGTTTAGTGGCTTCAAGGCAGCCTTCTCCAGATAATCCAACGCCACGTATGCGACGTCAGAGGTAACCGATGCCAGCGCAGAATGGGTTTTGATAAAGGTCCGCTGAGTCGAAACCATATCGAGCGCGAGCGTTCTCAGCGCAACAATTGCGGAAATCGACTTCTGGTATTTCCCCCTTCCGATAAAAGCTGTGCGAAAAAAATTCCGGAGATCGTCCATATTGGATTTTTTATAGCCCATTTCCATACCGAGCAGAATGTTGGGAAGCGCTATCTTGATCTCCTCTTTTTCGTACCCCGTTTCCGCCAGCTTGTACATTTCTCGCTGGGCGTAGAACGAGCGTTCTCCATTCAGCCCCTCGTAGACATATTCGCCGTAGAAAGAGCTGGTCTCCCACACCTTTCGATTGTCCATGTTGGCGCCTGCGTTTTTCATCATGCCCAGCATCATGTCGATGGCGGTGCGGCGCTGCTGTCCCATTACCGTGTCAACCTTGTTCATGATGGGCACAATCCTATCCTCTACGCTGACGGCATCACGGAGATTAGAGTTGGAAATCATCGTCTCCAGCGCAGGGACGGCATCAGCTAGAACCTGCGGCTCCGAAATGAAGGCCATCGTATCGGTTCGGAGAATGGCTTCCTTTGTGATCGTGTCGTGTCCTTTGATGACAACGCCGTCCTCTGTCCTGTCCTCAGCGGAAGAGCCGAGACCCGGCAGATCTGTGATCATCAAACCGGAAGCCAGAAGGGGATCGTCCCACTGGATGACCACGCAGTAGTTTATTGTACTATCAGGGATTCCAAAATACCGCAGCGACCCCACACGAAGCTCGTTGAGTTCCATCTCAGCCCTGTTCAAATCCCTGTTGTTCTGGTGCGCGTAGACCGTAAAGAGGATCAAGAACAGCATCGCAACCTGTTTTGGGTCGTTCTGATCCATCTTGAGGTGCTGCTTAAGGTCTCTGGCGACCGCCTCATTGAGAATGCTGGAATCACAGAAGAACTGGAGATTTTCAATGACCGCGACAGGCATGACTTTGCTTGCGTAATTCACCAGCTTTTGAAAATCTTCTTGTGTAACGGAAGTGCATTTCCGGTCAAATACAATCTGACCGTTACGGTCTTCGTCCTTCACGACGATCCGCGTTTCTTTACCATAAATAAGCTCTACTGGTGTACAGGTCGTGGCCAGGGTGCAGGTTGGCATCAACGGATAGCGGATCATGGTGTTGATCAGCGAGGACTTGCCGCATGACTGGGGGCCGGCAAAGCCGATATTGTAGCGGAAAGCGCTCAACTGTTCCAGCGTTTTGCGGGCAGATTCTCGGCGCTCCAGTTCAAGCCCTTTTGTCAGTTCATCACCGTCCAGCAAACTCAGAGCTTTGGCACCCGCGTTGTAAACACAGGCTTGGAATTGATCCACCGCTTCTTCGCTGGCCGCTTCGATCCGCTCGGGGAGGACTGTGATCTTCTGCTCCGCTAGTCGGTCACCAGCCTCCACCGTTTCGACAATTACAGCCTCGGCTAGGTCGTCTTTCTTTTGGTTCGTGTTCTCGTATCGCATATTTTTACTCCTCCCTTTCTTTCTAGCAGTCCAACAGGCTTGGAAAACAGCATGCATCTCTGAGAAATGCCTCCGCATGTTCTGTCGCTTCGTAGTCCTGTGCGGAAAGCGGCAGACCGTATTTGTCCCACATCACGAAGCGGTCATCTGTGCAGATGGCTTGTATACTGCTATTTCCCTTTTGCAGCTCCTGCAGCAGAATCTCGTTCACAAGATTACTGCTCCAGATTCGACGCTGGCCTAGATTCCATCCGCTCTGATTCATCCGAGTGAGCACAGCGCGAGTATCCGCCCTCTCTCCGCGTGCCGTTTCGAGCCATATCTGGACGCGGCTGGCATAGCTCTCTGTCGTCGGGACGGCAAAGTCCTCCTCGCGGCGACCGATGATCAGAATGACGTCTGCGTGCCTGTAGTCATCGGTTTTTGACCCAACATGGCATTCGAAGCGCCAGTCCACCCAAGCCGATTCCAGTGTCCTTTGAACCTCTTCAGCAAAGGAGGCGTCCGCCTTTGTTGCAATGATGCAAAGGGGTCGATCGTCCACGATCTCCCGCTTGGCTTCCAGCGCTAGTGACAGCGCGGGCGAATTGTCGAAAACCAGTTCATATCGGACAGAGTTGCCCAAAACGGAATTGATCTCGCTTCGGTACTGCGCTTTATAGATCCCGCTGATCTCCCCGACGATCACAATCAACCAGCGTTTGCAGCCCACCGTGTTGCGCAGCATCTTTTTATGATAGTCCATCACCCCGTTTTGCAGCTTCGTCAACAGAACCGCTTTTTCAAAAACCGCCCCAATCGCAGCCTTCGCCGCAGAGGCGGCATTATAATCCCGTTCCCGCAAAACGACATCCTCACAAAACCAGAGCGTATCTCCGCCCGCATCCAGCAGGCGTTCCAGCTCCGGCATGCTCCATAGGTTCCTGCAGTCCCCGTCTACAATAATCAGGTTCAATGCGCCCGCCTCCCTGCAATCTGTATTCACAACGCAGAAAGCTTATTGCATTCACTGATAAGCGCACGTTTGACTTCCTCCAACCATGTGTCGAAGAGTTTGAGATTGCGTTCGTACTGGCTGACCACGATTTTTCTGAGGAGGGAATCAAGCGGTTCGTTTTGCTGCATCTTTTCGGCGGCTGACGTCCCGACATGCTCAAATTTGGAAATTGCCTCTTTCTTCTTGTAATCGCAGTAAACCGCGCCGCCCCCGCTGAGAACCATGACAGTAGCGCCAGCTATACACAAAAACCTGACCGGTAGCGCCCAACCCGGGATAAAAAGGCTGACGATGACCGCGGCACCTCCAATACCCAAACCACATAGCAACGATTTTTCATTGTTGCTATATTTCTGGATCATCTCTTCGATTTCCTTATTTTCGTCTTTTGCACTTGGGCGAACCGTGTCTACCTTGACCTTGCACAGTTCGGTCCTCGGCAAGCCGACAACCTGTTGGATTTCCGTCCACCCGGCCTGCGTCAGGTACTGCTCGCACCCGCAGGAAATCATTTCGGCAATAGCAGCCTGCTTCACAGCGCTTGTCAGCCGGAGGAGCTCCTGATTCAGCTTTTTGGCCTCCAACTGCGCGATTTCCCCGCTCAGGCCATAGTTGCTGGACGATTTCAACTGCTGCTCAATATCCGTGTATACGCTGCGAAAAGCCGTAGCCGCGTTTTGGCGCAGTTCCTGGAACGTCATGTCTATATGGGTCATTTGTGTGGTGTTCATAATAGCCTCCTTATTAGTTAATACGTATCACTTGCGGGGAACCTTGAAAAGAGAGGCTCCCCTGACGCGAGCGGCATCTGTCTTTGCTCCGGCTGCCGAAAAACTCTCGCGCCATAATAACGCACCCAGATACACTACTGGAGCTATGCTGTGTGCACTGCCACCTTGGCTTATCTATTTGAGGTGAGCCAACTCGTTTTTCAGGGACTCTCTGTGCTTGTTGGCGAACTTCAGATCAATACGGCTGTTGGTCACATCATGACAGTGCTTAATGCTTTTTGCAAGAAACTCCCCGTAGGTTTTGCAATCACGATCCGCGCTCTCTATCTTTTTGGAGTCTTCCGCGCTCTCCTACACTTATTCGGTCTCTGTCAAGCTCCATCTCCTTTCTTATTTGAAATCATTCAACATACCACCGCGCCTGATCGTGCAGACCCGTGGCGCGGCGGCTGTCCACGAAGCGGGAACGCTTAGGTCTTACAGAAGGCTGTCCAATTCCCTCTGCAAAGACTCAAGTCTTCGAGTTGCGTATTTTACATCACTGGCGCTGTTTGTCGTGTCACGCTTGAATCGGATATCACTCTCAAGATATCCTTTCTTGCCATCCAGGTCACGCTTTGCGGACTCAATTTTCCGGGTAATCTCCGCAATCTTCTTTGCCTTTTCGATTTCGGTCATATTATGAACACCTCCTTTCTGTAAGCAGCGGTAATGAACAATATGAACCTAACGGGGAGTTCTCGTTGGGCAGTTGAGGGAATTTTCAGCCAGGAAAACATCCGTTTCATGGATCGGTGCGGCTATGAATTCATCATCATGATGAAGGGCATG
>LXOW01102235.1_pt1 | contig 38827 bp, 47 predicted proteins | sample 1368591 | NCBI WGS metagenome assembly LXOW01 (sample SAMN04884650, study PRJNA319009) | bovine gut metagenome | isolation source: Cow rumen | host: Bos taurus | place: Italy: Legnaro (PD) | collected 2014-07-09
CATTGAAGACAAGGTCAAGGTAAAGGCTAACGTGGATATCATCCATGTGAACGATGGTGACTCACGCTTGTTTGGCGGTCGTTTTAACGATGATTTCGCAAATTTGTGCCCGTTCTACGAGACGCTATGTACCTTCAACCACGTAACGATGACATCGGCAATGTTCATCAACCTATACTCCAAGCTTGCCGTGACCAAGGAAACCGTCGTTATTCTTGACAACATCAAGAACCCTGCCGTTTTCGAAGTTGTCCAGAAGATGAAGTTCAGTAGCTTCCAGAACACTGTCGGCGACACCGTGCTGGACACCGCTTACAACAAGGGTGACAGCGAACAGGTGAGCGCTGAAAAGGAAGAAAAGAACGATGCAATCCGCAAGATTAACTTCCGTGTCATCTACATCCTTGACGAACTTATTTGGGAAGGTGTTGGTGGCCGTGGCAAGACGATTTTTGAAGCCCGTGTCGTGGAAGACCTTCTCCAGATGGCCGACACCATCATCGTTCCGACCTCTGAATTGAGACACGCTCTCGTTGATATCGGCTTCGTTCCTGAATCAAGGAAGAACGATATTACCATCCTTCCGTTTACCGTTTCCCCGAGAATCTATCAGGTGTACGCAGTCAATCAGGCTAGGACTTACAGCACAACGCTGTCCAAGCCGAAGGTTCTTGTCAAGGGTGCTGTCATCCCGCAGAACGTGGCTGAGTTCATCGTTGCCAAGCACAAGAAGTACAACTTCACTATTTGCTCTGGCTCCGAACTTCCTGAGGACTTGATGCTTCTCCTCGCTAACGGCGATGTGCGTCACATCATGCACTACACCGCACCGAGCGTGAACTCCAAGAACATCACCCACACGTATCTTGACGAACGTGACGGTCGCTATGACTTTGTTATCCACTGCTCTAACGCATTGAACTACGACCTTGCTAGCGGCGATATCGACCCGATGCTTTCTGTCGCATGCGGTTCTATCGCATTCGCCTGTGTTCGCAAGGACTGGTTCACGCCTGAAACTCACATCTGTGAAAAGACTGGCACTGCATTTAACCCGCAGACGACTTACAACCAGATTGACAACATGATTAGCCATGCTTGCGTGACTGTCGAATGGAACAAGCTGTATAACGAACAGCGTGGTGCAATCGAAGGCAAGATTTCAGACAAGGCTGTGGCAATGGCAAGACTGTTCGCCGTCCTCATCGGTAAGGAAATGGTGAAAAAACGTTTTTCTGCCGAAAACGGTACTGAAAATGGAACAGCAGAACCAACAGACTCCGCTGAAGCCGCTGACAAGTAGTGCAGAGCCGCCCCGCTTCAATGTCATCAGGTATGATATGAAGTGGTACGAAAAAGGACATGACCCGCATGATTACAATTCCATGCGGGACATGTCCATTTCTGAACCTATTATCGTAGACAAGTTTGAAGAGAAGACTTTGCCAGACCCGATGAGCGAAAAATTGGCAAAAATGGTCTCCGATAAACTCAATGAGAACGAAAAGGAGAAAGAGCGTATCTCCATCGACCTGAAAAATGGACAGCATTACGAAGGGCCGAGATACGTCTACTCATATTATGCAGGGGTATAACATGGCTTCACCAGAGAACTTGCTGAAACAGGCTGTTGCATTGAGAAAACAATTGGGCGACAATCCGATGGGTTCAATGATTTTTCAGGAACCTCCGAAAAGACGGGTTGTCAATGAAAGGCAATCGGTGAAGATAACCAAGCCTGTTCAGAAGTCCTTCAAGATTGAAGAGCCAGAACAGGAAGCGGAAAATCAACCTGCCGAACGTCAAGAACGTCAAAGATGGTTTGACCCGCACAAGACTTTTCCAGCAATGGACGCTCGTACGCCTCACATCAACGATGACCAGTACGACAAAATGTTCTATCACGAGAAAGGTGAGGAACCTCAGAACGACGTTCATCACATGTCTGGCGAAGAACTTGCCCGTAAGTATTCTCAGGCTGCTGCCAACAGGGTTCCTCCCCCAGTCAATCAGGAACCACAGCAGGGGTTCGTTCCCCAAGCAGCCGTTCCTCAACAGCCGCAGGAAGCGGTTCCCGTTCAGACTCCAATAGTTGATGTACATGAGCCCCCACAGACAAACGAGGAAGATTTTCTTCCGCTTGACGAACTTCCGTCAAAGGGACAGTTCTACAGGACGCCGATGCTTGCCCAACCGTTGCGACTTATCGACATGCTGATGGTCGAAAACATGGACAACAATAACAAGATGGATACGATTTCGGAAATCCTTGCCCGACGCACACGCTGCCCTGGGGGCCCGCTTCAAATCCTGACTGGCGATGAAATTTACACATTGCAGTATCTTCGTGCATCTACTTTCCCGAAAGACCCTTACACTTGGACAAAGTTTACCTGCAAGGAGTGTGGAACTATCGTTGACGACCCTGCATACAAAATCGACTTTACGAACATGCGGTTCCGTCCGAATGTGGACCCGACCGAATTGTTCGAAATGTACAAGGAATATGGTTGCCACCCAGTTGAGAAAATCGGCGGTGTCAACGCAGTAGAAGTGTATGTCAGACGCCGTATGCACGACTATGCCTACAAGGACCAAATGGACATCTGGAAAGCTCAGGGGTTCACTCCGACAAAGCCGTACCTCGCCCTATTGAATTTGGCTCTTTTAGTTGACATTCCAGGTTGCCGTAATACGCAGCAAAAGATTGACTTCATCGGAAACCTGAACAAGGATGACGCATCAAGGTTATTGTCCGAAATGGCGAAATGCTCATTCAAGACGAAAACGATGGTTGCTCATACGTGCCCTAACTGCGGAGGTGTAACGGTGACCCCGTTCCCCTTTCGGTATTCTACATTCATTTCCTCGGTACAGCTTAACAAGCCTAAAGAAGCGTAAAATATACGTTACTGCGGAAACATCTACCTCAATGGCTGAATGCGACCGCATGTTCTTCCCAGACTTCATGGAGTTGAGTGATTATGTCATAGACAAGATGAAATCCCGCAGAAGAGTGCATAAAAGCAACGAAGTTACCTACGGTTAAAGCCGTAGGCTTTCTTTTTATGGTCTCCAAGGTATAAACTATTGTTAGTTCATTACTGAGGAGTAATATGAATTCGTTCAAAATTTTCGTGGAATCAATGCAGGCAGCTGGTATTGACCCATTGACTATTAATGCGGTGACGGCTATTCATAACGCCATCTACGAGGCTGCTGAAGACGACTCGGATGACAATGACGATAAGAAAGATGAGCCGCAAGAGAAGGAAGAAAAGGACGAAGGTGCCGAGGAAAACTTCGGCGAAGACGGCGGTGATGCTGGCGAAGAAGATTTCAAGGAACCCGAGGAAGAACTTCCCGAGAATCTTGAACCTGAGGAAACTCCGACTGAAGCAGCCGAAGAGCCGAATGCCGACGAAGGTGCAAAGGCTATCATGTACAACATCCTTACGCTCATGAACGCCAAGCAGAACGCATACCAGCAATACCACTGGAACGCAGAAAGCAAGTCACTTCACGAGAAGGCACAGGAATGCTACGAACTCTATCAGGAAACCAAGGACAAGGTTGCCGAAACCTTGCAGGCCACTTATAACGAGAATATTGATTTCAAGGTGTGGTCTGGAAAGATTCCTAACCTGACCGACAAGGGTGCTTTCTTGGCATCTGTCGATGAAGACCTTGACAAGATTTCAGAGTTCCGTTCACAGCTTGAACACTTCGAGACCTTTGGTCTTAACGGTACGCTTGATGGTTTCATTGACAGCTTGACTGCAATCAAGTATCACCTCATCCGTTTCTTTGAAAACAGGGACGTTTAACTCACGGGTCAATATGACAGATACTCTTGACAAAGCGGCAATGTTCTATGACAACATCGACAAGCTTGGACTGACAGAGGCCCAATCAGCCGTCGTGTCCGCATTGTTCGAGGAGTGCTTCAAGCACCCAGAGGCGAACTTCATCTATTTCAGCCCAGAGCACCCGCAGATGTTCTTTACATTCAGGGGAATCGAGGAAATCTATGCCCGTACTCCTCACCTTATCAACCGATACACTTATTGGTTGCATAACGAGCTTGTAAATGGCAGGATTCAGAAGTTCGAGTCCAAGCAGGCGTTGAAGGAATTTATCTTGGCTAACCTTGATATGTACTACACGCCGCAGTTCGGAATCAATGCTGAACAAATCAATTCGACCAAGGATTTCAGCATCGGGATTTCACATACCCCCGATGGTGGAATGAAGGGCCGAATCAACGTTACGTCCAACAAGACGGGCAGGCCACTGTTCAACATCACTTTGAAGACGGGCGACCAAGAAATCTATTCTAGGTTCCCAGAGAGGAAGATTGCATAATGCGTAGAAACCCTGACATTTACAGCTTGCCGCCAGACCCGCTGCCAACAATGCTGATGACTCGTGACGATATCACCGAGTACATCAAGGCTAGGCTTGGCTATCCTGCGACGGAAATCGAGATGGAAGTGGAGAACCGAAACGGTCTTGGCCATATCGCTATGGCCATTCAGGACTCTCTCGACTACTTCTACCGCTATATGCAGTCCGAAGCAACTTACAGCGACTACATGGTTATCCATCTTAAACAGGGAATCATCGAGTACAGGGTTCCAGACAATGTGTATCAGCTTGTCGATTTGAACCCGAGCTACGGTAACACGTTCAGCCCGATGATGGCATGGGATGTCGGCCCAGGTGAATCCCTGATGGGTGTCGGCGGTGCTGGTCTCGGTGGATTGGGACAGTTCGACCTTATCACCTATGCGGGCGCCCTCAGGTACTTGCAGGATGTTAAGAAGCTCGTTGGAACCCAGTACAGCGTGAAGTTGCACCCAGTCGAACACCGTATGCGTGTCTATCCTACTCCGAAAACGGACAGGAATGCAATCGCTAGGGTTTACTTGAAGGCTAAGCAGGCAGAAGTGTTTGCCAACCCGCTGTTCAGGGACTTCGTGGTGTCTAGGGCTGGTATGCAGCTCGGTATCATCCTTATGAAGGACACAGTTACCCTGCCTGGTGGTGGTACGGTGAACGGACAGACGATTTATACCACTTGGAAAGAAATCAACGATAAGAAGCTCGAAGAAATCAAGAACGAAGCTGCAAGGCCGTTCATGATGACTGACTTATCTACTTAATACTTGACGGTCGTGATGTTTTTATCTAAATTAGGAGGACGACATGACAAGAAGACATAGAAATACGGAATTTGGCTCCGTTCAGGGAGAAGCTCCCGAGGTACAGGAAACACCAGTCATCCCCGATGCCGCCAAGCAGAAGGTTGCTGATGCCAATGACCCGCAGGCTACTCCCGTGAAAAAGAAGCGTATCAGGCACCGCCAGACGGTAAAGCTCCACAACAAGAAGCTTTCCGTTGCAGTTATTTGTGCCAATCCGTATCTGAGACAGTTCTTGTAAAGGAAGTGTTATGACAGATGAAATTAAAACAAAACTGGTTTCCCGTTTGAAGGAATACTTTACATTCCTCTTTTGGGTTGATGCCGACCAAGTGAAAATCATGATGAAAGTCCTTAACGAGACTGCTGTCATGATAAGGGTTCTTATGCCATACATGGGATGGAACACTGAAATAAGGACGACAATTAACGGAGACCTCAATCAGCTTCTCAGCGATGAATATCGGGGTAGCGAGGACCTAGGTGGTGCGTTCGATATTGTCCCGTTCATGAGCGAAACTAAGATATTGGTGTCCACGGCGAACACATACAACGGCAAACCGATTTCTGCAGAATACACCATTAAGCCATTAGATGGTGCTGGCATGAGCAAGATTGTTAACCAGACTTTCAAACAGTTCGAGGACAAGGTTCGCAGGGACATCTACGACATGAAGAAGGCTGGAACATTCGTTGACGACGCTGTTGCCGCCGAAGATACTTGGGAAACGGTATAAACTAGATTTGATTAAGGTGGGTTTATGGGAACCGACATGTAGGATAGAATTATGGGTATGGAGAGTGCATTGCCGAGCATGATAGTCGGCGGTAACGTAATAGGTTACAGCGACCACAATGAAAACCTCTATAAGGAACGTGATGTCATAGGGGAGTTCAACCGCCGTGCAATCAACGCCCCTGGCTTCGGTTATAACGACATTCTCGCTACGATAGAAAAGTTCAAGCAGAACCACGGTTACGAGTTTGAGCCGATGACCGACTATGACCGCAAGGAACTGTTCTCTAACACGGTTTCCACCCCTTCGGGAACCACTACTACGATGGTCAAGAGGGGAACGGGCGAGCCTACAACGGCAGTTACCGCAAAGTCGCCCGAACCGATGGATGCCGACGTGGCAAATGCGATGAGTCTCCTGAAAGACTGCATACTCCAAGGATAAGACAATGAAACCAATATACATAAAAATAAACGAGGCGAAGGAAACGCCCTATGCAAGGAAGCTGCGGATAGCAGAGACCGAGAACGGTCGAAAGCTTCGATGCAGGATGGTAGAATCAAAGAAGAAATACAAGAGAAGTCGGGAAATACCCGACTTTAATTTTTTGTTTAGGAAAGATAATAAAACTCTTGCAACCGTATTCGAAATGTATTATATTTGATTTGTAATACAGATAGAATGGCACACATATATGCAAAATTCTGGATAAAGACTAGCTGCCATTCTTAATATGAGGAGCTATGATAAAAAAGGAAGTGGTGTATGTAGATAAAAAAGTATTATCCGACTCATATAAAAAATCCCAAACATACATAAGCGTGTTAAAAACAAAAATGGATATGGAGAATACGGGGGCACTAATAAATTCCATCGTTGGAAGGTGCAAGACGCTATTGGCCAGCAACGACCCGAGCAGTAAACGCCTGTACAATACATATCGAGACATCGTAATCGGCAATTACTCGCTTTATCTTATCAGATTATACAACAATTACGCTAAGCAATACTCGCTGGATGCCAACGACCTTGTACATCTCCCGTATGTACATTTCAGTACGCTGGTAACCAACTTTAACCCTGATGCTGGAGCTTCGTTCAACTCGTATATGGTCCTGTGCCTTCACGGCTATATCAAGAAGTTCATATCAGAGGATGCCCTAGTGTATGTCAACCCGTCCAAGAAGACTACCGTATCGTATGTCGAAACAACAAAGATTGGAAAGGACGGTGACGAAATTGAATACCTACATTCGATAGAACCGTTCGACGCTGACGCTCAGGGAAAGCTTCAATTCGCATCCAAGATGTACGAGAAGCTTGAACCAGATATGCGGGACATGTATGGCTACTTGGTCACGACGGAATCCCCAAAGCAGGCTACCGACATCTATGCGGAAGCACATAACTGCAGCAAGGAACGGGCGGTGCTTTTACTAACCCGAATGCGTAGGAAAATCAGACTTGAATGGACTGCAAAGCAATAAGGAGGAACCTATGGATTGTTCAACTTACAGGAAAAAACGTGTCAGCCCCCCTGAATACAACATTCAGGATATGGTTGACGATGCAATCAACGTGATACATGCGTCCAGCTACATCGCACGAAACAGGGCGTATCTGGACAAGATGAGCAGGGTGAAATTCGTATACAGCGAAGAGCTGATTGCAAATTCGTTCGCTGCAAGAAATGGGGTCAACTCGTACGGGGTTTATACTTTCGAGGGATTGAGCCTGCTTCTCTGCACCTGTGCGGCAGTATTCAGTGAGTTCACGAGAACCCACAATGCTTCTCAGGCCAAGAAGGCGTTGAAATGGCTTTTCGGCCATGTGTTCACCGAGATTTTTGCGTATGGCGATGAATGGGATGCAATCATCCCCGAAAAGATTGATGCGTTCTACCGCCGCTTCCCCGAATACCTCGTCAAGGAAAACTATCCCCGTTACATGGAACTCGCCCGCAAGATGATTACGTTCGTCCTTGGTCATGAAATCGGGCATATCATGCTTTGCCATTGCGACAGGACCAACGACAACACGAACAATGTTTCCCGAAACAACGAACGCTCGGCTGACCTGTTCTCTTGCTCCATCTTGCAGGGAACTGGCTTCGGCAGCTCGTTTGCCGAGGGTGCTATCTTCCTCATTCTGTCCTTCTATTTCATGGACACCAAGAAGACAAGGAACCAGCAGTACGGTACACACCCTGGCCATACAGACCGTGTCATGAACATCATCCAGTCGTTCAAGAACGAGCTCATGTTTGCGAATATCAGCGAATCGGATATCCTATATCTTATGAGATAATTATGAACAAGTTTCTTTACATCTATACTTTCTATTCGACGGACCCGTGCCGTCTGCGTAATTTCACCGCTTCAATCGAACAGCTCAAAACTGTTGACCCAGACGCGGATATCTGCGTTGTCGAACAGAACGGATTGACCTCAATCCCAGAGGTCACTTTCCACCACAGGGTTGACATCGATGATACGAACTTCCATAAGACAGCCTTGTTGAACTTTGCTGTGGCGTACCATCCTGATTACACTCATTATGTGATGATTGATGCCGACTCTTGGATAGATGCAGGAGTTGTGGACAACATTCATAACCACTGTGATGACGCACCGCTTGTATTTCCGTACGAAATCTGCGTTTACCTGAGCGAGGCTCAGACCCGTAGAAAATGCCGTCACGATGCAGTTGACATTCCGTTGCGATATAACTCCAACATTCCAATCACTAGACAGACTGGACTCATCAACTGTTTTAGCAAGGAAACTTACCAACAGGTCGGTGGCTTCGACGAGGAGTTTATTGGATGGGGTGCAGAAGACGATGCTTTCGTGTTCAAAATCCGCAGGGTTACTGGCAAGCGTGAATTGCGTTGCAAGGGAGGTGCTGTCCTCCACCTGTGGCACAAGAAGGTCAATGACCGTTCCTACCTTGAAGGGTTGCGGTACAAGAAGAACAGGGCGTACTGCTCTCTGATTCGCCGCATGACTGACGATGAATTCAAGCGCTATCTGTCTCATGAAACCACTCTTGACGAAATTTACAAGGACTTTGCCGCACGAGGAGGCATAGAGGGAGATGCCACCCTTATCATTGGCCCGAGCCTCCGCCTGAACGTAAACACGTCGATTTACTACGTGCCGACGCTCACCCCGACAATGACAGAGTTTCTCACCGAGGTGTTGGCGGAAGATGGACCAGATGTGGTCAAGAGTTTCGTTAACAGCTATGCCACTGAAAAATACGCATACCCCGAAGTCCTGAAAGAGGTCGAGGCATTCTACGAAAAGCACGGTATCACGAATGACTAGCCAATTTCAAGAGAACCTTGCGGGCGGGCCCCAGTCTGCCCACAACCATCTTGCCATATCTGTCGCTTCTATGAAGCATGACGTACGGTTTCACGAAGACAACTTCGTGAGCCGTCTTTATGGTTTCTGTGAGGGTGGATGCCAGAGTTTGCTATCTTCCATGATGAGGTCGTATCGCAGGGTTTACATCAAGTACGATTCCGAGGCTGAATACGATATTCCGTCAGTCAATAGAACAATCGAGTTTGGTGAAGGTAAAACTTATTTAACATACCCAGTGAACGGAAACTACCACAGGCTGCCACATAAGGTTGACCAGACCGTGGCTTACGGAAAGGTTAGAACTTACGAGCAGGCTGACCAGTATATCGATACTTTGTGCAAGATTGAGGGTAAAATACTCCTTGCCAATATCGGAGAAAAATCCTATATTTCCAAGATAAAGGACGCACTCGATGCACACGGCATTTCAGTCGTCGTTCCCAAGGACCATTCGTTCCATGTACTTGATACGTACCTCCGTTCGTCGGCAAGGCTTGTTCATTTCGGGAACGGAAACCACGGGATGATGTATGCGAAGGGTTGCCTGTATGCGTTGGGTGGTGCAGATTTCATCACGGATTGCGACAAGGTGGTTCCAACCGACCTGTCGGAGTTCATTAGCAAAGAGAAGCTATGAGCGAAAAGTGTGACAAAGGGTTAATCCTGAAGATTGAACGAATCGGAAAGGACCCGCTCGAATTTAGAAACGTGAGCATAGAGGCTTACGAAGGCATGAAGCGTGATTTGGCGTCTGGTCGCCATTTCATCGAATTGTCTGGTGTAGTCCAAAAGGATGGCGAAGCCTGCAACAAGATGTCCTTGATTCCTGCCATCCACATACAAGAACTTACGATAGAAGAACCGTCAACCCTTGAAAAAGAAGGAAAGAAGTAAAATGGACGAACTCGATTTGCTTACAGGAGACATTCCCGAAGAGGAAAAAAGAAATATCCCCGTAGCCAAGGGCGGCTACGAAATGTGGGTTGTCAAACATCAGCCGCACACGGTTGCTGAAATGGTTCTTCCCGCAAACATCAGGAACAAGATTGACACCGCATTGCAGCTCAATGCATTTGGACATTATGTGTTCTACTCGGCTGCGTCTGGTACTGGCAAAACCACGCTTTCCAAGGCGATTCCTGCCACCCTCGGAACCTCGTTCAAGTTCTTCTCTGCACGAGAACAGTCCGACATCTTTACCGACATTGAAAGCTACGCAAGCCTCGCCTGTCCTAACGGCATTCCGAGGTTCGTTGTTCTCGACGAAGCCGACCATCCGAACAGGCCAGAAGAGTTCTACCGTAAGCTTCAAGGATTGATTGAAGACACCCAGAGCACAATCCGTTTTATCTTGACTTGCAATGCGTTCCATCGTCTCCCCGATGCAATCGCTTCAAGATGTTTCGCCGTTTCTTTCGACTACCCCAAGGATGACGAAAACTTGAAGCAGGCGATGATTGCAAAGATGATGTCCATCGCACAGGAAGAAACTGCAATGTATGGCGGCACGGTTGACCCTAACACGGTGAATGAAATCGTTGAAAAGTGCTACCCAGACATGCGACTGATGACATCCACGATGTTCAACAACTTCTTGGAAAACAAGTGTTCAATCAAGGGCAATGTGACGGTTATCAGCACGGAGTACACGAACAAGTTGGTAGAGTTCGTCCTGAGGGGTGACGACTTGGGCGCCCGTAAGTTTGTGCTTGATAACTATGTTGACTTTGACAGTCTGTTCAACAACTTTGCCGATATCATCATATCGAAGAACATCCTTCCCCCGATGGCAAGGCTTGAATTCAATGTTGCCACTGGCCAATACGCTCAGATGAGCGAGTTCCAAGTGAACCCGTATACCGTCGTAAATGCGTACATATCCAAGGTTATTCTCCTGCTTTACAAGTACGGATTGTTGAGACTGGTTCAACCGACGGCAGGTTAGCATGAAGTTTAGCGTTTCACAATTTCTCAGAAACCGCATGGCTGGTGTTCCTGTTTCAGTTGAGGAAGAGGACACCTTCGAGCCGTATCTTGTACAGGTCGCCCTTGAAAACGACCCGAGGATGAACGATATCCTGCTCCAGACAAATACCAAAAGCTTCTTCCATCTTACGAAGAAGCAGCAGGCTCATTCGTTTGACTGCTTGCAGGGAATGCGTCTGAATATGCCGTACAACCCCAAGCGAGGGGAACGTGTTGCCAAACTGAAAGAGGAAATTTCTGCATACATGAAAGAATTTGGCATGGATTACAATTCCGCCAAGGCGATAGTGCTTGAAAACGCTGGAATGAAACTATGATTAAGAACGCATTGAAAGAAGAAGGAAAAATCTTTACCCCGCTGAATATCGTTAATGTGCTTCTCGATGTTGCAAAGTACGTCGGGTCCGAACGCATTCTTGAACACCATTTTATGGACAACAGCGCAGGCGACGGAAACATCGTCGTTGCCGCTATTTCCAGATACTGTGTCGAACACATCCGTGTCAAGAAGGGCAACAAGGGCTTGAAAGAAGCGCTTGAAACCTACATCCACGCAATCGAACTGAACAAGTCGAATTTCCGCCAGTTGAAGAAAAGACTGGACGATACTGCGGCAATGTACGGTGTAAATGACGTTAAATGGGATGTCCGTCTTGGCAACTCCCTTTCCATCAAGGATTATGACGGAAAGATGGACTATGTTGTTGGAAACCCGCCTTACGTCCGTGTTCACAATCTTGGGAAGTTGTACGATGTGGTCAAGAACTACAAGTTTGCCGATGAAGGGATGTGCGACCTGTATCTTGCTTTCTTCGAACTTGGTATCAGGATGCTGAATGACAAGGGCATCCTCTCGTACATCACCCCGTCCTCTTGGATGCATTCCACATCTGGTGCGAATTTCAGAAAGTATCTGCTGGAAAACGGTAATCTCTCATGCCTGATAGACTTCGGGCACAAGCAGCTGTTCAAGGGCATCACGACTTACTCGATGATTACCTGCATCGACAAGAGCCTGCGTAATGCTGCAGTCAAGGTTGCCAACTTCAATGAGCTGGACCAGATTTTGAACAACACTTGCGACAGGATTTTCCTTTCCGATATGAACATCGGTGGAAAGTTCTATATCGGCAATTGGAGTGAACTGAAAGAACTCCGTGAGATTAAATCTGGCAATTACCCGAAAAAAGTTGTCGTCAAGAACGGGTTTGCAACCCTTGCCGACAAGGTGTTCATCGACGCTGATGACCTCCCGAGAATGTACTGCATTCCTGTCTTGAAGGCATCTACTGGAAAGTGGGGAACCTGTTTCTATCCGTACGATGTAGGTGGTCATCCAATACCGAAGGAAGACCTGTTGAAACCTCATCGCTTTGGTGACTCGATGGATGACTCTGTTGAAGCCTTCCTTATCCACCACAAGAAGGAACTCTTGAAGGGAAGAAAGGACAAACCAGATTTGGATTGGGTTCACTTCGGAAGAACTCAGGCAATCAACGATGTCTACAAGAACAAGCTTGCAGTGAACACCTTGGTAAAGGATAATAACTCAGTCAAGGTGAACTATGTCGAGTCTGGAAAGGGTGTTTACTCTGGGTTGTACATCATGGGTAACGACTGCCGAGTTGACATTACCGTTCTGACAGCATTGCTGACCGAGAAGAGATTTACCGACTATGTGGCATTGTTGAAGAACTACAAGAGTGGTGGCTACTATTCGTTCAGTTCCAACGACCTTGAATGCTATCTCAATTACAGGCTCAGCCTGATTAAGGAACCTAAAATCATCTACATTGGATAAGTAATTGATTATGACTACGCCTAACAGCCCAGAGTATTTTTGCCGCCTAGCCAAGCGGTTAGTGTACACAGAACCTAAGCTGAAATCCGTTGTCCGTACACTTGTAAAGAAATCCATACCCACAGGGTATGCACTTCAATCCGTAATCAAAATGGCCACAATATCCGTGACCTATCGGGCGGAGCTTTGTAACAGGTGCAAGCCTAATAAGCGGATGCTTTGCGATTTCGAGTATAAGGATGGTAAGCTGGAAATTTGCGCATCGTGCGTAAACATGTACAACCAGTATTATGTCTATCCAGACAGGCCGTACGCTTTGAAATGCAGCAACGCCACGGAAAGTTTCCCGTACGATGAAGAAAAGCTTACGAAAACCCTTAAAATCTTTGACACTTTGGAGAAAATATGAACGAACTTCATGTTAAACGCTTTTTCGGCACACTTGATGCACCTATGATACCTGCTAATGCTTGCTGTGATTTTGTTAATGATAATCCACAGATAGAAGTGCAGGCGATTGTACATTCCAACAACGATGTATTTCTTTATTATAGGGGTAAGGAAATATCGGAATTTCATTACAACAAGGAAATGCTCGAAAAAGAAATCACCCCATTTAACTTTAAAGGAGTCTAAGATGGAATTAAGATGTCAAGTCGATATGAACTGGTACGAGGTCGGCAAGGAAACCCCTCGTGAAGGAATCCTTCTGTTCATGGTAACGGACAAGGAACCAGACCTCATTTACAGCGGTTACTATATCAAAGGGGATTTCCGCATTCTCGGGCAGATGGGTGGCATCCTTATGCTCAAGGATAACAACGTAACCCACTTCGCCTACATGAACAACAATATGCTACCGAAGAACTGCAAGGAAGGTTGTCTTGGTAGCGGTTGGCATGTTACCGAGAAGGAAGTACCTGACAATGACGAACCTGTTGCCATCTGGCCCGAATACAAAGGAAACCGATTTGCTGTCTGGAACAAGCACGAGGAGTGCTGGGACGACGAAACCGCTGATGACTTCCTTTGTCATAAGGATGAAGTTGAAAAGTGGTTCCCGATTAACTGGGGTGGAGCAGAATAGAAGGAGGCATTATGCTTTTGAATGACGAAGAAACACAAACGGTTACGTACACTGCGTATTCATATCAGTGTGCTATCGACAGACTCAAATACATGAAGAAAACTATTGTTGACGCTCTCAGAGATGCTAGCGGCGACGAGTTTCTCAAACTCCATGGCACCTTTTATGGAGAATTCGGTGTAATCGACATGCTTGACCGAATCATAGCTGATGGCATGATGTATCTTGAAACACCGACGATTAGCCAACTGGTTGACACAATGAAAGTGGAAGTTGCTCCTCCGTTTACCGTTGAAAACCGAGTGATGGACCCAGTAAGTTTCTACCACAATCTTAAACTTGTTGGTGTCGCCCGTAACAGGGAAGCATACCTCGCTACATTGAAGCAGATTGGCGACAAGAAGCTGAAAGGATGTCAGGCGCTTATTGGTGAGGAACTAATCAACATTACTGAAAACGGAGAACTTGAACACGAGCCTAAAAACGGCTCCGTAATTCCTGAGGACACAATGGATTACCTCCATTGGAAACGTGGCGTTTAATGAACTCCATATAAAAGAAAAGGGCAAGCATTTCGCTTGCCCTTTGTTATTTTCACGCCGATTAGACGTACTTATATCCAGGCGGAATCCAGATGGTGAACCTGTCGTACTGGAATGTTGCTTGCCATGTACCCAGGTCAGCCGTACCATAGGTTCCCTTCTTGGGAAGAGAAACCTTCTTCGGCCATGCGTTGATATACGTGATGGAGAAGATGCAGTCACCATACATCCAGTCGTAGTATTCAAGCGTCACCGTCTGGTTACGGAGCAGCTGAACTGTCGGGTTAGGCCAGTTGGCCTGCTGTCCGAGACCGAGGTGAATGTGGTTGGAAGAATCCTGTGCAATACGGTTCGTCTGCCAGTTGGCATCGGAACGGTTTGCCAAGGTGAGTTCACCCGTGTTGTACACGAGGTTTCTCCATTCCATCATCGCTTCGTACGGAGCCATGTCTTCGGTACATACACCACCGATGGAGAATACGCCGTCAAGGCCCTTCTGACCAACAGGATAGTGCTTGTTGAAGCCCATGTACTGGAATGCCTTAGATTCCAATTCGACAGCAGGAAGCTCAGGAGGTTCCTGAACATACAGGGCGAAGGAGGCTTCGCCGTCCTGAATGTCGAACTGGTCGTGGTTCTGAAGACCCATGCCGAAAGCGTGGAAGATTTCGGTGGAAATCAACATACGCCAGCGGCTGGTTCTGTACGGGTCGGCCAAGGTGTCGATGGCAGTGCCATAGAACACCTTTTTCTTCAATTCGTCATCAATAGTCTGATTGATACCCATAGTTTACCTCCCATTACACATAAAGTGAAGTGGTTTGAGTGTTGCTGGAACCATTGGATTCAACAATAGTTCTCAATGTAATCCAGCGAGAGGTCTTGGTCGGCTTCAATCTGAGGTCAACGTGCAATTCGTTCCTGTCGATTACGTCAGGCGTGTTGTTCGTATCGTCGCAGATTGCTGTACCAGAGTACAAACCAGCTGGGTTAGAGTTCATGATTGCATCCAATTGAGCCTGCAAGTCAGACTGAATGTTGGTACGCAGGTTGGTCGTATTCAACTGGAAGACCTTTCTATCGAGGTAGTGATAGAACATCTTGTGAATACCAGCCAAGAGCATTGCCACATGAATCTGGTCGAATGCAGAGCTTTCCTTCTGCATCGTGAAGTCGCCCCAGACGAACATTCCACGGCTGTTGAAACGAGTCGGGTTGACCCTGATTTCAGTAAGACGTGCGATGTTGGAATCCGTGTCTTCAGGATACTTGAAGGTTCTAGGATACTTTTCGGTTACGCCCCATTCCGTCGGAATCACAGCGTTGATTTCGCCAGCAGGCGGCAACCACCAAATTCCGTTAGCGGCGTTAGCCGTGATGATAGAAGCCAACTGAACGGACTTCACGACTTCTACGTTCATGAGAGTGTAGTAGCTGTCGAAGAAGATGCCACGTCCATCGTAGATTGCACCCCAACGGCCCTTGACACCGAATCCCTGAGCGCCAATCATCTTGCGGAGGGTCGTTTCGATGTTGGCTTCGCCTACGCCGTCAAGGATAGCAAAGCAGTCCTTACGGAGTTCGCAAACGTTAAGGATAGCGGAGATAACCGTTCCGTCGAGAGTTTCACGGTTCTTCTTGAACAAAGCGTTGATACCCGTACCAGCACCGATGAGCATGGACACGTCCGTGCCATCCTTGTCGAGGAAGAGGTTCCAAGCGTTTGCCAGAGTAGCAGAATCGCCATTGTTTGCTGGCGAGTATTCCCAGATTGCGTCGTTGATGATTGCGGGGTCGCGTTCATCGTAAGAGAGCATTGAGGAAACAGAGTCGAGGTGACCGTTTTCCACGCTCTGAGACATGTCGTAAGCGTTGTTCGTCAAGAAGTTGTCGAGGATGCCGCTATCGTTGATGAGAAGCCTTGCACCGCTGTCCGTGAGAACAGAGTCGGCAACGTCACCAATGTAGAGGTTTCCGTCGTCGTGGACGTAAGGAACGATGGTTCCTTCCATGTCGTAAGACTTGCCGTTGAAGTGGTAGGTGATGTAGAGGTACATCCTTGCGATGGCCTCGCCTTCCGAAGAAAGCACATACACCTGCTTTGCCTCACCGTTGAAGTTGACATCTTCGTACTTAACAGCAGCAAGACCCATTGCGTTGAACGATGCACCCACATCATCGCTGACGAGGAGCTTGTCGGTGCGCTGGATTACGCCGTTGTTGTTGGTCGTGTAGGCGAAGCTGAGAAGGTCAGCGTAACCTTCTGGCTGTTCACCCTTAACGAGGAAGTCTTCTTCCTGAACATTTGCAGGAACAGTCAGGTCATAGGCGCCAAGCATATTGAACGTCAGGCCGTCCTTTCCAGATACCCAAATGTTTGCATTGGATGCCGTCAGGTCAACCAGCTTCCAGTCGCTATACTCACCGAACTTCTTTGCCTTGCCAGTTTCTTGGTCAAATGTGATGTCGCCAGTGTGGCTGAGAATCACGATGTCCTTGAACGTGTTGATGTTCTTGACTTCGTAGATATCGTCCTTGTCGAAGATATCGTTACCGTCAGCTGCCTTGTTCGTCTTCTGACGCACAAATACAACGAGGTCTCCGATGCCGTACTGTGTTGCAGTTCCAAACGGTACTTGAACGCCGATTGTGGTCGTCGTGTTGTACTTCGTCTTGTCAGCAGCGTCGGTAATCTGAGTTACGTTGTTGCCGAGGTAGGTATTGATAGCAAAGCCTTCACGGTTGAATGCAGCGAGAATGTTCTTCGTCGTTGCAGTGAGGTTGATAATCTTGCTTCCAAGAGATGTAGAAGCAGGAACTGTCTGCCCATCCTTTCCAGTGATGGCGATTGCACCAGAACCCGTAACAGAGGTCACAAAGTATTCTGGCTTGCCTTCTGTGTCAAGCTGAATGATGTCTTCTGCCGATACAGTACCCACGTCAACCATACCACGAGTTTGAAGAGTGGTTGGCTTGGACGGAAGTGTTTCAGGGAATACGAGCGTAACAGTGTACAGCGTCGGGGTTTCCATAACAGTGTATGTTCCCTTGACTGTTGCCGTAGTCGGTGTTGCTGATGGAGCGTTGGTATACACCAATGTCCATACCTCCCCTTCTTTTGTGAGAGTACCGTCATCAGAAGAGTAGGTTTTCAGTGTTGCACCTTCTGGCAAAGTCCATGATACCGTTCCTGTTGCAGTCTTTGTTTCGGAATTGTACGAAGTAACCGTAAAGGTTCCAGTTGTATTCTTTGGGTCAGATTCTACTGGGTCACCGTCGATTGCCTTCGGGCCAGATACGTTGACTCCAACGAATTCTTCTGGCGTGGTTACACCAGTGAATGTTGCAACCACGGAGTCTTCACCATTGATGGTGTCCATGAATGCGTCAGCAGCTTCGATTGTATTAAACGTGCCAACGAGTTTAGCTGGCGTGGTGTCATCCCAAACAAGCTTGCTTACGTCAACATCGTTCAATGCCTTCGGACGGTTGGAATTGACATTCAGCGTTACAATCTTTGCAGATGCATCGCAGCTTTCCTTTCCAACAGAAGTGATTTCATAAGAACTGAAACTATTCACTCCGCTTTCCGTAGGAACAGCGTCAAGCGTAACCGTCACCAAGTTGTCAACTGTAACGGAATCAACCGTACCAGTGACCTTCTTCGTGGCGTTGTCTACCGTGTAGTAGAACGCAATGCTGTCGCCAGCTTCGATAACTGCCTTTGTAGGAGTGAATGTGAATGTCTTGTTGACAAGCGTATCCAAACTAACAGCTTCATCGGTCGTGAGACCAATGATGCGGGTAATCTTAACACCGCCATCAGGTTCCTTCAAAAGGATTGCATCACCCATTCTGAACTTGCTGAAATCAACGCTTCCAGAAGTCGTGACATAGTTCATTTCACCATACTTCTTTACAGCACGGTTTGCAACGGCGGTCTTGACTTCGAGGTAGTCAACGCCAGTCGTGGAATCGTCGTTGTTGCAGAAGAATGTAGCGTTCTTGGTCACCATCGTCGGAACATTGTCCATCTCGGTTTCGTACTCGGCGACAACCTGAGTGTCCAAAATCTTGTTGACGGTTGCGTACACGCCCTTCTCGCTTTCAACGAAGTTGGAAGCAGGGAAGTAGATAACGTCGCCTACGTTGAATGCAGGAACGGAGTCGCAAACGAGCGTTACCAGCCTCTTGTTGGCGGAATCGCTGTTCTTGCGAACCGTTGCAGTGTAACGGTCGGCTGCACGCTTTGCTGCGGTCGGGTCGCTGTTGACGAGAGCGAACAGCACCATGTTGGTGTCGGAACGAACGTCAGACGGCTTACCTTCCTCGTTGAACTCTTCACCAGCGGTCAACTGGAAGTCCACGTTGGAGTTTTCCGCAATGGTTTCCTGAATGGTGTTGACCTTACGCTTTCCGCCGAATCCTGCGAAACCGTCAGCGATGTAACGGGTAGCCGCAAAGTGACGGATGTCGAAAGAGGTGTGAACCAAGTCGGTTTCGTTCTCTTCTGCGGTACGGGACTTGTCGTAGTAGTCGCTCTTTGATGCGTTGCGGTCGAAGCACACAACGAATGCATCAGACTTCAAGTCAGACTTACGAACGTCCGTCTTGTCCACCTGTTCGCCGTAAGGACGCACGAAGTGAACGTGTCCGCCGTTGTTCAGCACGGCACGGGTAGCATACATACCCATGTTCCACTTGGGCTGGTTGAAGCCAAGTCCAAGGATGGAATCCTGATTTGCCGTATTGGTAATTTTCAGGATTTTGTTGAATTCGCCCTTTGGTGAATAGCCAACGACACCGCCGATTAGAGCGGGGTTCTCAATGAAAGAATACCCTGAACGGTCTTCAATCTTGATGGCAACACCTGGACTACCTTTTCTAGCCATAATACCCTCATTTGGTCATTACTCATCATAAAGTTTATGTAGTGGCCACAATTTTGAAAAAATCTGAGGATTGACCCTTGCCGNNGACCCTTGCCGAGTGGGGGGTAAAAAATGTATCTTAGATATAAAAAAGAGGCAATATGGGAAAATTCAATACGCAATTGCATCGCCTCGCCAAGTTAATTGGGTTGATAGGCATTTTGAAGGACTTTTTCGGGGACGAGGAGAAATTGAAGAAAATCTACCGAGTCCTCATGGGCGGGCTGATTGCCTATATTATCGGCAAGACCGTCTATATGTCGTATAAGGTGTTCACACAGGGGTTCGTCAAGGAAATCCACCGTCGAGTAGATGATGACGGGGAAAACGAGGGTGACTATCCGTCGCCAGAAGCTGTCCCTGAATTTGACGGAGAAAGGGGTGAAGATTATGACGACTAATAACGAAAGGCCGACACCGATTATTAAAGTGGATTTCAAGACGCTGGACGAATGGAAGAAGTTCGGCTGGCGTGACAAACTGAAATGGGTTAGACACGTATTCCACGACAATGTTGGAAACATCAAGGGAATGATTAACGACAACCTGACCGACATGCTGGATGTCCTGCATGCGGCGACTGCACGGGGAAGCATCTACCGCAAGCTGGTTGACCTAGGTCAAATCACGATGTCGTCAAACAAGTTTCTGTCGAGCGTGGAGGAAGTCCTGACGAAGGAAACCCGTATCGCCAGTAACCAGTACGACTATATCCTGAAGTGGGTTCATGCCAATAGCGTCGAGGATGACCTGTTCATCAACGATGTTAGCATCAACTCCGATATCATCAGGAAGTTCTCGGAGAACATCAAGAAGATTTCAGAAAGCGGTGCGTTCAAAATCAAGAAGATGGAGTACGAACCGAAGTCCAAGAGTCCTGGCCATGACGTTGCTGTAAACTACCTTCTCGAATACACGGGTGACGTGGAATTTGGACAAGGCATTGAAGTCTTCGTCCACTGCTCTTACTTCAATACTACGGACAAGGCAACCAGTTTACTGAATACGCCGCCAAAGGGCTCGTTCCTTGTTGCAATCAATGTCAACGGAGACAACGCCCCGCTTATCGACAATTTGGAAAACAACGGTGACGGAGGATGCTTTGACATCTACCGTTCTATGCTCATGGTCGCTCTGCAGAATTATGTGCATAGTTTGGATGTTGCGAACAACTTTGTTAAGCTTGACCCGTACGGTGACCTCAGGGCAACATCTAGGCGTATCGTGCCGTTCAACATCAACAACTTCGACAAGGAGTCTGTCATCAAGGAAATGAAGAAATGCCTTAAATCAGGCAGACGCCGTGGTTACCTGTTCATGGGCGACCCTGGCACGGGCAAGACCGAGTCCATCCAGAAGCTGTTGGAACAGTTTACCGACCTTCCTGTGTTCTGGGTTGACAGCTCGTCTCTGAGTTCCTACACGGCTATCCACGAGGTGTTCAAGACCCTGCACTACTTCCCGAAGTCCATCTGTGTTTTCGACGATGTTGACGCACTGGACCTCACTGCCAAGTCTGACAAGACCACTGCTTTTATCGAGTGTATGGACTGCAAGGATGACAGCCTTGCGTATAATGGAATCGTCATCATGACGGTAAACGAGCCGACACGAGTGCATTCGTCCATCAAGTCCAGACCTGGCCGCATAGACAAGATTATCTATATCAAGAACCCAGACAGCCTTGATATTGTCTACGATGTCATCAATCAGAGATACATCAAGGAGAACCTCCCTATGCCGTCCAAGTTCAGCATGAAGAACAAGAAGTTTGTCGATTGCATGCAGCGATGCATCGATGCGAACTTCACCCACGCTCACATTGCTGGTATCATCGACGACATCATCTACCTGTCCGAAGCCACTGGGGCACAGCTTGTTAATGAACTTGCGGTGCGTATTGAAGAACGCATCAATTCAATCAAGTATGCCAACATGAAGACAAAGAACGGGTACTTCGACAAGGGGAGCCTGTCCGAGGCCTAGTGCATCACGCATAGTAAACCTAGTTAGATTTAACTAGGTTTTACTGTGTTTCATCCACCCGATAACCGAGGTTTGAAAAGCAACAGAAACATGTGGCAGATGGTTAAAGTAGCACTATAAACTAAATGCACACATTAAGGAATCGATATGATTAAGTACGTAATTAAAAGAGATGGCAGACGTGCCAAGTTCAATCCCACTAAAATTTCCAACGCAATTACGAGTGCCTTCCTTGACAAGGAAATACAGTTAAGTAAAAAGGAACTCGATACCCTTACTGACAAGGTTTGTGACAAGCTTGAAGCAATGGTTACTCCCGAAAAGCCGACTGTCGGCGTAGAGGCAGTGCAGGATGTCGTGGAAGATGTCCTCATGTCAAAGGAAAAGTACAAGGAAGTAGCAAAAGCATACATCCTCTACCGTGACGCAAGAACCCGTAAACGTGAATCGAGCAGCCAGATTATCAACACTATCCGTGAAATCAAGGCTGCAGACCTTAAAAGTTCCAACATCCTCCGTGACAACGCAAACGAATCTGGTACAACCCCCGCTGGTGCTTACGGAAAAATCGCATCCGAAACCAACAAGACTTACAACCTCCTCAATGTCGTAGACAGGAACATTGCCGAGCTTCATGCCAAGGGCTACATGCACATCCATGACCTGAACCTCTACGACCTCACTTTCAACTGCCTTTTTGCTCCTATCGGAAAACTTTTGAAGAATGGCTTCGACTCTGGTACGGGTTTCATCCGTTCCCCAAAGTCAATCCAGTCAGCAGCTTCAATCACCGCCGTCATTTTGCAGCTTCAGTCAAACCAGCAGTTCGGTGGCATCGCTTCTGCAAACCTCGATTTTGAATTGGCCCCGTATGTTGACATGTCCTTCAAGAAGAATCTTGCTTGGATTCTTGCCTCCGAAAAGGTGCTGAACGAAAGGAGCTGTGTTTACGAATCATTTGACGACATCGACAAGGATGATGTCGAAAAGGCTATCAAGAAGGAAGCCCACGCTATCCGTAGCCAGATGGCAAAGGACGGTCTCAGCCTTGACCTCCCGTTCAAGGAAATCGTTGAGAAGTATGACCGCAAGGCTGTCGTTCAGGCTTACATCAAGACCAAGGATGACACCTATCAGGCAATGGAAGGCCTTGTTCACAACCTTAACTCGTTGCAGTCCCGTTCTGGAAACCAAGTCCCGTTCTCGTCCCTGAACTTCGGCCTTGACACCTCTCGTTGCGGTCGTCTCGTTTCCAGCAACCTTATCGCAGCACAGATGGCTGGCCTCGGTGACGGACTCACTGCAATCTTCCCGATTCTCATTATCAAGTACATGAAGGGTGTTTCCTACCTCCCAGAAGACCCGAACTATGACTTGAAGAAGGCTGGTATCGCTTGCCTCGCACGTCGTTTCTACCCGAACGCCGTCGGTGTTGACAATAAATTCAACGCCCCGTATATCCGTTATGAATACAACGACGATTTCAAGCTCACCAAGGACACCCCCGTTAAGAAGATTGGTGGAGACCGTGTTGCAAAGTACGGTGATGTTTCTACCGAAAACGACATTTATCCTCGTTGGGAAGTTCGTGTTGATGGTAAGTATTGGCAGATTTGTCAGGGCCGTCTCCAGCGCATCATTCCTGAAAGCACAGTTTCCACAATGGGTTGCCGCACAAGGGTTATCGGCAACGTTAATGGCCCGCAGCAGACAGTTGGCCGTGGCAACCTTGCATTCCATACATTGAACCTCCCGAAGCTCGCTGTGGAGGCTCGTATCGAGGCTACGAACGAAGCCGACCGTATCAAGCTCTTCAACGAAAAGCTCGACCGTATGCTTGTTCTCGCCCGTCAGTCCCTCGAAGACCGTTTCAATGTCATCGCAAAGAAGACCTACGAGAACTTCCCGTTCACGATGCAACAGGGATTGTATCTCACGTCCGATGACAAGCCGCATCAGGTAACTGATACCATCGCCGAAGTTCTCCGTCAGGGAACCCTCTCAATCGGTTACATCGGTGTTTACGAAGCCGTTCTCGCACTCACTGATAAGACTTGGGGTAAGGACGAAGATGTGTTCGACATTGGCTACGGCATGATTAAGCGCATCCGTGACTTCTGCGACAAGACTCAGAAGGAAACCCACATGAACTGGTCCTGCTTCGCAACGCCTGCTGAAGCTGTTTGCGGACGCTTCTGCAACATCGACATGCGTCAGTTCATGAAGAACTCTGCCATTGAAGGTGAGATGTTCACCAAGGATAGCGTCGATGTCGAAGGCATCAACGAAATCACCGTAAGGAACATCGCTACTGAAAACAAGATTACCGTTCCGTATTCCGAACTTCTCGAAAACAAGGCCAAGTACATCAACACCTACGAGTATTTCCATAATGGAAAGTGGGCTGTAATCGACTCTGTTGGCAAGCAGAAGCTCGGCATCAAGTATTGGACCGACTTCGGTTACCACATGTGGGGTAAGGGTTACTTTACAAACTCCCATATGCTCCCGTTCGGCATGAAGACGACCCTTGCTAACAAAATCAAGTGGGAAGCTCCGTTCCACGAGATTACAAACGCTGGTCACATCTTCTATCACAAGATGGATGGTGACCTCAGCAAGAACCTCGAAGGTGTCGAACAGGCCATGAACGCAATGTATGAAGGTGGCATGGGCTACTTCACGGTGACGATGGATTCCGATACGTGTATCGCCCCGAAACCAGACGGAACCTTTTGCGGATTCCACGGTGTCATCAACGGCAAGTGCCCCAAGTGCGGCAACACCCTTGACAAGTACATCCTGCGTGTCCGTAGAATCACTGGTTACCTCACGGGAAGCCCGAGAAAGCGTCTTGAATGGAACTGGAACCCAGGCAAGTTGAAGGAATTGGGTGACCGAGTGAGTATCTAATCTACTTTGCTCTTTGATACAAAAAGCCGTTTGAATCCAAGTTCAAACGGCTTTTCTGTATATTCTAGGAAACTTTATTTGTTAGTGTATGGAAGGTCTTCGGTTTTACATTCAGTTTTAAACCTATACACATCACGCATAATTCTCCAGGCACATTGGTCTGGTTCGATTACGCTATCCATTCCAGCATTGTTATCTTCTTGACCAACCGTGCCGTAGAAAACAGCTTTTACGTCTGCTGCGGTAGGGCCGTTCATTGGGTCAAAACTGTACAGGATTTCTTCTTTCTCTTCTGGACTCACCTCATCAAGGAAGTCCATTAAAGATGCGTAGCGTATTCCGCTGAGATGTGTTGAATAATTTTCATCAGGGGGCTCGTCCATTCCATGGTTTGGATAAATGAAGCCCAAGCAGACGGTCTTGTACCATACACTGCATTCGTGTTTTTCATCGTCATATTCCACCGTTACGTCATCATTTCCGCTACGGATTTTAAGTAACTGGTTTATGTGTTTGGCCAAGTTGGACAGTGACCTGTCTCGTAATTCATTGCTGGCAGTGTCCCACTTTCCATTATTAAATAACCAGTCATTTCTTTGTCGCATGATATTTGGGTGTTCCCCATACTCCATCGTCTTTTTAAAGAGAGGGTCTTCGTTAAACGGTTTGCTATCTAATGGAAATAATGCATAGCCAGCACCAGTTCCTTCCATAATGCCGTTGTCGCTGGCTTCGCACAATGCATTGAAACCTTTTTTGAGTGCTGGCAGTGCGTTCATGCAGTTGAACTGTTGGCATACGCCTTCAAGGAACGCATTCATGGTCTTCTGATATTCTTTCATAACACTTACTCCGAGTGTTTGACTTGATACCAGTAGTTTATACGTCCCTGATTTCCATACGGGTCTCGACAAGGCTTCCATGCTTGTTGCTGGTGGAAAATTCGAGGAGGCCCTTGGTTGTAGCGTCCAGTTCGTAACCACGGTCGTACATGATGTGGCACCTGAGGACTTCGCAGAGCCAGAAAGCGTCGGCGATATCGTTCACTGGCGATTGGTAGTTGTCCTTGAACTCGTCGGGGAACCATTGCGGGTACATTTCCTCCCAAGCCTGACACATTGCTGGTTTGCCCGCTTTGCCGTCTCCCGTGGCGAAATTCTTGTTCTGGTCGATGTTGTAGGCGATGACGCCAATGCCACGGTCGAAAGCGGCCACTTTGAGCGAGCCTGCCACCTGAGCAAGCTGGAGAATCGAGTTCGTATCGACTTTCTTCTGTTTCAACTTACCGTAGGCTAAGTCTTCCATCGACATGTACTTAACGCCGTCGATGTCCTCCATGAGGTAGTTAGTAATCCACGAGATTCGGTGGATAAGGCCAATCTTTGTCCAGTCCTTCGGTAGGTGCCTGATATGTATATTGTCGGTCTCTAAACAGCGTTTCTTGGTCTGGTGGTAGCCATAGAATTTAACATCTACGATGTCAAGGTTCTTTTCCTCGTCGAGGGTCATTATCACCTTGCCGCTTGAATTTATAGACTGGTCTATTCCCATTATCTTAAACATTTTTATTCCATGTAGGTCTTCCGATGTATAAACTATATTTAATTGGAATCCATAGGATAACAACATGAAAATGAAAGCGAATGATTTGTTCGAAAGCTACCTGCACACGATTTGCCCTGCCCCTGCACAGTTCGAGGCTATCAACAAGTTGCACAAGCTCTATTTCGAGGCCCAGATGGACGCCGAAGTTGAAGTAGATGAGGATTGCTGCGACGGCGAATGCAAGGACGGTAAATGCAAAGACGGTGAATGCAAGGGTGGAAAATGCAAGGACGGCAAGTGCGAGTGCGAAAAGGGCATCAACGAAGCCGTTGGCGAAGAGAACATCAGTGCGGAAGCCGAAAAGAACGGCCTTAGCGTTCCTGAATACATGGAAGCCAAGGAAATGTTCGACTCTATTCTCTAAGGGGCTGTACAATGGATAAGAGAGGATTTAACACTGAGCTGAACAGGCTCAAGGACGTATATCCCGACAAGTTGATACTAATCGAGGGTATTCAGCGTGCGTTCAACCGTGACGTGCCTTCTATTTCACGGGAGAACCTCTTTGCTCTCTACCAGAATCCTGCTCAGTTCATGATGAAGAAAGTGCTTCCCGACGGAAGGTGGACGACCCAGCTTCACGAATGGGCTGACAACGGAGTTGAGGACTTGCTCAATATCAATCCGATTTATCTCGGGGCCAAGAACTCGTATGGCGACACCGTTCTTATGAACATGGTCGAATACGCTATTGGAAAGACTACCGAGCAAATCAACTTCGACTTCTTGAAGAAGCTTCTTGAAAACCCGCTGGTATTTGAGTACAAGACGGGCGAGGACGAAGAGATGTGTCGGGCAAGCGTATGGGACATCAAGGATGTCACTGGACGCACCCCGATTGACTACCTCAGCGATATGGCAAGCGCTACTGGAACATGCAAGGATTGTGAACCAATCACTGAACTTGCACCGATGATTGCAGAGTGGGCGTCAATTATGAGGGACGCTCTTCCAGAAGAATATGAGGACGTTCCCGAAGTTGCCGAACAGTATGTGGAGGAGCAGCCTCCTACCGAAGAAGAAGTCCTTGATGCAATCTCCGAATACGACCTTTGCGATGGTGAGTGTGAACCGTGTGACGGCGAGGATGATGTCGTGGAAGCCCCTGTGGAAGGTGAACCCAATCCCGAAGAGGGTGATATGGGCGAGTCGATGGAAGGGGACGGTCTTGATGACAACCTTCCCGAAGAGGCCAAAGCCATGATTCACGAGGAAGTCGGAAAGGACTCGTTCATCCGTGACAAGGGAAATGTTGAAAGAATCGCTTTGGCGGCGAGATAATTACTGAACAGTTGTTACATCTGTTCCATCAGGAAGGGTCTGGGTCATTTTCAGACCCTCTTCTGTTATACTGATGTTGTCGTCCTTGTGTTCACCAAGGGTTTCAAACTCTGCGAGGGAAGGTGGCTCGTCGGTCGCTTGGTCAACGATGTCGGCATCTGGGGTGTCGTCGCCGTATACAGTGTTGTACAGGTCGGTTACCGCCTTCTTTTCTAGGGGTCCTATGTCTGGCGAATTTTCGACCGCCTCTAAAAACCAGTTGTTCATTTTTGTTTCTCCTTGGGGAAAGCCTTCATGGTTATAACCCCGTTTCCGTGCATCTTTAGCAGCTCGCTGTAATCACCAACCTGCCATTCACCCGTGTCAACTCCCGAATGTCTCGGGTCTTCCCAGAACGAACGGGTGTAATCCTTGATGTTCGGTCCAGCCGTAAATATAGATAAAACCTGTGACGACGGGTAGTCTTTCCTTACTTTGGACACAGATTTTCCGCATAGGTCTTTGTTCTTGAATATCTTGTAGAACACAAGGTACTTGTCATCGGGGTCTGGAACCCTCGGCTTGATGACCAGTGCGAACTCCCTCCGTTCAGTACGGAGTGCCTTGATGTAGTCCGAGTCGGAGAAGTTGTGAGTAGGATATCCTCCCTCGTTGCAATAGATGTTGACTACATACTTTCCGCCGCTCATCTCCTTGATGCGGTCAATCCATTCAGTGAAAGTGTAACCGTGGCATCCACGTATTCCGCTACCGTTCCATTCACTGAACGGTAGATGGGAGAACTGGTAGATGTGAATCATCTCGTGCAGCATCAGCAGTTCTGCCTCGTGCCTAGTAATGTTGTTGTAGAATGTGGACAGCCTTATCCTGAACGTCCCGACGTACCACTCGTGGTTCTTCATCGTGCATTCCTTGGTGCGGCGTTTGTTCTTCCAGTATCTGGCGTCGCCCCCGAATGTCTTGGCGTTCACGAACTTGAACTCGATGTCGTGGGGAAGCTTCCCCTTAAAGAACATGGCATTGAACTTGTCGTAAGCCTCCCTCATCCAGTCGATGGTCGGCGTAAACATTACCCTTTCATTCTTCATACGTTTCCCCACGGTGTTCCTTTAAAGTTTATAGGAGCATGTAGGCATAAACTATGTGTAAAACGAGGAGAAATTATGGCTAAATTCGCTATTAGTGTCAATGGTGGGGGTGCTCTTGGTATCGGTCCCCTGCATTTCATGAGAAGACTTGAAGAAAAGCTTGGCAAGCCGCTTACACAGATGGCTGTCGCCTATGCTGGAACTTCCACTGGTGCAATCATCGCAGCCTGCCTGTCCGAGGGTATCAAGGCTTATGACCTGTTCGACCTTTATGACAAAAACCTGTCCAAAATCTTCACGAAGTACCCGTGGTACAAGAGGTTGCAGCCTAGCTGCCCGACCTACGACAACAGCAACTTGAAGAAGCTGCTCCAATCAAAGTTGAAGGGCAAGTGTAAGGACTGGAAGAAGCCGACATACATCACGACCACCTTCATGAACGGTGAATCTGTCGAAAAGGTCTGGGACATCAAGGATGACCAAGACAAGTGGTTTGCCGTCCTTACTTCTACTGCCGCCCCGACATATTTCGATGTCATTTCCAAGGACGGTAAATACTACTGCGACGGAGGCATGTGGTCGAACTCGCCTATCATGGTTCTCGAATCTGGTCTAAAGAGGGATTACCCCAAGTGGAAGGACGTGAAGATTCTGTCCTTCAACACTGGCATGGACACCCCGAACGACGACACAAAGGGAAACCGCAACCTTCTCCAATGGGGCGAGTACATCCTTGACAACTGGGTTGCAAGGGCTGGAAAGAGCGACCTCTTCGAAGCTCAGGCAAACCTCGGCAAGGAAAATGTGTACGAAGTGTCTCCTACGGTCAAGAAGAAATATAAAATGGATAACCTGTCTTTGAAGAACGAGGTTATCCAGATTTGGGACAATGAATTCAACCGCATCGGTAACGACGTGGTCAAGTTCATCAAGGGTTAACGCTTTGGCTGGGGATAGGTCACCTTCGAGTTCGAATGGATGTCGTATCCCCTCCATTCCATCCAGTAACCCATAATGTATTCTGAAAGATACCCGTAAAGGCGGGATTCCAGTTTACCGTGCATTACGTCAACGGTGAACTTTTCCAGCATTGGAAAAAGGAACCTGGAGTAGTCATCGACTACCCTCTTGTTTCCGATGAACATGTTGCATCCGTAGTATCCACGTTCGGTAAGCATGCGGTTCATCATGTAGTCCACAAATTCGCTGGAATATCTGTCCCTAAGGTACATGAACCACTTGAACAGCATTTCCTTCACGATGGTATCGGTGCTTGCGTTAGGGTTGTGCTTTTCCCTTGCAATCCATGCCATGACGTTCGGCGAATACAGGTGGTTTGGCGACATGATGATGTCGTGGCTGGACAATATATTTTTGATTGTGTCTTCCTGGAGTAGACGGTCTGGCGTCTTGACATCTTCCGTGAAAAAGCGGCGATAATGTTCAAGACCGACGATGTCCGTGTTTACCTGTTTCCACAGCTTGTATAGACCTCCCAGCTCGCAGAAGTAATGGTGGTCAAGGTAGCAGTTGGTCAAGTTGTAGAAAGCACGGGGACGGCCTACGCTGACAGGCACAAGTGTCGGGTCGAGTCCACAAATAAGGATAAGCATTAGAGTTCCTCCCTGCAAATAACGGTTCTTTCGGTTTCTTCCAGGTCGCTGAGGTCCTTGGTGAAACGGATGTGGGGTTGCAGTTTCAATTTGTACTTGTTGAACAGGAGCCATGAGCCGAAGGTAAATTCGCCTAGGTAACCGATGTGACGGTATTTCTTTTCCGAAACCGGGTACTTCTTCATGAATTTTCTGGTGTTCGGGAACAGCCATTCGCAATACTTGTCTATCAGCTCCTTCTTGGCGATGAACATGTTGCAGCAAATGAGCATGTCGTGATGCAGCCTGTCAAGGCAGAACTGCTTGAAACCGGGGGTTCCTTCCTCGACGATATCCATCCATGCGTTGAACATCTTCGTATAGTGGGAGACTTCGAGGAAGCTGTATGCGCTCCTTCCTTTGGTGTGCTGGTGGAATGCGACGATTGCGTCGTATTTTTCGAGGATTTCGAGAGCATCGCTTTTCGGGAGGATGTTGTACGAGCTATTTACATCGTAACTTCCGTTGTCCTGCATGACGAAGCATCTGCGGTAATGTTCGAGGCCGACATACTTTGCCTTGCTGTGCTTGTGAAGGTAGTATAGGGCCGTCAGTTCGCAGAACCACGGGTTGAACTTGTCGATGTTCGGCTCGTCGTGTTCCTCGTCAACAAAGAAGAATTTGCGGCACGGGTCGCTCTCGATGATTCTGGCAACACGGTTCTTCGTGGACGATACTACATAGACTTCCATTTCTTCGTCAGGGTCCCCTTCTTTCTTCAACGGCAGTGCGTGGGAAATTGGCGGGAAGAGGTTGTCGTAATACGTTTGCACCGCCTCGATGATTGCTTCCTTGTTCTGTGGTTCTGGAAGTTCCAATGCGGGTGACAGGTGCCTGATGTCCAGTTCGTAGTCGGCACATACAATCGCCATGAAAATGTAGGCGGTATCTTCGTTCATTGGAACCTTGTCGAAATCGAACTCGTGCATGCATGTGAACATCGTCGAGTCGGACGGCGGATACAGGGTGTCCTGCGGGCATACGATTTCGTAATACTTGTTAGACATGTTCGTATCTTTTCTCTTTTCGGTAAGAGAGGAAAATGTCGCAACTGGCTTGTCATCGTTTCGTGACACCTTGACCAGGTTGAAAGCTGCGGTGCAGATGCTTCTCGGGAATTTCTCGTGCATCCTGTACAGTTCTTCGAGGCAGTTCGAATCGTAGTTGATTCCCGACTTTACCGAGATTATAGGAAGTGACGGGTATTCTTCCATCCCGTATACGATTGCCGCCAACGGGTCGTCCGTGGGTGCCATCAGATGGGTGCTTACCCTGTTCATTTCCTTGACTGCCTCGGGGACGGTAAACCCTTCCGTTTCGGTCTGGATGCACAGAAGTACGTTGATTTCTGGATTCTTGTTCAGGATTGAGCATACTGTCTTTCGACATTGGCCCAATTCATGTTCTTTAACTTGCAAAACGGCGATAGCTTTTGTCATTGTCGCTCCTTTAATCGCCATTAAAATATATTTTTGAAGTCAAACTCTTGCCAACCGTTTTTAAATAATCTATATTGGATGACATGAAACAATATCTCGATTTACTCCAAGACATTATGACGAACGGCGTTGACCGTTCCGACCGCACGGGTACAGGTACCCGTTCCGTTTTTGGCCGTCAGTGCCGTTATGACCTCACCGCAGGATTCCCGTGCCTCACCACGAAGAAGCTGCACCTCCGTTCAATCATCCATGAACTCCTCTGGTTCCTTGCAGGCGATACCAATATCAAGTATCTCCATGACAACAAGGTGTCCATCTGGGATGAATGGGCTGATGAAAACGGTGACTTGGGCCCGGTTTATGGTCACCAGTGGCGTTCATGGCCGACGCCTGATGGCGGTCACATCGACCAGATTAAGAACCTTGTCGTAAGCCTCAGGAATAACCCAGATTCCCGTCGTCACCTCGTGTGCGCATGGAACGTGGCTGAAGTGGACAAGATGGCATTGCCGCCTTGCCATTGCCTGTTCCAGTTCTATGTCGGTGGCGTTGGCGATTCTGGAAAGCGCAAGCTGAGCTGCCAGCTCTATCAGCGTAGCGCCGACACCTTCCTTGGCGTTCCGTTCAACATCGCTTCCTATGCCCTCCTGACGATGATGCTGGCACAGGTCTGCGACTACGAACCGTGCGAGTTCGTTCACACCTTGGGTGACACCCACATCTACCACAACCATTTCGAACAGGTTCATGAACAACTGTCACGAACCCCGAAGGCGTTGCCGACGATGAAGATTAACCCGGATGTAAAGGACATCTTCGCATTCCGCTACGAAGACTTCGAGCTGGTAAACTATGACCCGTATCCTTCAATCAAGGCGCCGATAGCAGTATGATTATCTCGATGATTGTAGCAATGACCCCCGATATGATTATCGGGAACAACGGTCACCTTCCATGGCATATCGGCTCTGACCTGAGAAGGTTCAGGCGGATTACGTCGGGACACCACATCCTTATGGGACGTGTGAACTACGAAGATATCGGCAGAGCGTTGCCCGGTCGAACCAACCTCATCCTTACCCGTGATACGAAATTCAAGGCTGACGGCTGTGTTACCGTGTCTTCCATCGAGGAAGCCATCAAGATTGCCGAGGCTGCTGGCGAGACCGAGCTTTTCGTCATAGGCGGCGCCTCCGCTTACAGGGCGGCCATGCCGTATGCTGACAAGCTGTACCTCACAATCGTGTGTGCCAAGGTCGAAGGCACGGTAAAGTTCCCGCAGGAATGCTGGACTACCGAATGGAAACAGCTCGGCAACGAAGCTTACGGTCAAAGATACGAAATCCCCGTTGTCTATCCTGATTCTAACGACGACTTCAATACTCTGTATTGCACGTTCGTAAAAGATTCGTATTTCGACAAGACGGGGTTAGAACCCAATTTCCTTCCGGCGTACGTTCCTGATTTTAAGGATTTGTATGCCGCAACAATTATGAATATGGAGACAAAATGAATCTAATTTACGTTTTCTTTATGATGCTGTTCCTTCACGTCCTTGACGATTTTCACTTCCAGGGATGTCTCGCCAATTTGAAACAGAAGTCTTGGTGGGAAACGCACGCCCCGGACCCGATGTACAAGCATGACTGGATTCCAGCCCTTGCTGCCCATGTCATCACTTGGACCATGTTCATTATGCTTCCCTGCGTAATCTTCATGGATGTGCCTGTCTGGCTTGTCGTTGTGTTGTTCGTCTGTAACTGCGCTTTCCATTTCTGGATTGACGACTTGAAGTGCAACCGAATGGCGTTGAACCTTATCGAGGACCAGCTTTTCCACCTTTCCCAAATAACACTCACCTTCCTCGTCTGCTGGAAGGTTCCCGCAATGTTCATCTAAAAGGAGATAAACATGAGCCACTACACCACATACGTTGTCACGAAGACAAACGACAAAGAAGAACTTGACAAGCTGATGCTGCCGTATCATGAATACGAATGCACGGGCATGACCGCTTATTGCGTCCATGTAGACAAGACTTCCGAATTCCATACTGATTATGATAAGCATAAAGCGGATTATGAGTCTCCTGAAGACTTCTTGAATTCGTGGTATGGTATTAAACCTGACCATATCTATTCAGAGGAACCTGCGGAAAAGCCGGAAGACTCGTATGCCGTCATCAATAACGGCGAGGTCAAGAAGGTCTACAACTTCACAAATCCGAACCATAAGTGGGATTACTATACCCCGTTTGATTGGGCTGGCTGCACTTTCGTTAAAGAGGGGGTTAACGTTGAAGGCGTGAAGGCTATTCAAAAATCTCAACTTGACATCGACACTTTCATGGATGCCAGAAAGAAGTATTTCAGTGAAGTGTACAACAAGTTGAAACCTTACTTCAAGCCAGATTTCATTAGCTGGGAAGACGCCCGTAAACAAGCTGGAGATGACATTCCCAAGGCAAGAGAAGTCTACAATAATCAGCAGAGCGTCAAGGATATGATGGCTGGCGTCGGCTCTACCGAACTGTTCCATATCAGATGGTCTATCAGTGTTGATGACATCGCTGTGATGACCGAAGAACAGTTTGTCGAAAACAACATGCGTGAAGCAGCCCCGTTCTGGGCTATTGTCCTTCCGACGGGAGAATGGGTAGAACACGGCCACATGGGCTGGTGGGCTGTCAGCTGGGATGAAGACAAGGATTTCAGCAAGACCTGGACGGAAATCTGGAAAAAGCTTCCTGACGACTGCTATGTCTGGCGCTGTGATTGCCATACCTAGTTTGAGGAACTGTATATGGAAACGAGAAAAATCAAGCTGCTTGTCAGCGTAGAGTATCAGCCAGAACTTCTGCACGATATTCGAGATGAATCCAATAAACTGATTGACCAGGTCAATGAAGAACCGACTGACGTCGATATTGCTTTGATGGATAAAGAAATCAAGGACAGTATCGAATGTGCGTTGGATAACCTGTTTGATGATGGAGTTCATTATCCAGGCCGCAAGGATTATTTGCTGAACCACGCTGACGCCACATATGAAGTTGTTAAGTGTGATGATTAACTAAATTCAATCGGAGGAATCATGAATACCGATAAAGGAACGATTATTGGCGAAAACCGAACATACCGTCTTCTCGACCTGTTCGCAGACCTTGCTGGCAGGGTGCATACCTACGGCCCCAATGCCGTCATCAGATTCACAGGTGCGGGATGGCAGGTGAAAGCACGCAAGGCGGCTCCTCCTGAGCGCCGTCTGATTGGAATGGTGTCCGACCTAGTGGACGCATTGAAGCAATATCATCCAGACACGAAGGTCACTATCGTGGACGGACAGGGAACGATGCGTTTCGAAAAGTCTTGACAAGTTCTGCGTTAGTAACTATATTATCCTTCGGACCTCAACCGAAGGATTTTTTATATGGCAGTTATCGCAGTAGATTTTGACGGAACCCTTGCTCTCGGGGAAAGCTTTCCCGACGTGAACAAGTCCATCCCGAACCGGGTTCTCATCGATGCTTTAAAGAAGTTACAGAACCTTGGTCATAAGCTAATCATGTGGACCTGCCGTGAAAACTACGGTGGCCGCCACTACGAGGACGGTACTTACCTCGACGATGCCATCCGTTACTGTGAACAGCTCGGACTGAAGTTCGACTCCGTAAACAACAACATCGGCGAGAAGGCCGGAGAGCAGGGTGTATATTTTGGCCGTAAAATCATGGCCGATATCTACATTGACGACAAGAGCATGGTGGTTGAGCCGATAAACTGGGAATGGTATGTTGAGCATCTTTTGATGCGTTTTGGAAACACGCTGTAACACGGGGGTTCCTATGTACATGAGTGAAGACACTGAACTGAGAATAGCTGGGATTGAAGAAGAGTCGTTCGTGGACGGCCCTGGCATTCGTTTTGCCGTCTTCACCCAGGGTTGCAGCCACCATTGCCCCGAGTGTCATAACCCGGAGACCCACGCTTTTGGCAAGGGCAGAGTCGAGACTGCAGAATCCCTGCTGAAAATGATTGACTCGAACCCGTTGCTGACAGGGGTTACACTCAGCGGTGGCGACCCGATGGAACAGGCTGTCCAGCTTCTCCCGTTCGCACACGGGGTTAAGCTCAGGGGTTTGAACCTTATCATATACACGGGCTACTGCTACGAGATGCTCGTGTCCAAGTTTGCGCATCCGGCAATGACGGAACTTCTTTCCTATGCCGACATCCTCGTGGACGGCCCTTACATGAAGGACCTCCGTGACCTGTCGCTGACGTTCAGGGGTTCGTCAAACCAGCGTATCATTGATGTCCAGAAGAGCCTTGTAGAAGGGAATGTCGTGCTTCATAAGATGCAGATAGAGGAAATGAAGTTGAAGATGGGGGATTTAGGTGGTAGTGACGGTTAGCGGATTGCTGTTTTCTATTGTTTTGGGCATTATCGGAGCCATTATAGTGCTGTTGGTAACGGCAGGGCTGAGCCTTCTGTTCAAGACGCTCTGCAAGTTTTGCTCTTGGTTAAAAGAAAAATTTACAAAGGAAGTTTAATATATGCGTACACCACGAAAAGACATGTTTGTTTCCATATACGCCCTTGTCTGGGGCGTAACCGATATGGTTCTGTACTTTGTGTATGGCATGGATACGACGATGGTTTCAAATTGTGTGTTTACCATTCTGCTGATTGCTGTATTGATGTGCAGCCCTCTTATGCGATGGTTGAATAAAAAATAAAACACCCCCTTGACAAGACTTTTTTAATGTTCTATATTTTCTCCTGTACAACCACAGGAGATTTCTTTTATGAAAAATAAACATCTTATCATCGTAGACATGCAGGTCGATTTCATCACTGGCGCACTAGCCAACCCGAACCCGGAATTGGCCAAGCTGGTAATCCAGAACATTATCAAGCTCATCAAAAATTTCGATGGAAAGGTCTGGTTTACCCGTGACACGCATTCCCCGAACTATCTTGACACTCAGGAAGGCCAGAATCTTAAGGTTCCGCACTGCATCGAGGGAACTATTGGCCATAAAATCATTCCTGAACTCAGTGAATTCGTAAACGAAAAGAACGTCATCGACAAGAATACTTTCGGGTATCCGTACTGGGCTGCTGTCCTCGGCGACCGTGAAACTTATGCTGGCATCGAAATCCCGCCGAGCGAAGTCTACCTTGCTGGAACCGTTACTAGCATCTGTGTTGACACCAACGCTACTGCAGTCAAGATTGCCTTCCCGGAAACCGTTGTCGGTGTATACAAGGACTGCTGCCTCGACCTTGACCAGGCGCATCAAGACGCCGCATTGATGACGATGGCGGCAAAACAAATCAAGATTCTCTAAAAAGGAAACATCATGCTCTTAGATACATTAAACAACAAAATCAAGGAATTCATGAAAGCTCACGACACGGTAGGCCTGACTGCCCTCCGTACGCTCGTGTCCGACATCAAGAATGCGTCCATCGCTGCTCAGAAACCTGTTGACGACGCTATGTGTATCGCCGTTCTCGACAAGGCTATCAAGCAGAAGAACGAAACCATCGAAGGTTATGCCAAGGCTGGCAAGACCGACCGAGTTGATGAAGAAAAGAAGACTCTCGAACTCTACAAGCAGTACATGCCTGCCCAGATGTCCGAAGACGAAGTTGTCGCTGAAATTGCAAAGGCTATCGAATCTACGGGCGCCTGTGAACAGAAGGACATGGGCAAGGTCATGAAGATTCTTACCCCCATCATCAAGGGTCGTTTTGACGGCAAGGCTGCAAGCCAGTTGGTGGTCAAGGCGTTGCTTGCAAAGGCTGGTAAGTAATGAAGAATTGGGTTTACATCGGCAGGTTCCAACCGTTCCACAACGGCCATCTTGACGTTCTGCATCAGATTATTGACAAGATGGACAAGAATGTGGACACTATTACCCTTATCCTCGGGTCTTCCGATTCTGGAAGCCCTAGGAATCCTCTTGACTCGATTACCCGTTACGAAATGATTCAGTCTATCCTTGACAATGACTCGTACATTGCCGAGAATAGGGTGCGCTGTCGTATTCTCGTCGAGAACATCCATGATTCTCCGTACAACTGGACCATGTTCGGAAAATGGCTTCAGTCGCAGCTTCGCCTTCATATGACTCTATGTGACAACATCCTTTGTGGCATGGAGTACATCAAGGAATATGCAAACCTTGTCGGAGTGCCCTATTGGCAGGCCACGGAAAACATCCATATCCATGCGACGCAAATCCGTCAGGCCTTTGTCGAGAACGACACCGAGTACCTTAAAGCGAAACTTCCCGCAGGAGTTTTCGCCGACGAGGAACTCTATGCACGAATCAAGGAACAAATCGTCAATGCCCGCAACTTGCAGCTCAAATACATCAAGGATTTGAACCCGAAGTACGCATCTGTCTACAAGACGGTTGACAACGTCGTCCTTTGCGGTGGCCATATCCTGTTTGTCGTCCGCAAGGATAACGGAAAGTACGCCCTCCCTGGCGGATTCCAGGACCCGACGGACCTTTCCGCACAGAAAGCTGCAGAGCGTGAACTGATGGAGGAAACCGGGTTGGATTCTTCCGATTGGACCCCGTCCGCATCGAAGAATTTCGACGCCCCGTTCCGTGACCCTCGTTCGAGCGAAAAGGTAAACGCAGAGACTACGGCGTTCCTTTACCGTATCAACCCGAAGTACCTGCTTAGCCCAAACGGCGTGATGGTTCCTCAGCTTCCGAAGGTGGTAGGCCAGGACGATGCAGCCGACGCTGTATGGCTCAGTCTGAACGAAGTTTGCGGATATCCTGAAAACAGGTTCCATGCAGACCACAAGAAAATTATCTTAAACATGCTCGGGCTTGAACCGAGATTCTAACTCAAAAGGATGGTAATCAAATGCTAGACCATTGGTGTATAGAAAGTCTGCTTGAAACAGACCTCTACAAGTTCAATATGGACAACCTGTACTTTACCCAGTACAGCGACTACACAGGAAAATGGGCATACAAGTGCCGTAACCGCAAGGATGGAAGCGTCGTTGCCTTCACTAAGGAAGACGTTGCCGAAATCAACCGTCAGATTGACCACCTTTGCACCCTCATGTTTACCCAGAGCGAACTCAGCATGCTCTTCGGTGAAGCCACTTGGCTTACCCCGTCGTTCAGGCATTTCCTGAGCATGTTCCATCTTGACCGTGACG
>LXOW01097016.1_pt1 | contig 38807 bp, 31 predicted proteins | sample 1368591 | NCBI WGS metagenome assembly LXOW01 (sample SAMN04884650, study PRJNA319009) | bovine gut metagenome | isolation source: Cow rumen | host: Bos taurus | place: Italy: Legnaro (PD) | collected 2014-07-09
AGCGAGATCTGAAAAGCAAATGCTATAATCCTTTCAATTCCAACCAGGCACAGGCTGAAAGCCGGGGCAGCTGCCATTGCCTTCATCTGCTGGAACAGGGTCGGGTTTTTTGCCATGAGTACTGTTATCTTTTCCACAGGGGCATTGTTCAGGTGTATTGCGACAATAATCAATGACAGATAGGTTATGCCTACGATTATTATGGATTCTATGCCTCCATGTCCTATGCCGTACATTATGGCATTTTGCTTGTCAAGACTGTTTTTCATAAGGTATTTCATTGCCAGAAAACGTCCTGTTTCCTCAAAAATGCCAGCCGCAAGGCCACCGTATGCCGCATAAGCGAATAGATTTGAAAGAATTGTTTGTCCGAAAGTATTGAACATCACTATGTTAAGCAGTCTTTCAAGAACAAGGGCGAATATTATGAATACCATTGCCCCGACAAGGGCATTCATTTTTTTTGCACCAGGGTTCTTTTTCTTAAAGAAAATGAATGTGCACAATGGGATTAGAAAGGCAACAATGCAGACAATGATCATTGCTGCCAGTGAAGTGCCAGATATATGAAACGATGCCAATGCTTCTATCCTGTTCATTTTGAATTGCCACACTTTGTTATTTCCGGCCTGTATAGGACAACAGCCCCGTGAGCAGGTATTATCAGTCTTGCAGGGGCATTTTCCCTGATTTTTATGTCTCCGCCATTGTAAAGCTCCATATATGTTCCTGGCTTCAGATCCGTGAGGAAGGGCGATGCCTCGTCCCCCTTGTTCAGGAATACATACACGGTGCTGCCATTATAGTCCCTGCGGAATGACATAAGGTCCCCTTTTGCATAAAGCATGGTCTGCCTGCCCTTGCGTAATGCCTGATGTCCCAATGTCCTGCCGTGGCGTATCGCATTGAGCTTCCTTATATGCGAATATACAGGATTGTTCTTCGCATCCCTCATGCCCTGTATTCCAAGCATGGCACGGTTGTCAGGATCATGCCCGCCCTTCATTTGCAGTTCCGTGCCATAGTATACGCATGGTATGCCGCGCGACAGGTAATAGAAATTAAGTCCATCCTTGTACTGTTCCGCGGTTGCTGGCGATTCTGGAGAATTGAATCTTGGCTTGTCATGGTTGTCCAGGAATGTCACCAGGAAGGTCGGGTCATAGTACAGATTGTCGTTTTGCAGTATTTTCAAGGCATCGGCATAATCCCCGCCCTTGAACACGCCGTTCATTATATGATTGTCGCTCATCGCTGCAAGTGGCATATCCAGTACGCTCATTCCACTGTTCATTGCCGACTGTGCGTCATTCATGCCGGAAGATGGCTTTTCACTGCCAAGCCTTGTATAAGATGAGATAAGGCCATAATCGTCGCCTGTCCAGACCTCGCCGAATATGAAGAAGTCCTTTTTGTTTTTGTGCATATTTTCCAGAAATCCTTTCCAGAAAGAGTGCCTCATCCATATTATCGTATCAATGCGGAACGCGTCAACGCCCATGTCCTGATATTTCCTGTAAATGCCGCTGAACCAGTCCAGCACCTTTGGGTTTTCGTCATTGAGATCAAGAAGATCCGCAAGAGCCTCGCCTTCCTTGTGATTGAACCATTTGTTCTTTTCGTCATTCCAGTAATCGTAGGATTTTCCAAGTCCCTTTACAACGCCCTTGTCCTTGTGCCATCTTGTCTTATTGTCGGAAACATCTCCGCCATGGCCATGGTTGAGGACAATGTCCTGTATTACCTTTATGCCTTTGGCGTGTGCGGCGTTTATCAGATCCTGATATGTCGCACCCTCGCTTTCAAGATGTGGGTCAATGCTGCTGAAATCGTAGGCCCAGTAGCCATGATAGCCTGTAGCATCGTAATTCTCACCGGAATTTACATATCTGCCTTCAGGCTGCTTTATAGGTGGTGTTATCCATATAGCGGTAAATCCCAGATCCTTTATATAGTCAAGATTCTCAATAAGTCCCTTGAAGTCTCCGCCCTGATAATAGCGTAGATTGCCAGGCTTGTATTCATCGCCGAAGATATTGTTGTTTGAAGAGTCCCCGTCCGCAAACCTGTCCGTCATAAGAAAGTAAATTGTCTCGTCACGGAAATCCGGCTGTGAGGCATTGTCCCTTGTTGCCGCAAAGGATGTGGTTGCGGCAAACAACATCATTATTGCCATTGCTGTCTTTTTCATAATGCGAAATATGCTCCTGACTTGTTGTACAGATGGAAAAAACTATCCATCAATTATCACTTCATCACCGTTTATCTTCGTTGTCCTTGTTCCGCTATCCTGTGCAGGGGTCTTGGGGGCAGTTTTTTGCGGTTGTGCGGCAGATCCCCTGTTTATGCGGAAACGCTGCATAAGATGCTCTGTTTCCTGCTCAACATTTTCCGGTGCTATGTTGCCTGCCGCAAGACCTGCTGCCGTCACAGGAACGTTTGGCATTGGATGAGCGACATACTGCACTGGCTGAACCGCTATGTTCTGTGGTGGTGGCGGTGGGACCATGTTGGATTGTGGCTGCTGCGGCATCTGTGGTGGAGGAGGAACAGCGGCCTGTCCCGTAGGCATGGCCGGTACGGCGGCAAACTGTCCTTGTGGCATTACCCTTATGTACTGAACGCCGCCCTGTGCCTGCATTTGCACTGGCACATAGAACATCTGCGGCGTTGCGACATATTGTTCTGGTGATACCTGTATTACCTGCATTCCATTCTGTGCGGTGGGAATAGATACGCCTGCCGGAATAGCCTGCGGCTGTATCATTCCGGGTTGTACCGCTGATTGTCCGAAACTCATTTCAGGAACGGTCTGTTGCTGCATTCCTGAAACATCTGCTGACATTGCAACAGGAGCGGGAGCGACAATCGGTCTTGGTGCGAATCCTCCTCCGATTGTTGAATGCATGGAGGCAAATCCCCTTTTGGGTGTTGCTGGTGTCGCGGCACGGGCAGCTTCCTTTTTGTCTCCTTCCATGCGTCTGCGACGCAATTCCTCCTCTTTTCTTTCCCTTGCGTCAATCTCGTCTGGACTTTCCTCAAACGCGCTGGGCTTTCTTTCCGCCTTGTTTGGATTAAGAGCCTTTTTCAGCCTGTCATTTTCCAGTATCAGTCCTGCCTCGTCTGCGAGAATTGTAAGCAATTTGAGATCTAGGTCTGAAAACCGCATCCTGCGTGATGTAAGATGCAGGTTGAGTACGCAATATGTACGGCGTGCGGTCTTTATTGGAAGGCATAGGAACGGATCCTTCTGCTCTATGTAATTGTCAAAACCGGAGTATTGTGGATTTGAGGACGGATCTGAAACATAAATGATCTCCCCGTCCCTGAATGCCTTTCCAGCAATGCCCTCGCCGGAACGCACATGTGTCTTGTCTACCAGCTGTTTGCTTATATTGCGTGCCGCTATTATGGAAAGATCATCCCGTAGCTCGTCGTAAATCATAAGTGAGCCGCGTCCGGAATTAAGAACTATGCTTGCACAGTCCAATACGGTCTCAAAAAAATATTTCCTGTCCTTTAGGCCAGCCTTGCGAAGTTGTGCAAGCTCACCGGCTATTGTCACGAATTTTGACAGTGTGACCATTTCCTCGCCACGGGATTTTTCCTCGGAAACAACGCTGTCATAACTGCGAGCCAAGGCCCTGTTCCTGTGAATCAGGGCAAATATGACTATAAACATGAAAGCTATAATTCCGTAAAAAATGGTATCCATAGATAATTTTATATTAGCATATTTTTATTTAGTTTTATCAGTTAAATTTATGCTATGATTTATAAATGATATCAAAATCTATTATTTTCTGCATAGGCATCATAATCTGCCTTATAATACTGTGCCTTGTCCTTATACAAAGGTATTCTGACCTGAGCGAAAGCTACGACGAGCTTGAAAGCGAAAGGAGAAGTTCTGGCAATAAGGACAAACGCTCAAAGTTTGATCTGCTTGTTGCCGGGCTTGCCGCAATTCAGAAGACGGGGGCCGGCAGTGCCGCTGAAACCGCGCAGCGCGAGAACTTTTATCAGACCATAGTAGACTGTGCCTGCTCACTCATAGATGCCAGTCAGGGTTCACTTATGCTTATTGACTATGAGCGTGAGGAGCTTGCGATAGTCGCTGCCAGGAATATAACCAGCCAGGAAGTTCTGAATACGAGAATCAAACCCGGAGAGGGAATAGCTGGCAGGGCGTACCAGGATGGCGAGGTGATTTTTGTGGCCGAGCCGGGACGGGACGTGAATTACACAAGGTACAAGGGAACGGAAGAGGAGAATAATCCCCTCATCTCAATGCCGCTCAAGGTAAAGGACAAGCCCTTTGGTGTTCTGAACCTGCATTTGCCATCGCAGGAAACATCATTTACCGAATACGAGCTTAAATTCCTTGAAATCTTTACAAATGCGGCATCATCAATGCTTGAAAACATCAACCTGTATGAGAAGGTTGAAAGCTATTATCATGAAACTGTCAACACGCTGGTCAGGGTTATAAGTGCCAATGACAGAAGAAAGGGAAAGGTGGCGGAAATATCAGGCAAAAAGGCAAAAAGACTTGCCCAGGAGCTTGATTTGGACGAGGAAACCCAGAAAAACATTGAATATGCTGCCCTGCTTTGCAATATAGGCCGTCTTGGCGTTGACAGCGAGATCCTGCACAAGAAAGGCAAGCTGACAGCCAGCGAGTATTCAGACCTGAAACAGCATATATACATGAGTTATCAGATTCTCGCGCCTATACGGTATTTCGTTCCAGTGGCACAGATGGTCCTTTACCATCAGGAATGGTTCAACGGTGCTGGATATCCGGAAAAGCTCCGTGGGGACAGAATCCCACTTGGCGCGAGGATAATTTCCATAATAAATGCCTGGGAGGCCATGGTTACGGATCAGCCTTATCGTCCCGCCCTTTCGTTTGAACAGGCAAAGGCTGAACTGGAAAAGGGCAGTGGAACGCAGTTTGATCCGGAAATAGTTCCAGTATTCCTGAAACTTGAAAAGGCAGGCTGGCCAGTAAGGTTTTAAATAAACGACGGGAAATTCAGGTTTCTGTATAAAGAATTTCCTCAATTTCCATTGTTCACTGCTAAAAACAAAAAAAGCCTCCATTTCGGAGGCTTTTTTTATTTCCTAAATTGCCTAATTTCTCACTGATAACTGCTAATTTGAAACGTGGATAAAGGCACTTTGTCTGCCTTTCCTTAATCAATGAACATTAGCCTGTCGCAGAAAAGAAGAATGCCAAGTGCGATCAGCACCATGCCACTTGCTATTTCTATTTTCCGCATGTGGCGGCGGAAATTCTTAAGCAATGATAATATTTTTGCGGTAAACAGGGCCGTTATAAGCATGGGCAGGGCTATTCCCAGGGAATATGATGAAAGCATTATCACACCTTGCAATGTAGTTCCCTTTATTATGGCAAGCGACAGTATGCTTGCCAGCACAGGCCCTATGCAGGGAGACCACCCGAGGGCGAATGCACATCCCATCAGAAACGCTCCTGCGGCATTGCTTTTGTCATTGCTTATCCGCATACGTTTTTCGTAGTCCAGGATGCCTATTCGGAAAAATCCGGCTATATGTATTCCGAACAGGATCGTCAATATGCCAAAAATCCTTAACAGCAGTGGCTTGTGAGCTGATATCAGGCCTCCTGCCGATGCGGCGGCAGCCCCCATTGTTATGAATATGACACTGAATCCCGCACAGAACAATGCAGCGCGTGTCATTATCTTTGCCGTAGGCAGATCGCTGTTCTCACTGCGTAGTTTTTCCGCTGACAATCCAGACAGCATTGATATGTATGCTGGCAGCAGTGGCAGTATGCACGGAGAGAAAAAGGACAATGCTCCTGCCCCGAATGCCGTAAAGATTCCACCTGTCATAATTCCACCCTTAAAAACATAACAAAGGAAATACAGAAATTTCTAATTGCTCATTGCTAACTGCTAACTGGAAACTCTGAAAAAGTGTCTTTTTCAGAGTTTCACTAATCGTTTCCTGTAATTATCTTTAGTCCGTTCTTGTTGATCTTTGGCCATTCCGCGGCCATTACCTGCCTCATTATCTGATCCTTCAGCCCTTTTGAGAACAGTATAAGCTCGCAAACGTCCCTGACCGCGCCGTCTCCGCCATTATGGGGGGCTACAAAGTCTGCCTCCGCCTTGACCTCGTCCCTGGCATTCGCAGGGGCACAGGCAAGACCAGCAGCGGCCATTGCCGGAATATCTGTCCAGTCATCGCCGATATAGGCTATCTCTTCAGGCCTTATTCCTTCTTCCTCGGAAATTATCCTGAGAGGCTCCTGCTTTGAAAGGAAGCCCTGGTACAAATGGGTCATTCCGAGCGTCTCCGCCCTCTGTCTTGTAGCAGGAGAGACTCTGCCTGTAATGATGCCGGATTTGAATCCGTACTGCGACATAAGCCGCAATCCTATGCCGTCAACGGAGCTGAATCCCTTGGTCTCAAAAATTCCACCGTCAGGATGCGGAATGAAATACATTTTTCCGTCGGTGAGAACGCCATCCGTATCCATAAGCAGCATCTTTATCCTTGCGGCCTTTTCCCTAAGTTCCTGTGAATCCATATCTGTACCTCAAAGATAATTTTACTATATTTGAAAAATCCTTAGTAATTAGGTACTATTTCTATATAGACGTTTTTTAGGAGGAATAATGCCGAATAACATGAATGAGATCAAGGATATCACCTCAAAGGCTACAGGATGGATTGTAATTCTTTTTGTTGCATTTGTGTGCATATTCTCAACATATTTTATAGTAGAACCCGGAGAGGTTGCCGTAAAGACCCGTCTTGGAGCGGTAAAGGGGTCTTATAGCGAGGGATTGCATTTCAAGCTGCCTTTCTTTGATGACATTGTGAAGTTTTCAATACAGATACAGCGTGCGGACATAAAGACGCAGGCTTTCTCAAAGGATTTGCAAACGGTTGATTCATATCTCGTTGTAAATCATCGTATACAGAAGGATACTGTGGAATCTGTTTACAGAAACCTTGGAAAGAACTATGTGAAGAGCATTGTTGACCCGATGGTTCAGGAAAGGTTCAAGTCCATAGTTGCCAAATACTCGGCAGATGCCATTATAACGAACCGTTCCGTACTTGTTGATGAGCTTAACCACGTTGTCAAGGAAGTACTTATGGAAAAGCAGATAATTGTCACCGATATTTCCATAGTTGACCTTGATTTTTCCGATCAGTTCCTCAAGGCCGTCGAGGACAAGCAGGTTGCGGAACAGCAGGCAAAGATGGCTGAAAAGCTGGTTGAAAAGGCCAAGAAGGACGCCGAGCAGCAGATCGCAAAGGCCAGGGCTGAAGCAGAGGCTCTTAGAATGCAGCGTGAGGCCGTCACTCCCAGCCTTATTGAGCTTCGCAAGGTTGAGGCACAGATAAAGGCCATTGAGAAATGGAACGGTGTACTGCCGTATTACAATGGTGGAGCTGTCCCATTCATACAGGTTGACGGAAAGAAATAAGTACTGTTATCAGTTTGATCAAAAAGGGCGGATTTATGTCCGCCCTTTTTGCTTGAAAGCCCTGTTGAAATCGTCTATGAAATCAGGATAGGACTTGCTTACGCAGTCCATACCGTCTATTTGCAGATTGGGACATGCCAGTGTGGCGACGGCGGCGGACATTGCCATTCGGTGATCCCGCATTGTGTCGTATACGCATGGAACTGTCCGTAATTTGTCCGCCGCCATTCCATTTACATACAATGTCCCGTCGGAATATCTGGCATCTCTCCCCATTGCCCGCACAAGATTGATTGTCGCATTTATCCTGTCCGATTCCTTTACCTTTAGCTCGTCAATGCCGCAGAATACGGATTCCCCAGAAATTGTGGCGGAAATCACAGCCATTATTGGAATCTCGTCTATTAATGACGGCACTTCCTCTGCATTGACATAAAGTGGCTTCAATGTTTTTGGACGGTATACAATATCCCCGCAAGGCTCGTTTTTGCTTTCCGTACATACGATATCAATATCCGCACCTGATCTTTCAAGTATTCGTATCATTCCCAGTCTTGTCGGATTAAGTCCGGTTTCCCGTATATGTATTTTTCTGCCGGATAGCTGGGATCCCGCTATGAAGAATGCGGAGGAGGAAAAATCTCCCGGCACGGAGATGTTGTACGGTTTCAATATGCTTCGTCGTATGAACGTGTATTGTTCCTTTCGCAAAATATCCGCACCGCACATTTGCAACAATATTTCACCGTGATCCCTGGATTGGAATGGCTCATGTACTGTTGTTCTTCCGTCTGCGTTCAATCCGGCGAACAGTATCGCCGTCTTGACCTGCGCGCTGGCTATTTTTGTGTCATAATCAATCCCATGCAGATTGGAAGGATGTATTGTGAGAGGTAGTGAATCCCCAAATATGTCCGCCCCCATTAGGCGTAGTGGATTGGTTATCCTGTCCATCGGCCTTCTGGAAAGCTGGGAACTTCCCCGCAGTTCTGCAGTTGTTCCGCTGCCGCATAGCAGGCCACACAAAAGCCTTGCGACAGCACCTGACGAGCCACAATAAAGAGGTCTTTCTGGGTTGTGGAGATTTCCACCAATGATTTCTATGTGGCTTTCTTTTTCCTCAACAATGGCACCAAGTGATTTTATGCATGAGATGGCAACCGATGTGTCATCGCATTTCAAAGGATTCCTTATTATGCTTTTGCCTTTTGAAAATGCGGCAAGCAGCATTGCCCTTATGGTTATGGATTTGTCCGAGGGAGGACAGTATTCTGTAATATACTCCTCTGAACAATGCTGCCTGCCAAACATATTTTCCTTACTGTGCCTGCTGTTCTTCCTGCATTATCTGCTCATAGATGTTTAGGTTGAACTTTATTACAGGCCTTATGGAATTGCCTGAAAAATCTGACAGTTCGCCATCCTCGTTTACAGAGCCAACACATACGAAGGCAGCTCTTGAGGCACTTTTTCCTGGGGAACGCAGCCACCACCAGCAGGCCTTGTCATTTCCCTCATCGCAATAGGCAAGATTCTGCAATGCCCATGCCGTGGGCAGTGTCTTTCTTTTTCCGTCATTGGCAAAAAAAGTCTCAGCCTCTTCGGCACTTAGGAGAAATACAAGATCCTTGGTTGTTATGGTCTTCTTTAAAAAGGACATAAGTCCTTTCTTGTTAGGAGTTTCTATGGTGGAAGGCATTATTCCCTCGCTTTCCTTTTCTGTAAATGCCTGGGAGAGAAAATCCTCGTTAAGCCATTTTCTCAGGCTGCATTCTTCCCAATTCGTAGATCCACCATCATTGTTGAATTTCTTTGTATCTATGCCGTATTTGGTCATCAGCAGTCCTGTTCCGTCGTCGAATTTGTCTATTATAAGCCAGGATATTTTTCGCATGTTTCCCCTGCTGTCAAAAGCCCATGTACCTAGTTCCACAGTGTCGCCTACTTTGAAATTTTGTTTTTCCACACTCATAATCTCTCCTTTTTTTGCCAGAATCTATTTAATACAGTTTATAAAATTTACAGTGTTTTTTGTTTATTTTTTTGTTGAAAGGTATCTCAACGCCTCAATGTAGGAATTGATACCCTTGCCCATTATCTGCGTCTCGCATACTGGGGCTATTACGGAAATACTGCGGAAATCCTCCCTTGCGTGTATGTCGCTCAAATGAACTTCCACCGTGGGAATGTTTACCGCCTCTATGGCATCCCGTATGGCATAGCTGTAATGTGTGTACGCCGCCGGATTTATGATAATGGCATCCGCCCATTCCTCATTTTCTGTAATGATGTCTATTATGCCGCCCTCGCTGTTGCTCTGGAATATTCTTGTTTCAATTCCTAACCGATTTGCCTCGTCCGTTATTGCCCGGTTTATCTGTTCCAGTGTCTGTGTGCCGTATATTTCCGGCTTTCTCCTGCCAAGAAAATGCAGGTTTGGACCATGTATTACAAGAATGTTCATTTTATTCTCCGCGAATAGTTCTGACAAAGGCCTTTTTCAGAATGGAATCAGGAATGTTCTCAGCAGTCTGCAACTGTCCAAGGCATTTCGGTAGCAAGAAATGGTTTTTCGCACCCCGATTCTTCTTGTCATGCGTGATAAGCTCTGAAAAACGTTCAAAATCAGTCTCATTAAATTCCAAAATGGGTAAATTTAAAGACGAGATAATGCTACGCATTTCCACAAGGTCTTCCTGTTCGGCTATTCCCATTTCCTCGGCAAGGATTATGGCGAACCTAAGACCGTGGGCGACTGCTGTCCCGTGCCGGAGCATTCCTTTTGACATTGCCTCAAAGGCATGACCTGCCGTATGTCCCAGATTGAGTTTTTCCCGTACCCCGTAAATATCCCGTTCATCCCTTGCGGCAATGCGGGATTTCATAGATGCGCATATCTGCACGCAAAGGCTCAATGCCTGCATGTCTCCGGATAGTACGGTAGGAATGGATTCTCGCAATGCACGTCCTTCCTCCGGCTGCATAAGCATTGCGTATTTTGCAAGCTCCCCAGCACCGCATAGCAGTTCCTCCGTCGGCAGGGATTCCAGAAATTCCGTTTCCAGCACTATTGCGGAAGGCTGCCAGAATGTGCCAATTATGTTCTTGCCACGAATCATGCCATCCTGACGCAGGTCAACACCGGTTTTGCCGCCTATTCCGGCATCTATCTGGCCCAGAAACGTAGTAGGAACGCTTATCCAGCGTATTCCCCGCATATATACCGAGGCGGCAAATCCCGCGGAATCCGTTATCGCTCCTCCGCCTGCCGCTATTATGACGGAGTTTTGTGAGAATCCGTTTTCATACAGGAAAAGGCATAGTTTTTCCGTTTCCTCAATGTTTTTTGCGTTTTCGGAGCGTGGCATACGGTAAAAAAAAGTGTTTTCCCGATTGGGGAAAAGCCTTTCCAGTATGCGGCTGAAACATTCCGGCGGATTTTCCTCTGTGATAATGCAGACCCTGTCAGCCACGGCGGCTAATGAGAACTGTCCGAGTGGCATTTCCATTCCATGTCCGCATACGCAGGCACAGGGTCTGGAGCAGTTCTTGAATGTTATCTCAAAACGTCCATCCATTTTCGCCTCTTCAAAAAACTCCTAAATATATTATANNTATTTGGCATCTTTCGTAAAATATGCGGCGATGGGCAAGCAGCCTGCCTATTTCCTGTCTGACAGCATTTTCTGACGAGTAATTTGCGAATTTTGGATATGCGGTCAGATTGTCCAAAATCCTTTTTGCCAGGATTTCTTCTGGAACGTCAAGGAATATGCTTGTTCCTTTTGAAAATACATACGCCGTTGCCGAAGTGGGATAAAGCCCGCCTCCGCATGATATTATTATTTCCGCGCCGCAGGCAAGACGGCTCAGAATGTCGCGTTCCATTCTGCGAAATTGTTTGAAACCGTATTCCGATATGAACTGTGGCACGGACATTCCTGCCTGTCGGGATATTTCCTCGTCTGTGTCGGCAAAGGCATAGCCAAGCCTTTCGGCAAAGATTTTTCCAATTGTGCTTTTGCCTGCGGCCATGAACCCGCATAGGAATATCGGTTTTTTCATAAATTTTTCTATTTCTTTATTTTTTTAATCATTTTTTCAAATTTGAATTTTTTTGTCGTTTTTTACTTTTTGAATTTTTTGTCTTATTTTTCAAATTATGAAAATTTTTGGCAAATTTCAAACAGCCATTCCCCTCACCCCCATAGTGGCCCCCCTTCTCCCGCAAGGGGCGAGGGGGCTTTAGCTCTTGCTCCCTTAAAAGAAGCATATAGACAAATAATATAGCACGGATAATTTCTCATTTCCCTCGCCCCTTGCGGGAGAGGGAAACGCAGAAAGGGTGAGGGGAATAATATCTGTAAATTTCCTCAATTGCTCATTCCTCATTGCTAACTGCTAATTGGAAACGCTGAAAACATTTCAGCGTTTCTCTATCCTTTCCCGGATTTCTTTCAGGGAATCGCCGCCGAATTTTTCCAGCATTGCCTGAATGACGGAGTATGCGGCGGCTCCCTCTGCGATGATGGCGGCGGCGAATACGGCGGTTGTGTCCGATGTCTGCGACGAAACAACTACGTCCTTACCGGTTTTAAAGTCCTGTGCCGTGTATGGCCTTGCCGTTCCTGGAACAGGTTTTACAGAGCATGACAATGCTATTTCGCCGCCGCATGAGATCCCACCGTCTATTCCGCCGGTTATTGACGGATTGTCGTGCATTTCTGATCCGTAGATGTCCGGCAGATTGTCGCCGCCGCATTGCACGGATTTTATCGCCGGAATTGCCGCCAGTTCTGCCGCCAATAATGGGAATAGCCGTCTGAATCCTTGCGAATACGAGCCTAAACCGTCAGGGACTCCGCTTATCAGTAATCGGAAACGCCCTCCGAGTGTGTCCCCGGATTGTCTTGCGGCGGCGATTATACGTTCCACTTCGTCTTCTGTCGTGGATTTGTCAGCAATATCAATCGTTTTTCCACCGAGGGAATATACCTGTGAGATTATTCTTATTCCCAGTTCCCAGCAAAGAAGCATGGGAAATGCGAACAATGCCATTCGTGCGGCAGTTTCCCTGGCACTGGCACGCTCCCGGACAAGCGAGGCATCAGAAAAGCCGTATTTTGTCATGCCGCCCCTGTCCGCATGGCAGGGACGCATTATCCCCGACGGCGACGGTTTTGACTGCGAGGCATTATGCAGCAATATGCCTATTGGTGCCCCGGTGGTAATGCCGTCGTACATTCCACCTGTAATAAGAATGTCATCCGTTTCGGCCTGCTGTCTTTTGCCGCGTCCAGGAGCAAGTCGGCGGCGGCGTAGCTGTTCACGGATAAAATCCTCCGGCACGGAAACACCGGCTGGAAATCCATCCAGAATGCCTGTTATGTATTTGCCGTGCGATTCCCCGGCAGTGAGGTATTTCATCATATAAAATTTTTCCTCAATTGCTAATTTTCAAATATTTTGCCGCTCTTTCGTACATTCCGGAAATATTTATTCCCGCCCAGAAACGCAGGTTCAGAATGGCCTGTCTGAGCAGAAGTTCCATGCCGGATATTGTGGCAATGCCCTGTTTTTCCGCCGAAAGAATCAAATCCGTTCCATTGGCGGAATATGGCCAGTCCGCTATCAGTACTGTTTTTTCAGACATATTTACAGGAACATTTCCGCCGTACATTCCCAAAGGAGTGGCATTTATGAAAATATCGCCGGAATCAATGCCGTTTTCTGGTATTTTCCGCACGGAAAAATGCGTTTCAGGGAATGTTTCTCCCATTTTTGCGGCAATTTTCTCCGCCTTTTGCAAATTCCTTGCATAAAATACGATATTTCCTATGCCGATATTGCCCAGAGCCCATGCGGAGGCCCTCGCCGCACCGCCTGAACCCAGAATTGCCGCCGTCTTCGTCTTTAAAATGTCTTTTGCTTCAGAAGAGACAGGACTTGGCAGCCATGGATAGTTTGCGGCGGCACATCGCATTCCGTTTCCGCATATCTTGCTCCGCAATGCCCACAGGAAACCCTGTGAATCCGTATTTTCCGCCGTAGCGGGGATAATGCCGTCTTTATTTCCGCACTGCGAGGCAAATCTGACGCAGTTTGCCGCTCCACATTCCCTCGCCGTATTCGTGAGATCCGAAAATAATGCGGCGGCCTGCTCCTTGTGCGGCAATGTTATGTTTATTCCGTCATATCCTTTGTTTCGCAGTTCCGATGCCGCCGTCGCAAATCCCCCGGTGGAACATTCAATCAGATCGTAATGAATGTCAATGCCGCAAATGCCTGACAATACTCCGTAAATAAACGGCGACATGGACTTGCTTACAGGGCTGCCGAGAAGTGCCAGTTTAAGGCGTCGCATTATTTCTTGTCTTTTATCAATGCCGCCAAGGATTGCACCGTCATTGTATGGCGGCCATCCGTCTTTGCCTTGTGCGGGTTTATTTCCGCCTCAATGAGCAGGCCATGCGCACCAGCCGCAAGGGCATTCACTGCCGCATCAGTTGCCGCAGATGCTCCCTCGGCGGAATGGCAGGGATCGGAAAAAACAGGCAATTCCGTGTTTTTCAAGGCAGCCCTTATCATATCAAGATTTACAGGAAATTCTGAGCCTATTCCGTCGCCTCTTTCGCACAGGATTACTTCCTTGCAGCCGTATTTTAGCAGATACTCGGCGGAAAGCAGCCATTCCCTTAACGTGGCGTGTGCGGAACGCTTTATAAGCACCGGCATTCCGCTACGACCTGCTTCTTTCAGCAGTTCGTATGCACGCATATTCCTTGCACCTATCTGCAGAATATCCGTCAGTCCGACGAGTTTTTCTATCTGTCTGGTGTCTGTCACCTCGGTGACAAGTGGCAGTCCGGTGATTTCCTTTGCCTTTTTGATAATGTCAGCCCCGGCAAAGCCTATGCCTTGGAATGCGTAAGGCGAGGAACGAGGTTTGAACAATGCCGCCCTTAACGCATCCGCACCTGCCTCTTTTAAAGCCTTCGCACAGGAAAGGTAATTCTCCTCGGTATCTACGGAACAGGGCCCGGCTATGAAAATGCTTCCTTTTGAAAAGTCAAAAATATGGGATGTCTTTTTTGCGGAAACAGCCAATGGACATTCCTCCGCGAGGGACATCTGTACCCAGGATATTCCCGGCAGGGCTTCCGCCGCAGGTATAAAATCCGCCGCTGTTTCCGGCCTGAAGTCGGACACTATGACGGAACTTTCCCTGAATTCGGCCTTTGAGCCTGGGAAAAACTGTCCTATCAGTGTTTTAAGAGCGGCCTTTGTGCCGCTGTCAGCAAATCTTCCTAAATGTATCTTCATTCCTGAACCTTTCTTGACTGTCTTATTATTTCTTTAAAAATTTCCTCTATGAAACAAGCAAACTCCGGAGATGATGCCTTTATCACATTGCAAATTACCTGTCGCTCCCTGGCTGGGTCGCAAACATGGGATTTAAGGCCGCTTTGGCCTATTTCCCTGGCTGTTTCCAGTCTTTGAGACAGAAGCGCCGCTATTTTCCTGTCGCAGACATCTATTCTGTTTCTAAAATCTTCCAAAGTTTCTTTCTTCATAGATTATAATAAATTATACATATATTCGGCTGAAATTAAAAAATTAAGCCATTTCGTTTATGCAATTTGTAAAATATCTGTATGACGATTTTCAATTTGTTTACATTGTGCGGTGGCCTGGCATTCTTCCTGTATGGGATGGGACTTCTGTCTTCAAGCCTTGAAAAATTTGCCGGCGGCAAAATGGAAAACCTGCTGAAACAGATGACTTCAAGCCCCATCAAGGGACTGCTGTTGGGAGCAGGGATAACTGTTGCCGTGCAGTCCTCATCTGCCGTAACTGTCATGCTTGTTGGAATGGTAAATTCCGGCATTATGACATTGTCCCAGAGCGTGGGAGTTATAATGGGGTCAAACGTAGGCACAACCGCCACGGCCTGGATTCTGAGCCTTTCCGGCATTGAGAGTAGCAATTTTCTTGTAAGCCTGCTCAAACCAGAGGCATTTTCGCCGCTGATGGCTCTTGCAGGCGTAATAATGGGCATGGTATCAAGAAAAAGCCGCATTAAGAACGCAGGTGCGATACTTATTGGCTTTGCCATACTTATGAGTGGAATGGAAATGATGAAAAATGCCATGTCTCCGCTTGCGGATATGCCGGAATTCGGCAAAATACTGACCATGTTCCAAAATCCACTGCTGGGAATACTCGCCGGGACAGTCGTCACCGCGGTAATTCAAAGTTCTGCCGCCAGCGTGGGCATTTTGCAGGCATTGTCCCTGACAGGCGGCATAAGCTATTCGGTAGCATTCCCTATCATTATGGGGCAGAATATCGGAACATGCAGTTCTTCCCTTATTTCAGCAATAGGCTCAACTACTTCAGGCAAGAGGGTTTCCGCAGTGCATATACTGTTCAACATTATAGGCACGGCAATATTCATAGTGTTTTTCCTTATGCTTAAACACTTGTTGCCGGAGCCTGTTTATTCAGTCCCTATTGGAGGATCAGATATTGAGGCTCGCAGTTTTCCTGCCTTTATGAATTATACAGCCACTCCGTTTTCCATTGCCGTCATGCACAGCATTTTCAATATAGGCACCACAATGCTGCTATTCCCTTTCTCAAAGATGATAGAAAGGCTTGCCGTAAGGATTGTCAAGCCTGGCAAGGAGCAGACTGTGCTCATAGACGAAAATCTGCTTAGGTCTCCGTCTTTCGCAATAGCGGAATGTCGCAATCTTGTAAACAGGATGGCTGCCAAGACGGCCCATAATTTCATTTTCGCCACAAAGCTGCTTAAGAATTTCCATCAGTTGAAGGCTGATGACATAGCGGCAACGGAAAAGGAAATTGACGAATACGAGGACAAGTTAAGCTCCTTTCTGCTCAAGCTATCATCAAAACCTTTGGGCGAGGAAGAAAACAACCTGATAACACAGCTTATGCTTGCCATAGGGGACATAGAGAGAATTGGCGATCATGCCGCATATATCGCATCTGTGGCAGAAAAAATGAAGGATCAGGGAAAGCATTTTTCAGATGCCGCGGTTGAAGAGATAAAGACCATAGTAAATGCGACAATAGAAATGGTGACCATAACATTCCAGTCCTTGGAAAAAAATGATTTTGACCTGGCCAAGGAGGCAGAGCCTTTGGAATCCGTGATAAAGCATAATATAAGATATGCGAAAAGCAATCATATTGACCGCATGAAAGAGGGCAAATGCACGGTTGAGGTCGGATTTCTTTTTACAGATCTTATGAATGACTTGCGAAGAATAACCGCCCATTGTGCTAATATCGCGACCTGTGCCTTGCAGATACGCGAAAGCAGCATGAAAAAGCATGAATACAACAATAATGTAAAGCACGTTGACAACGAGGATTTCAAGAAAAAATACCAGAGCTACAGCTCAATATATGGCATTTCCCAAAGAAAGGAGAAAACGAAATAGGAAACTTTGAAAAAGTCCCTTTTTCAGAGTTCCAATTAGCAGTTGGCAGTGAGCAATTAGCAATTGAGGAAATTCTTTAATAAAAAGGGAAACCTTGCATTTGAAAACATATTGTGTTTTTTTGTAAAATATATTTATATGGGTGGTTAGCTCAGCGGTAGAGCACTGTCCTCACACGACAGGGGTCACAGGTTCAAACCCTGTACCACCCACCAGCATAATACATCATACAGGCCTTGATAGGCCTTTTTTTATTTGCCATGAAAAATATAAAATAAGAACAGTACGCATTGCCTTTTTTACATCTAAGGAGAATTTAAAATGAGAAAGATTTACATAGCAGAAGCCGTAAGGACAGCCGTTGGCAAATTCCAGGGTACATTGACAAACGTTAGCAGCGTGGAACTTGGAAAAACCGTCATAAAGGGACTTGTTGAAAGAAGCGGAATCAGGCCGGAGGACATAGACGAGGTCATAATGGGAAGCATCTGCACCGCCGGAATGGGACAGAATGTCGCCCGCCAGATGGAGCTTGCCGCCGGAATACCGAATGACAAGACCGCCGTCACGCTGAACATGGTATGCGGCAGCGGAATGAGGGCTATAGCTATGGCCGCCCAGGAAATAAAATGTGGCGATGCGGAAATAATCGCTGCTGGCGGCAGCGAGAACATGACAGCCGCCCCCTATGTGCTGAAAAAGGCCCGTGGCGGATACCGCATGGGCAATGGAGAGATAATTGACACAATGGTTAATGACGGCCTCTGGGACGTTTTCAACAACTGCCACATGGGAATAACCGCTGAAAACCTATCCGAAAAATACAATATTTCAAGGGAAGAGCAGGACAAGATGTCCGCGGAATCCCAGAACAAGGCTGAAAAGGCAATAAGGGACGGACGCTTCAAGGACGAGATTGTACCAGTGATAATTCCGCAGAGAAAGGGCGATCCAATTGTTTTTGACACCGACGAGTTTCCCCGTTTCGGCACAACTCCGCAGACATTGGCAAAACTGAAACCGGCATTCAAAAAGGACGGAACTGTGACAGCTGGCAATGCCAGTGGCTGCAATGACGGTGCGGCGGCAGTACTTGTCGTTTCCGAGGACGCATTGAAGAAATACAATTTAAAACCCATGGCAAGGATTGTTTCCTACGCATGGGCAGGAGTTGATCCGTCCATAATGGGCATAGGCCCGGCTTATGCCGTCAGAAAGGCTCTTGACAAGGCAGGATGGAAGCTGGAAGACGTGGAACTCATAGAGGCCAATGAGGCATTCGCCGCACAGGCTCTCTCCGTGGCAAAGGAGCTTGGCTTCAACATGGATATTGTAAACGTAAATGGAGGAGCGGTCGCACTCGGACACCCGATAGGTGCGAGCGGTGCGCGCATAACTGTAAGCCTCCTACACGAGATGAAAAAAAGAGGCGTGAAAAAAGGCCTTGCCACTCTCTGCATTGGCGGCGGAATGGGCATTGCGATGTGTCTGGAAAGGCCGTAAATGCCTTTCTCCTTTCTCCAGTTGGCAATTAGGAAACGCTGAAAAAGTGCTTTTTTCAGCGTTTCAAGTTAGAAGTTAGTAGNNACAATTCTGATAAAAAGAGAGATTTTGACTTTATTTGTGTTTTCTGAGGAGCTGGCAATTTATGAAAAAAAGAATAAAATGGCTTTATTTGTTCCCTGTTTTTTTTGCGGCATTGTGTTCCTGTGTGACACCGTACAAGCGTGCGTCCAATCCCGCCGGGGACGGCTATTATGACACAAAACTGCAAGACGGAGTATACGAGGTGTCATTCTATGCCACGAGCGACACCCCAATGATAAAGGTCAGGGATTTCGCAGTACTTCGTGCGGCGGAATGTTGCCTACAGAATGGTTATAAGACATTTGTCCCACTCAACAGGGGCGACCTTACAACGGTCCGGGAAGATCTTGAAATGGATTCCAGGGAAGAGCTTGTCATGAAGGTGTACGAGGAGCGTCCTGGGGCAGTCATAATTGTAAAATGCTCGACTGAGGACAATCTCTTTTACAAGGCCGGACAGATCAGCGAAAGCCTTCGTGCCAAGTACAGGCTGCCAAAAAGCAATGGCAATGTATTCAAGGATGAAAAGGACAAGAGGGACTTTATCGTCGGAGAGACAGACCCGGACAAGCCTGTAATAGGCGAGTACAACAAGGAAGACTGGTTCAAGTAGTAAGCAGTGTTTGGCAAACCTTGTTATGATTACAGGTGAACTTAAAAACAAAATTGACCATCTCTGGGAAATATTCTGGACCGGTGGCCTTACCAATCCTCTGGACGTGATTGAGCAGATAACATATCTTATGTTCATTCATGACCTTGACGGGCTTGAAAACAGACGCCGCAAGGAAAGCATAATGCTTAAAATGCCGTTCCAAAGCATTTTTGGCGATAAGGATGATTACAAATGGTCTGTTTTCCGTGATATGCCTCCTGAAAAGATGTACCGCACAGTACAGGAGGGCGTGTTCCCATTCATAAAGAACCTGCACGGCGACAAAAACAGCACATATTCCCGCTATATGGCGGATGCCATTTTCAAAATACCCACGCCACAGCATCTTGACAGTATTGTTGCCGCACTGGACGACATAATGTCCAACCCGGATTATTCAGACAAGGATATGCGTGGCGATGTTTACGAATACCTGCTTTCAAAAATAGCTACGGCAGGCACAAACGGACAGTTCCGTACGCCACGCCACATAATACGCATGATGGTGGAAATGCTTGACATAAGGCCAGATGACACAATATGCGACCCTGCCTGCGGCACTGCGGGATTCCTGGTTGCTGCCGGGGAATACCTTAAGGAAAAATACCTGAAAGAGATTTTCTATAACAGGCAGAACAGGGAACATTTCAACAGCGGAATGTTCTACGGCTATGACATGGACAGGACAATGCTGCGTATAGGTGCAATGAACATGATGATGCACGATGTAAGCAACCCGTCCATACAGTATCAGGACAGCCTTTCGGAGCAGAACACAAGGAAGGACTGCTTTACGAAGATACTGGCTAATCCTCCATTCAAGGGAAGTCTTAATGAAAACATAGTCTCGCCGGAACTTGCCAAAATTGTAAAGACCAAGAAGACGGAACTTCTGTTCCTGGCGGCATTCCTGCGTATGCTTGCTCCAGGTGGACGCTGTGCCGCCATAGTGCCGGACGGCGTTCTTTTTGGAGCTTCCAATGCCCATAAGGCAATACGCAGGGAAATAATAGACGGCAACCGCCTTGAAGCAGTAATCAGTATGCCTTCCGGCGTTTTCAAGCCTTATGCCGGGGTTTCCACCGCGGTGCTTGTCTTCACAAAGACAAATCACGGTGGCACGGACAATGTGTGGTTTTACGATATGCAGGCTGACGGGTTCAGCCTGGACGACAAGCGTAGTCCTGTTCAGCAGAACGACATTCCGGACATTATCAATCGTTTCAGGAATCTTAAAGACGAGGCAGACCGCAAACGCACGGATAAGAGTTTCTTTGTTCCAGTCAAGGAAATACGCGAAAACGGCTATGACCTGTCAGTCAACAAATACAAGAAAATTGAGTATGTACCGGAGGAATACCCTGCCCCGAAAGAATTGTTTTCCGATATTGCGAAGTTAGAGGAATACATAAGCAAAGGCCTGAAAGACCTAGAAAAAATGCTTGCGGATTAAAGTGATGTTTTGGAATGTCGTTTTGGAAACAGAATTATGACGAGAAAATCCAATTTCCAAACAGACATTTTTCTAAATACCTGATGTTTTAGAAATGATGTTTTGGAATTATAATGCCACTCATCTTTTCAGCGTGTCCAATGAACAATGAGGAATGGCAGTTGAAACAGTTTTACAATGACGAAAGTATGAAAAAGCGTACATTATCAGATATGGCCATTATTACAATGGGGCAGTCTCCTGATTCATCTTCGTATAATGAAAATTGCAGTGGATTACCTTTTTTCCAGGGGAATGCTGGTTTCGGAGATGTTCACCCACATACACAGATATTTTGCAGTAGTCCCAAAAAAACAGCAATACCGGGTGATGTCCTGATTTCCGTGCGTGCTCCGATAGGTGCTGTAAACATAGCAGATCAGAAATGCTGCATTGGTAGAGGACTTGCCGCAATAACACCATTATCTGATTCCAATACTGGTTTTATATTCTATTTTNNCTTTCAAGGCAATAGGAAAAGATATTCTGGGGAAACTGTCATTTCCGGATTATCCCTTATCCCAGCAAAAGCAAATTGCCATGCGTCTTGACAAAATACAGGAGCTTGTTTCCTTGCAGAAAGAACAGATAAGAAAACTGGAACAGCTTGTAAAAAGCCGTTTTATTGAAATGTTCGGCGACCCAATGCTTTCAACAAAATTCCCACGTGCAACTCTAAGAAATTGTGGAATTTGGCAAACAGGTGGTACACCATCACGCCAGCATCCTGAATATTTCGGCGGAAAACAACCTTGGATTACTACTATTGCTTTAAATAAACTTTATGTTGGAAAAGAAAATGCTGTTGATTTCATTACAGACATTGGTCTTAAAAATAGTTCTACAAAGATTATTCCACCTAATTCATTATTGTTTGCAATACGGGTTGCTGTTGGAAGAGTGTCTATAAATATATGTGAATTATGCACTAATCAAGACATTGTGTCTTTAACATTGAAAAGCATAAAACAATGGAATCTAACATATTTGTATTTTATGTTTCGTTTAAGTGAACGATATTTTATTGATAAAAGTCGTGGGGCAACAATTAAAGGCATTACTTCTGACGTAATTAAGGATTTTCCGATAATAGTTGCTCCCCTGTCCCTGCAGAAACAATTTGCTGAATTTGTAGAAAAAACAGAAGCCCAAAAGGCATTGTTGGAAAAACGCCTAAACCGTCTTGAAACACTGTACAAGTCCCTAATGCAGCAGTATTTTGGATAATTTTTTTAACTCTGACAGTTGACATATTTTCCGTTTTTCTGTACAATTGAAGTAAATATCCGCATAGTTTTGTAAATTGCGGATAATTGCTTATGAAAAAATGGACATCATGCGTAAGGGAATTAGGCTCTGACTACGCCATAAAAAAGCGTATCAGCGAAGGCTCATTGTTCCGTATTGAAAAAGGCATTTATTCCGAAAGCAAAGACATTCCTGAAATTGCCGTAATATCCTGCAAATACAAAAAAGCCGTGCTTACCATGCACAGTGCGTTTTATATACATGGTCTTACAGATGTCATACCTGACAAATATGACCTTGCAACCGGCAGGAACTCCGCAAAAATACATGACAGCCGCATACGTCAGTATTTTGTGCCGGAATCATTTTTTGGCATTGGAATTTCCACGGTCAAACATAAGGAATATGAAATATCCGTATATTCAAAAGAGCGTATGCTTATAGAGCTTATAAGATATTTTTCAAAATTGCCGTATGACTATTACAAGGAAATAATACTCAGATACCGCAGCATTATGCCGTCGCTCAATGTTCAGGATATTCAGGAATACGCAATGGCCGCCCCAAACAGCGGAAAAATAATCAGGGTATTGCAGTCCGAGGTATTTTAATGGAAAATTTACGCCGGATTTCAGAAGAAATGCAATTGCAGGGATATTCAGCCGCCGCAGCAGAGGCCAAGGCTTGCCAGGACATCATATTAAAGGCCATTGCAAAAAGTCCTTTGGGACGAAATGTGACCATAAAAGGCGGCGTTGTAATGTGCAGCATAACAGGTAGCATAAGGCGGGCGACGCAGGATATTGATTTGGATTTTATTCATTACTCATTAGACGAACAATCCATATCAGGATTTATAAAAAAGATTAACTGCCTTAAAGAATTTGACATAAGCATATCAGGCAGAATAGAAGAGCTTTCCCAGCAGGAATATCAAGGAAAACGGACTTATATAACAATAAAGGATTCTGACGGCAACTCAATATCAGGCAAAATAGATTTTGGCGTTCATACACAAATGGATATTGAACAGGAAGAACACTGTTTTGACATTTGCACAAATGATGATACTGTAAGTCTGCTTATAAATTCCAAAGAACAGATTTTCACTGAAAAATTAAGATCATTATTGAAATTAGGCCCATTTTCCACAAGATATAAGGATATTTTTGATATGTGCTATCTTGCAGAAATTATTGACAATGGAAAACTCTTAAAATGTATACAAAGATATATATTTGACGCTTCTGAAATGAGAGAAACTGACATAGACGGCATAATTTCACGGATGGAAAAAATTTTCGCAAACAGGATTTACAAGGACAAAATAGAACATTCCTCCAAATCCAACTGGCTGGGTATAAAATGTTCAGACGCATTTGGTAGAATAATAAATAGGATTATTTTACTTCAAAATGAGCAATTTTGATTTTTTAAGCTGTGATAAAAGGTTTGATACATTCTCCGGCGCGGCAGAAGCGGCGGAAAACGCCTTTGCCACGGATTCGGCATCCTGCGTCATTATGTGCCGCCATGCCCTTGAACTTGCCGTAAAATGGCTGTATTCAGCAGATTCATCATTGAAAAAGCCTTATGAGGAAACTCTTTCCGCACTCGTCTATGCGGACGGATTCCGCAGCCTTGTAAAAGAGGAGCTTTTCAGCCGCATAAGCTATATACGCAGGCTTGCCGCTCATGCGGAACGCAATCCACGCGGCATAACAAAGGCACAGGCCCACATCGCACTTCACAGCCTGTTCCAGATTATGGATTTCATAGCGTCATGCTATGGAGAAAATTATCAAAAACGCACATTTGATAAAAAGATTTCAGAAAACAACCACGCAAAAAAAGTTCCTTTTGTGACAGAGGCGGAAACACGCAAGGCATACATTGATGTCATGCTTATGGACGGCGGCTGGGTGAAAGACAGGGACTGGCGCGAGGAAGTGTATATAGAGAATATGCCAAATGCCTCCGGCGAAGGCTACGCCGATTATGTACTTTACGGCGATGATGGCCGTCCTCTTGCCGTGGTTGAGGCAAAGAAAACCAGCGTAGACCCGGCCAAAGGCCGCCAGCAGGCCAAACTTTACGCCGACGACCTTGAACGCCGATATGGCCGCCGCCCTGTCATTTTCCTTACAAATGGCTATGACACCCGTATATGGGCAGACCAGCCAGGCGGATACCCGGAACGCAGGATATATGGGATTTACGGCAAAAGGGATATGGAAAAACTGTTCGGCCTTATGGGGCAGAAACAGCAGCTGGAACATATACTTGTTGATGACAGCATAACAGGCCGCTATTATCAGAAGGAGGCTGTAAAGGCCGTATGCGAGACATTCGGCAGACACAATCGCCGCAAGGCCCTGCTTGTTATGGCAACCGGCAGCGGAAAGACCCGTACCGTTATTTCCATTGTGAAAACGCTTATGAACAGGGGCTGGATAAGGAATTTCCTGTTTCTTGCCGACCGTACCGCACTTGTCAGGCAGGCAATGCGTTCTTTTGTAAACCTGTTGCCCGATGTCCCGGTAGCGAATCTTTGCGAGGCCAAAAGCAATACGCAGGCACGGGGTATTTTTTCCACATATCCTGCCATTATGAACCGTATTGATGATGCCAGGGACGGGGATGGAAACAGGATTTTCACCTGTGGTCATTTTGATCTGATTATTACCGACGAGGCTCACCGCAGTATTTACAAGAAATACAAAAGCATTTTTGATTATTTTGACGGACTTCTCATAGGTCTTACCGCCACGCCTAAAAACGAGATAGACAGAAATACTTATGAGATCTTCGGCCTAGAGGACGGCGTTCCGACTTACGCTTATGAGCTGGCACAGGCCGTGCATGACAAATTCCTCGTAGATTACAAGACCTTTGAGACAAAACTCAAATTCATTGACGAGGGCATATCCTACGATGAGCTTTCCGAAGCGGAAAAACAGGAATATGAGGAGAAATTTGCTGACGATGACGGAAATATTCCTGAAAAAATAGGCGGATCCGCACTGAATGACTGGGTTTTCAATCGGAACACCATAGTCAGGGTTCTCAATGATCTGATGACCAGGGGGCTTTCCGTAGAATACGGCACAAAGACCGGAAAAAGCATTATTTTCGCTAAAAATCATCTTCATGCGGAAAAGATTTATGAAATATTCAATGAGGAATATCCCTCTTATCCGCCGGGATTCTGCCGGGTGATTGATAATTACACGAATTATTCCCAGAGCCTTATTGATGATTTTTCTGACGTACGCAAAATGCCGCAGATAGCCGTTTCCGTGGATATGCTTGACACAGGAATAGATGTGCCGGAAATCCTCAATCTGGTTTTCTTCAAAAAAGTGATGAGCAAGGCCAAGTTCTGGCAGATGATAGGCCGCGGTACGAGATTATGTCCCGGTCTTTTGGACGGAAAAGACAAAACCGGTTTTTACATTTTTGACTACTGCTCCAATTTTGAGTTTTTTGGCACGGAACGCAAGGATGTTTCCGGACAGGTGGCAACTCTGCAGGAACAGCTTTTCAGGCTTAAACTGGAACTTGCATTGCGGCTGCAGGATATTTCATTACAGAACGATTTCTGCGTGAATTTCCGCAAGATACTGGTGAGTGATCTTCACAAAGGCATTATGCGGCTGAACAGGAACAGTTTTGCCGTGCGTCAGCATTTGTGCGTACTTGACCGGTTTTCCGATATAAAGGCGTTTGAAAATATTGCCGAGACCGATGTTTATGAGCTTAATGCGGAAATAGCCCCGCTTGTACTGCCGGAGCAGGATGATTCCGAGGCATTGCGTTTTGATGCCCTTCTGTTAGCCATAGAGACTGCCAGAATAATGTCATCGCCATGTTCCAGGGCATTGAACGATTTGAAAAAACGGGTGTCCGGCCTGTCTTCATGCGGCAATATTCCGGAAGTTCAGGCACATAGGGAACTGATAGAAAAAATCATTCATACTGATTACATAAATCATGCAGGATTGCCGGAATTTGAGGAAATAAGGCAGAAACTGCGTGGCATAATGCGTTTTGTGCCTCCTGTCAGAAAAAATCTGTATGATACGGATTTTACGGACAAGATAACGGATTTCATTGTAAGGGAAGCTGATCTTGCAACAACGGATCTTGAAAATTACCGCAAAAAGGCGGAGCATTTCCTGCGAGAACACCGGGACTGGACTTCAATAAGCAGGCTGATTTCCGGGGAACAGCTTTCCAGGGCGGATATTGACGAGCTGGAACATATATTATGGCATGAATTAGGTTCAAAGGAAGATTATGAAAATGCGACAGGCAATATGCCGCTGGGCGAATTTGTGCGTTCCGTTCTCGGCATGGATATAAGTGCTGTAAAGGCAGCATTTTCCCGCTTCATAGATGAAAACAGCCTTGATTCATCACAGATACAGTTCGTCAACCGTATAATTGACTACATAGCTCAGAATGGCATGATGCCGGAGCTTTCCATCCTAGCATATTCGCCATTTGACGACTGGGGCAGTGTGTCAGAACTATTTCCTGACATCACCGTATGGGAAAAGGTATCCTCCGCCATAAACTACATAAACACAACCGCACGGTGGTAAGGGAAAAGCAAATTTGCAATTATAAAAAGGAAGATTTATGGAACTGATAGAGACACACGCTCATCTTTGCGACGACAAATTCAATGATGACAGGTCGGAAGTGATAGAAAAAATATATTCCGCAGGAATTTCAAGGATCATAGAGGTTTCCTGTACTCAGGCGGAATGGCCGGTCGCACTGAATCTTGCCAGGCAATATCCCGGGAAAATGTACTGTGCCTTTGGAATACACCCTGAATATTCAGAGGAGATAACGGCGGAACAGAAAGTGGAGCTTGAAAAATACCTGTCGCTGCCGGAGGCCGTAGCATTAGGAGAGATCGGTACGGATTACTGGTGGGAGACAGGTACGCCGGAAAGCCAGAAAAGGCTGCTGGCGGAGCAGCTCGCATTATGCCCGCATTTTGACAAGCCTGCGATATTCCATTCCAGGAACGGCAAAAAACCGGAGCAGAATGCGTATCGGGATTTGCTGGATGTTGTGCATGACTGGAATTATTCACCAAAAAGACGTTTCAGAGGAGTTCTTCACTGCTTTAGCGGCACGGCGGAAGATGCGAAAAAGGCACTTTCGGAAGGACTTGCCCTTGGCGTTGGCGGAACATTCACTTACAAGAAAAACGGGGCATTGCGGGACATAATAAAATTCGCCGGAGCGGAAAACATAGTTCTTGAAACGGATTGCCCATATCTTCCGCCGGAAGGCTGGCGTGGGAAACGGAACGACTCGTCGTTTATCCCGGAAATAGCCGTGTTCGTTGCCGCATATCTGGGAATGGCCACTGGAAAACTGGCGGAAATTACCACGGGCAATGCAAGGGAGATTTTCTTCAATTAGCAGTGAGCAATTAGCAATGAGCAATTGTGGAAAGAACTATAAAAAAGGCCGGAACAAGTCCGGCCTTTTTTATGTTTTTTTGGCTTTTCTTATTTCTCAAAGCCAGGGTACATCGGGAATTTCGCACAGAGTGCGGCAACCTTCGCCTTTATGCTGGCAAGCATTGCCTCATTCTCGCGATTCTTGATGGCCTCGTCAATATATCCTGCCACTTCCACGATTTCCGCTTCCTTGAAGCCACGGGTTGTTACGGCGGGAGTGCCTATGCGTATGCCGCTGGTTATCATCGGTTTCTGCGGATCGTAGGGAATGGTGTTCTTGTTTACCGTTATTCCGGCCTTGTCCAAGGCTATTTCCGCTTCCTTGCCGGTTACGTTCTTGGCACGGAGGTCTACGCACATGAGATGGCAGTCCGTTCCGCCGGAAACAATGCGGTAGCCAAGATTCTGCAATTCCGCCGCCAGTTTGCGTGCGTTTGCAAGAACCTGTGTCTGATATGCCTTGAACTCGTCAGAAAGACCTTCCTTGAAGCATACTGCCTTCGCGGCTATGACATGCATGAGCGGTCCGCCCTGATTGCCGGGGAATACTGTCCTGTTCACGGCTGCCTTGTAGCAGGCCTTGGAAAGGATAAGTCCGCCTCTCGGCCCACGAAGTGTCTTGTGTGTAGTAGTCGTAACAATGTCCGCATAAGGTACAGGGGACGGATAAAGACCTGCCGCCACAAGGCCTGCGTAATGGGCGATATCTGTGATAAGGAAGCATTTCCACACGTCGCAGATTTTCTTAATCCTTGCCCAGTCCCAGCGGCGTGAATAGTTGGATGCGCCTGCCATTACCAGATTGGGGCGTTCCTTGGCGATAAGTTTTTCCATCTCGTCGTAGTCAATAAGTTCTGTTTCCTTGTTGACATTCATGTGTACGATCTGGAAGTATTTTCCGGAGAAATTGAGCGGATGACCGTGGCTAAGATGTCCGCCGTGATCCAGGTTAAGTCCCATCACCTTGTCGCCGGGCTTTATCAGTGAAAGATATGCCGATATGTTCGCCGTAGTTCCGGAATGGGGCTGTACGTTGGCATGTTCCGCCCCGAACAGTTTTTTCGCACGCTCTATGGCAAGGTTCTCAACCACGTCCACATTCTCGCAGCCGCCATAATAGCGTTTGCCGGGATATCCCTCGGCGTATTTGTTTGTAAGGACTGATCCCAGTGCCTCCAGAACCGCTTTTGATGTGTAATTCTCGGAAGCGATAAGCTCCAGGTTGTGCTGCTGGCGCAGAACCTCGTCATGCACCGCCTTGTAAAGTTCAGGATCGTTTATCTGAAGTTCGTTGTACATTTTTTCTCCTTGAAATTCTTGCTTATGTTGAAAAAATCCATTGTGCATAATGCACTATCATTATTCTAACAATTTTTGTATGATTTTTGATACTATTTGCAATTTCAAAGTCAGGATTTACTAAAATATTAAGGAAACGCGGATAAGATGTCTTTTCCTGCGTTTCAAATTAGCAGTTGGCAATGAAAACTAGGTTCTCGTAGTTAAATTAATTTGATTTCAATTTTAGGCGGAAAATATGAAGGGAATGCCATATCTTTCTATAAAGAAGTCGGCCAAGGTATCTCTGGACAAGATGATAATGTTCCTTGCTTTCAGACATACTGAGGAATATGCCAATAGGAATCAGCATACAGGCTCGTTCCGACGGACAATACTTTCAAGTCAGAGGGATTTTGAAAAACACGCTGTTTTCAGTGAAAACGAATATCTTGCCAGTCTTGCCGCCCTGCATGAGAGACATTCCGCCGCTATGGCAGAGGCGTATTCCTGTGCATCCGCCACAAAGATGCTGGAAATGGATACGGATTACTGGCAAAACGAGTTCCCACTTCATAATCCGAATGAGAATCCTGATTTCGCCGGACGTTCCGGGCATAATGCCTGGCTCAATATGCCGCAGCCTCATAGCGTTAACAGGAATGGCGACGGAATTGTACCAATACGCCTTGTTCCCGCATTGTCTTCCTCGCATGAGCATTTCCGCTTTCTTGAAAAACGTCTGCCTGTGTTTCTGAATGACAGCTTTTCCGTATATGACAGCTGCTGCGTCGTATCGGAATTTGGTGTATGGAAGGAAAACGCCAAGCCTGATTATGACAGCATGAAAAAGATTTTTGAGACATTCCGAGGACAGCCTCTCACCGTGCTTGTTCCAGAAATTGAAGATGATGTCCTGACAATCTCATATCGGTGTCAGGCCTTGGGGGATTCTTCGGCAGAGCCTTATTATGCGGATTTTGGCAGCTTTGACCTTTCAATGTTGCGAGGCCAGGAACTTGCGAAACTTATAAAGTATTACAATTCCTCACTTGAAGAGAAAAACCTTCAGCCGGACAGCGAGGAGCTTGAAAAGGCATTGGAAATCATTGATTCCATAGAGCAAAAGGAAAGAGAGGGGAAACTTGTTGCCAGAAGCCTGTTTTTCAAATTAAACTCCCTGCCTGTTCCAAACGACGAGATCCGTGCCGAACTTGAAAAACGCATGGAAGAGGTCGTTTCCGCAATATATATATGTTCCGCCGGAATGTATGCCGACGGGTACTGCATGTTTGAATACGGCTCATTGCCGTCCCTGCCATCATCATTGCACAAGATAGAGGGAGCAGACCTTCTGTGGCCGTATCTGCGGGACTATTACATAATAATGCTAAATGCCGCATTAAAGCAGAATCTTATACGACTTTCCGACGCTGCGAATATTGAGGAGAAACTGATACATTCATACAGGCGTATTAATGAGGCACGTCGTGGATATCTCCTGCGTAGCCAGCCATATATGTTTGCTGCCAGCATGATTGAACGTCAGGACGAGGAAAAGGATCTTGAAACACGGGTTCTTGAAGAAAACATAAGATTCCTACATTCCATTCCTGTTTCAGACGGCGAGGCCATTCCGCAATGGAACAGCCGTCCGGCATATAATCCTGCCGTTGATAATAATAGTACGGATAATGACAGTTCCGAGGCGGAAACAGAAGGTGGTCAGGATCAGCTTGATCCCGGATATGTCTGGGACTCGTTCCCGAGAGATTCATCATCCTCCAATAAGAACAAGACTGCAAAGGAAACTGAAAAGAGGGCGGAATGGGAGGATTTGCCAGTATGGGGCAATGCGAATGGCAATGACGCTTATGATTTCTCCTATGCGTTGCCGGAAAGCACTGCGAACGATGATTCCTCCGGATCTTACGGTGCAAATTCCATGCGGGACAATCCATTCATCAACCCTTTGAAGCTGCCAGATTTTATAAACGGATTTGAATCAGGACAGTCTTCCTTTGGGCAGACATCAGCTCCCAGTAAAAATGAGGAAGCCCCAATGGAATACAATCCATTTTCCACGGATATAAGGCCTTTGTATACGCCAATGCCTGATTATTCGGGAAAAAAGGAAAAATCCACTGAAAATACGGAAATTTCATCAAAAAAAGATGAAAATACGCAGGAAAAGCCAAAAAACAGCAGAAAAACCGCTGAAAATCGTGCGAATTTGTCAAAAAACAAGGAAAAATACAGAAAAACCGCGAGAAAGACAGCGGTTTCTGCCAAAAAAGACGAAAAAACAGCGGAAAAAATGGCAATTTCAGCAAAAAAGGAAGAAAAAACTGAAGAAAAGGTCAAAAAGACTGAGAATAATGCGAAAAAAGCTGATTCCGCACCGGTAAAAACAGATATTCCTCTAGAGGAAAAAACTGTTGAAAATGAGCCTGTTTTGAACATAAATGCGAAAAAAACAGATGATTCTGTTGAAAAAAGTGAGAAAAAAGCAGAAAAAACATCGGAAATTACGCAAGATAATGAAAAAAAAGAGGAAAATCCAGGTGGATATCTGGCAATTTCCGATTCGTACAATCCGGGAAGTACCGCACATGGGAATATGCGTGTTATAACGATAAAGGCCAGCAGCAGACCTGCCGATACTATAAATACCGAGGAGAAAAAGCCGATTTACGGACTGCCCATGTCGTTTGTCTCCCGTCCAGCACCGGAAATACCATCCGTGCCAAAGGAACTAAATCATGGCCTGCTTGACAAGGTAATGCCTGGGGACATAATAAGATTCGGCAATTATCCGTATGGAAAACTGTCCCGAATGGGCAAGTTCAGAATGTGGTTCAAGGACAGGATGCCGGAATTGCAGGGCGGCAGCGAGGCGGATGTATACCCGCTTGAATGGGTTGTGCTTGAAAAATGTGCGGATGGCTCCGCCCTGCTCATTACACGGTATGCCATAGACTGTGGGAAATACAATGAATATGACGGTCCGGCCTCATGGGAGGACTGTTCCATGCGTTCCTGGCTTAACGAGGATTTTATAGAAATAGCATTTACCGCCGAGGAACAGAAACTTCTTCTTGATTCAAAGACAAACAACAAGAACAAGACGCAGTTCAGTTATTATGGCAGCAAGGAAACCGTGGACAAGGTTTTCCTGTTGAGCATTGCCGAGGCGGAAAAGTACATCAGGGACAGACGCAAAAGGGTTGCCTATCCTACACCGTACGCAGCCTGCCTAATAGGCCGGGAAGAGGAGAATACCGGAGGTTGCTGGTGGTGGCTTAGGACTACGGGAAGCTCTCTCAACAAGGCAGCCTGCGTTAATGCCTACGGCGACATAATGCCCGCAGGACAGAAAAACGTGTCATTGGAAGGCACTATCCGTGCCGTATTGCGTGCCGATCTTGCCCCGCTGTTTGGGGAAATGTCAAAAATTGTAAGAAAGGAGACCAGTCAGGAAGCAGCCCCGGTTGAAAACAATCCATTTTCACAGGTTGAAATGCCTACGATAAATATTGGATTGCCAGAAGAAAAAGCAGGGACGGAAGAGAAAAAGGAAAAAAGCCAGAGGCTTTCCCCAAAAACAGGAAAGACACGTCGGAGACAGCCAAATTCAAAGCCATCAGATGCCGGAGAAGCAGAGAAATAGAAGTCAGGCCAAACATTTTGTTTCATAATCGCCCTGTATAAATTATATAATAGATATGTTATGGGTTTTTTTCTTCGCTTTTTTTCAAGATAAACCCATGGCTAAATTCAAAATCAAAAGGCGGTTAAACAGTAAATGGCAAAATTCAATAACAAGGTGCTCATTATAGGCTTCGGATCGGTGGCCAAATGCACATTGCCAATGCTTCTCAAACTGGTTGAAATACCATACAGGAACATTACGGTAATAGACATGCGTCCCCATCAGCCGGAGATGAATGAGTGGGAGGAGAAAGGGATAACTTTCATACGCAGGCAGGTGACAAAGGAAAACATGGGAAGCCTGCTCGGCGAGTACATCGGCAGCGGAGACCTGCTTATAGACCTGGCATGGAACATAGACTGCTGCGAGATACTGGACTGGTGTCACAACAATGGCGTACGCTATCTTAACACTTCCGTGGAGCTTTGGGATCCGTATCTGGAGGCCAATGCGAAAGATCCGACGGAAAGGACGCTTTATTTCAGACAGATGAAACTGCGTGCGTTGAAGGCATCATGGAAGAATCCCGGACCTTCGGCTGTTATTGAACACGGAGCAAATCCCGGCATGATTTCTCATTTCGCGAAACAGGGCATAGAGGACATATCAAAGGCCCTTCTTGCGGACAAGAAGGTTTCCGGCGAGGCCGCCGAGCAGCTCAAACAGGCCATTGCCGACAAGGCATTCAACAGGATGGCCAGGATTTCCGGCGTGAAGGTTATACATGTCAGCGAGCGCGACACTCAGATTTCCGACAAGCCCAAGCAGATTAATGAATTTGTCAACACATGGAGCGTGGAAGGATTCCGCGAGGAGGGCGTTGCCCCGGCAGAAATGGGATGGGGGACGCACGAGAAGGAACTGCCCNNAGAAGGAACTGCCCCGCCTTGCCGTGGAACATAAGGAAGGCCCGAAAAACCAGATCTGCCTTGCCCGAATGGGAATGAACACATGGGTACGCAGCTGGGTGCCGGATTACAATATTCGTGGAATGATAATACGCCACGGTGAGGCATTCAGCCTTTCCGACTATCTGACCGTATGGGAAAAGGGCAAGGCCGTATACCGCCCGACGGTTCATTACGCATACTGCCCGGCTGATGCCGCAATAGCCAGTCTTCAGGAGCTGCGCGGCTATAATTACGAATTGCAGGCCGGTGAAAGGATCATGCGCGACGAGATTATTTCCGGCCATGATATTCTGGGTGCATTGCTGATGGGACACGCATACAATTCCTGGTGGACTGGCTCAATACTCGGAATAGACGAGAGCCGCCGCCTGATTCCGCATCAGAATGCCACGACCATACAGGTTGCGATCGGCGTATGCACGGCGATAATGTGGATGCTTGAACACCCCGAATTAGGCCTGCTCATGCCGGAGGACATTCCGCATGACTTCGTTATGAATATAGCGAAGCCCTGGCTAGGCGAGTTTGTTTCACGCAAGGAGGACTGGACTCCTCTCAAAGGCTACAAAAACGCATTTCCGCACAACAATGGACGCACGGTGGACGAGGACGATCCATGGCAGTTCAAGAATTTCCTCATAGAGGAAGGAGAATAAGAAAAGCCCCGCTTTCGCGGGGCTTTTTCAATTAGCAATTGGCAGTTAGCAATGAGCAATTGAGGAATCATTCGCTCTTGCGAATGACTTTCGCATCCTTCCCTGTAAACGCCGCACCATATTTTATTATATCCTTTACGCCTTCGGCGGTCATTTCCGCGGCATATTGCTTTTCCTCTATCTGCTCCAATGCCTTCAATGCCTCGCGTTCCAGTCTGGCCTGCTGGCGTTTTATGTTCGGATTGCTGCTTCTGCTCGGCTTGCAATGCTTTATCTCAAATATTATTCCCGGCAGATACGGACGGTTCATTTTCGGCTTCATGATTATGTCATATCTGCCTTTTCCCGATTCACGATTGCTTTTTACCGTATAGCTGTCCGTCATTGCTGCCAATAAACCCAATATGAAAACGTGATAATCCTTTTCCTGTGTCAGATCCAGAGAGCTGCAGCAATTTATGAAATATCCTTCCAGCATTTCCGTTATGGTTTCAACATCTCCTCTAAGAATTGCCTTCAAAAGCGATATTCCATTATCCATTGAGTAGTTGTGTTTTATGTATCTTTCAATTATTTCCTTGGAATATACATAAAGTATTTCCCTGTTGGGTATTTTCAGCTTGCAGTTGAAGCTGTCTCCCCCTGGCTTCGTGTCTATGCTTTTCAGATAGCCGGTCTGGGCGAGAAGACTGTATATCAGGCTTGGCTTTCTCTTCAATTCCGGGTATATTATATTTGTTTCCAAATCCTTTTTGATTGTTCCGCCTTCTATGAAGCTGATCAGCTTGTCCCTGTCCTCATTGCCGAGGCTTTCAAGCATTTCTCCCATCAGTCCGTTGCCGGAAGTGTTCACCCAGTATGCCTGCGGTATGCACTTGCTATCCAGATAATAAAGCACAGACCACGGATTGTATATTTCAGTATTTCCGAACTTGTATCCGTCGTACCATTCTGCGACTTCATCTCTTTTGTCGGAAAGACCGTAAAATTTTAGCAAATCGTCAACTTCGTCCTGTGTAAGGCCGAAATACTCGCTGAAATCAGTGTCAAAAATAGTATTTACACGGATATTGTTCAATCCGCTGAAAATGCTTTCCTTTGACACCCTGGTTATGCCAGTAAGTATTCCCTTGTAAAGACTAGGATTTGTTTTCAACACGCTTGAAAGCAGGATTCGCATGAACTCAACGATTTTGTCGTAAAAATTATGATCAAATCCTGCCTGAATAGGTGCATCATACTCATCTATAAGGACAAGTGTTTTCTCGCAGTAGTGTTGTTCCAAAATCCTTGAAAGGAATTTCAATGAAATTCCCCATTTTGTTTCGTCTGCGTTGCCATTTTTTAAAGACAGAAACAAATCCTTGTCCCTGTTGTCTAGTTTTTCGCTATGTTCAAGTTCGGAATGTCTGGAAAACTCCTCGGAAATGCAGTTTTTTATCTCTCCAAAAGTAGCTTCAAAAGAGAGCCTTTTTGTGTCTTTGAGCGTTATTGAAATCACGGGCCTCTTGCCCTGTTCCGAAGTGTATTCCTTGCCAGCCTGCCAGATTTTAAGATTCTTGAAATAATGTGAGGTGTCCTTTCCGTCTAATGGCTTCTCAAAGAAGGTCTGCAACATTGTCATGTTCAATGTCTTGCCGAAACGACGAGGACGTGTGAACAGAAGCACCTCTGTCTCGCTGTCTATTATGTCCCTGACAAGAAGTGTCTTGTCAATATAGTAGGCATTTCCCATCTTGGAGAAAATATCCTTGCCTATAGCAATAGGCTTTTTACGCATTTGCATTTTAAAGTAATCGTCAATCGGCATATTTATATTATAAGCAAGAATTGCGATGTTTGCAATAACCAGCTTATGTATGCCGTGCGTGGCAAGAATATTCTGCCAACCGATTATAAACAAAGTATAGCAGGTCAATGCGACAGCCTATTATCGCTTTAATTCCTTTTACATCTGACTGGCAGATTTTTTTATCCCCAATTTTGTTTTTGACAATATGCTGTCAAAATAAAAATGTAGAATAGTTGCAAGAGGTCTTAAAAAGGAAGGCAAAAAAACTGCCAATATTTGTAATGGCGTAATGCCGGAGGATATAAAAAATGACTAAGAAATATTTGTTAAGCACTGCTATTTCATTTGAGATAAATGATTCTTCTATGGATATTCTGAATATATTCACAGAATACACAAATGAATTTGTCGGAAAGATTCATTATGATCAGGGTTATGCCAAGATAATTTTTGCCGATGTGTCCTTTATTGAAAAAGACAATACGGAAATATCCAACAATGCATTGAAAATTCAGCTGGAAGATATTCCTTTTCAAAATGTAAAGAAGATAATGGGGTATATTGTCAAAAACTGTAATACTATTTGGGATTTGTTTTATTATTTCAATCTTTCGGCACAGTCCTTGTTGGAAAAAACGGAACAGGCAGAGGAAAAAGCAAGACAGGACAAGGCTAATATGAAGCATCTTTTTGAAATTATGGAAAAGGAAGTCTTTAAGGAAAACATCTGTTTCAAGAAATCCTTTTTCACCACGGGCAAGAAAGAGTCAATGCGATATTATTGGCGTATATGCAATGAGAAAGACATTACGCTAGGCAGTCTGGAATATCTGAGAGGCAAAAATGCCATTCGTATATACCTGAAAGATGTATTTACCGTTGATGAAAATCCGTTTTCCGCTACAAGGGATATAATGTTTACATTAAGAAACAAATACAGCAAGGCATTTGTATATTATATCGTAAACAATGTGGAATCAGTGGCCGATCTGTTTTTGCTGAAGATGTTCACAAAGCCATTCAATGAGAGGAATATAATTAATTTTTATGATGAATGGCATAGCAAAAAATACCTGAAAAAATCCTTTGGTATAGATTTCTACAAGCCTGTATCATTCGTAAAGCAGAATGATGAAGGCAAGTCATATAATGAACGGTTTGTGGATGTCTTTCAGGACAATGAGAAAATAGCGGTTCTGTCATATTCGGGAAACCTGGTAAGTCTGAATTTTACTGACGATGCACTTTCCCCTATAAAATTCAAATCTTCCAATGCGATGAATCTTATGAACTGGTGGGCGGTTTCCGCAGACAGGTTGCAGGACTTCCTGTATGCCGGGGAGAAGGATCATGACGGAATACCATATCAGACGGATTTTGAATTTTTCAAAAAGGTAAACAACGCAAGTGCTTCAAAAAAGTAGGCGTAAATTAGGGGAATACAGTATTTCTTCCTATTGTATTCCCTATATGTTTTTATGGATTCATTACTGTTTGTTCTATAAAAAATGCCAGAAATTCTAGAAAAAATAAATGAATTTTGCCNNCATTTTTTACGCAAATGTCATGCTATATTTCCCTTTTGCTATTTATAAGAAAGTTATTGATTTTACAGTCTTTACGTCATGCTGAATTTGTTTCAGCATCTCTGCAGCTTAAAGAGATCCTGAAACAAGTTCAGGACGACGAAGTAATATTTGCGTACTTTATAATTACATTGTATCAATACTTCTCTTTGAAAGAGCCGGACATTAGCACTGACCGGCTCTTTTTTTGTTTTCCTAACAAGTAATTACCACAACTCCTAATTACTCACTACTAACTTCTAACTTGAAACACTGAAAAAAGGCATTTTTTCAGTGTTTCCTTGCCTCTATGCTTTTTATGGCTTTTTCCGCAAGATCAATTATATGCCTGGCATCCATGTTCGGTATTTCGCGGGTGTCCGGCCACAGTTCCTGTACAATTTTTGCCACTTCAATAGCATCACTATATCTGTTCATGAACCCTTTTTGTCTAAACTCAGGAAGAAGTGCCTCGGCAATGTTCAGCAGAATGTAATCCCTGCCGGTATGCTTTGCCTGCATGGCGTATGCTTTAAGCTGGCCGCCGCTTTTAAGCACATCATATAGCAGTATGTATGCCATTGCCGTGCCGATTTCCTTTTCAAGTGCCTTGAAACGGCTTTCCACTAATTCCACCGCCTTAACGGCTTTGCCCTTGCGTAGCAAAAATCTTGTCTTTATTGTTATCAGGTCACAAAAAAGATGATACTCCGTTGTTTTTTCAGATATGTTATGGAATTGCTTAAGCTGTTTTTCCGCCTTTTCAATAATGTCAGCGGCCTGTTTCAGATTGTCTGTTTCAATAAGCTCTTTTGCATAATCCAGTGTTTTATGGAATTTTTCTCTTAACACGATGCTTTTATCTATTTTGTCCTTCTTTATTGCAAGCAGTTTCTCATTATTCCCTGTTTTTTTAAGCAGGAGTTCTTTTATCTTTCTGAAGAAATCCGCAGTGGAATCTTTCAGCTTGCTGGAAAGGATTTTGTCACATTCGGCAAGGGCTTCCTTGTTGCGGCCTGTTGTGGACAGAAGTCTGATTCTGCTTGCGGCAAACATTTCCCTGTTCTCAGGCCTTGAGAAAAATTCAATAGCTTTTTCCGGATTTTTGGAGAAAGACAAACGCATCATGGTTTCCATACTTACGCTGAAATCCAATCCATAGTTGTCTTTTTTATTAAATTTGNNAATTTGTTTTTGAGAAAGCCTACAAGCTCCTCATATCGTCCCAAATCGGCAAGCATTTCGGCCTTAATAATTTTTGCGTTTTCCTTTTTGTAGTAAAATATATTTTTATAATTTTCTGGTATTTCATTTTCATTCAGGTTGATAATTTTATCACATTCTTCCAAAGCCTCGTCATATCTGCCTTCATTTCTCAGTTCTTTTACTTTTTCAAGGGGAATATTTAGCCTGTTTTCTGGCAGGCTGTATAAAGAGCTGTCTCTTATACACATCT
>LXOW01420011.1_pt1 | contig 38747 bp, 4 predicted proteins | sample 1368591 | NCBI WGS metagenome assembly LXOW01 (sample SAMN04884650, study PRJNA319009) | bovine gut metagenome | isolation source: Cow rumen | host: Bos taurus | place: Italy: Legnaro (PD) | collected 2014-07-09
GTGTTGTTAGCACCCACAATCGTCACCGTCACATCAATCGGGTTGATGGTTTGGTAACCGTCGGTCACCTCGAAGGTCACCGTACCGAAGTTTGTGTTCGTATTGTGGAACTGTCCTGCTGCCAGACCCATGTTCGTCGTTCCGGCATCCGTTCTCACTGCTGAAGCCGTGCCACTGAACGTGAAGTCATGGTCAACATCATACAAAGTTGTGTTAGCTGTGGCTGTGTAACCGCTCACGCTGTGCTCACTACCATCATAGTCAGTAGTGTTATTAGCACCCACAATCGTCACCGTCACATCAATCGGTTCAATCTTCTGCCAACCATCGGTTACCTCGAAGTTCACCGTACCGAAGTTCGTGTTCGTGTTGGTGAACTGCTCAGCCGCCAGACCCATATTCGTCGTTCCGACATCTGTTCTCGCAGCAACTGCTGTTCCAGTGAACGTGAAGTTATTATCTACATCATACAAAGTTGTACTGGCAGTTGCGGTATAGCCAGTCACACTGTGCTCATCTCCGTCATAGTTAGAGGTATTGTGCTCACCCACAATTGTCACCGTTGCGTTTATCGGGGTAATCTTCTGGTAACCGTCCGTCACGTTGAAGGTCACGGTAGCAAAGTTCGGGTTATTGTTCACGAAGGATGCGCTCGTCAGGTCCATATCAGTCTGGCCATCAACATCCGTGCCCTCAACCACGTTCGTACGGCTTGCGCTGGCTGTCACTCCTGTCGCAAGACCAAAGTCGCTGGCAGTATACAGGTTAGTACTAATCTCGTCCACCGTATAGCCTGTCACCGTGTGAGCAGTACCGTCGTAATTGTCAGTGCTGTGGTTACCATGCAGCGTCACCGTGGCGTTAATCTTATTAATCGTCTGATTACCGTCTGTCACATTGAAGGTCACTGTACCGAAGTTAGTGTTCGTGTTGGTAAACTGATTAGCTGCCAGACCCATGTTCGTAGTACCAGCATCCGTTCTTGCCGCTTCTGCCATACCGCTGAATGTAAAGTCGCTAGTCACATCATACAACGTATTATCAGCTGTTGCAGTATAGCCGCTCACGCTGTGCTCTTCACCATCATAGTCCGTGGTGTCAATAGCACCCTTAATCGTCACCGTCACATTAATCGGTTCAATAGTCTGATGACCATCCGTCACCTCGAAGGTCACATTAGAGAAGTTGTAGTTTCTGTTGGTGAACTGCGCAGCAGCCAGACCCATATTCGTCGTACCCACGTCTGTTCTTCTGGCAATGGCATTGCCCGTGAATATGAAGTCGGTGTTATTGTCGGTCACATCGTAAATAGAGGATGTTGCGCTTGCGGTGAAACCGGTCACAACATGTTCTGTTCCATCATAATCCGCCGTATTGGTAGCACCCTCAATGGTCACCACCACATTCTCAATTGGGTTGATGGTCAAATAACCATCGGTCACATGGAATCTGACAATGAATTCGGGATTGGTATTGGCGAAGTTATCCACCGTCAAGCCCATCATAGTCATACCGACGTCGGTTCTGCTTACTGTTGAGTCACCTGTGAATTGGATAGCATCCACAGGATAATACTCTATGTATGCTCTGCCGAACTCATTGTGGCCTTCAATAGGCAGCACGGTATAACCTCTTACGGTCTGCACGGTGCCATTATATTCCACAACGCTGTGATTACCGGCAATGTTCACAATCACGATACCTGCTCTCACAATCTCCAACCAACCGTCCGTCACGTTGAAAGTGACATTGAAGTTGTCATCGTTATTGGCAAACATGCTGGCATCAAGTCCCATGTTGTAAACTCCGCTTAACGTTCCCGTAGCGGTAGCATCACCCGTGAAACTGATGTTGGCAATGTTGTACAATGGATTGAGGCTGTTCAGCGTATAGCCTGTCACAGACTGCTCGACTTCATTATACTCATTGATGTCGGTATTACCCACAATCAACACTTCCGCATTCGTTCTGTTAATAGTCAAATAACCATCGGTCACATTGAATCTCACATTGGTGAATGCAGTGTTCGTATTCGTAAACTGAGTAGCATCAAGACCCATATTGCTTGTACCCACCACAGTTCTGTTGGCCGTTGCATTGCCATTGAATACAAAGTCTGCTGGAGTGTAAGAATCCGAACCTTCCGGCACCCAGATATCCACATCATAGCCCGTTACGCTATGGTCGTTTCCATCGTAATCCATCACAGCCTGATGACCGGTGATGGTCACAATCACAGTACCTGCGGGCACAATCTCCAACCAACCGTCGGCGGCGATTGTGAAATGAACATCGTAGTTGTTGTCAGTGTTCGTGAAATTGTCAGCATCCAAATTCATATTATATATACCCACAGCCGTACCTGTTGCGGCAGCCGTACCTGATACATTGGCAACGTTGTAGCTGCTGTTGTCGGCCACGGCAGTGAAGCCTGTCACCGACTGTGCCTGATTGTTGAAGGCCACCATCCGGGTATTACCCGTAATGGCTACATTCACGATCAGCGGCGTGATGGTCAAAGTGTTGGTAGTATATTCCACATGGTAGTTGCCTTGTTCAGCAGCGCCCGCAGGTGTAATGGTATAAGTACCGGCGGCTTCGCCCTGTTCACGGCTCAGCGTGTAGCTGATCACACTGGTAGGCTCACCGTTTTGTACACCAGTCACTGTAGCGGTCAGGGCAGGATCCTGGTTGCCATATACCTTCGTCTTCGCATCAGCGGCAACTGTAACCGTAGCCTTCTCAACTTCCAGCGTTCCGCTTACTTTCACAAGGTTATAATAACATGTCACATCCTCAGTACCGCGCATCACACGCACCGCACTGACTTCATTCGGCAGAGTGCCAACATTGGTGATAGTGCTGTTCACGGTAGCGGTCACCACATCACCATTGGTCAATGCATGACCTGTTGCGGCATTAGCTTCGGCAACCGTATAGCTCTCGTTGCCAAACACAATGGTATAGCCTGCATTGGAATGAGCCTGGCCATCGTAAGTCCATGCATCCGGTGTTGAAGCTGTTACGGTCAGCGTCTCACCAATCTGCTCAATCGACTGTGAGGTTGTAACCTTACAACCCTTGAGGTCGGTAACCGCAATGTTATAGTTACCATCTGGCAAGTTGGAAATGATATAGCTGCCGCTGGCCAACGAGTTGGTGCTGCCGTTGCTACCTGTTGCCGTACTGCCGCTGGCCTCATTCCAAGTCACCGTATAGGTCGGAGTTCCTGCGCCCAGGTTGACATCAATGTAACCATCAGCGGTATTGTAGCACTGGCTGTTGTAGTCGGTAACCTCAACGGTCGGTTTCGGATTAACAGTCACTGTAACCGAAGTACTAGTGGTACAATTGTTGTCATCCTTGAAGGAAACCGTCACGGTCTGAGCTCCAGTGGCATCCCAAGTTGCCACAATACTGTTGGTATTGTTGCCGCTTTCAATAGTTCCATGCTCTCCTACCGACCATACGTAGTTGCTCATGTTAGCCTGGGTAGTCAGCGTGAAGCTTGCGTTCGCCTCAGAAGTGTTGATACACACATCGCCACCCGTCAGAGTCGGAACCGTAGGTTCTTTCACCACGATAGTCTTCGAAGCGGGAGTAGGATTGGTACAACCATGCTCGTTCTTGTAGTTCACAGAAACCGTCTTGGTTCCTCTGCTGTTCCACTTCAAAGTAATGGTACTGTCGGTAGAAGTACCTCCACTGACCAAGGTCGCGTCACCATAATTCCATACATAGTCGCTCATACCTCTTTCCGTAGTCAAAGTCAACTCATTATTGGTGGTGGAAGTATTGTTGTTGATACAGATATTGTCCTCACCTCTGATAGTGGGCTGAGGATTCGGATAAACCGTCACCACATATTGGGTGGCGTTCGGATTAGTACAGTTGTTATTGGCGTAGTTCACCGTCACGGTCTTCTCACCGTCGGAAGTCCATTCCACGGTGATGGCATAGGTACCATTACCGTTACGGATATTTCCTCCGTCCACAGTCCAAACATAATTGGTCATGCCTGTTTCTGTATTCAGGCTCAACAAATCGTTGGTGCCGGAGTTGCTGACACAGATAGCCTGATCGCCGGTAACGGTCGGGGTCGGAATGTCGTTCACCGTGATAGTAGCTGTTGCACTTGCCGTACAGTTGTCACTGTTGGTCACCGTTACAGTTACAGTCTTGCTGCCGTCAGTCTCCCAATAGGCGGAAATGCTGGATGTGTTCTCGCCACTGGCAATCACACCGTCTTCCACAGTCCATACGTATGATGACATATTCTGGATTGTGTTCAGGGTGATATTGTTCAAGGTGGTGGAACCATGTACACAGACCACAGTGTTGTTCAGCGTTGGGGCTGGTGCGGCTTTCACTGCCACAACCTTCTCGGTAGTGGCGCGACAGCCGTGTTCATCCGTATAAGTTACCGAAATGTTTTTGTTACCCACAGAAGTCCATTGGGCATCCACGGTATAACCGTCACCGGTATAAGAACCATTGGCGCCCACATTCCACACATAGTCGCTCATGTTGGCGTCGGTGGTCAGCGTCAGGGTATTGTTACCTTCCGAAGTGCTGACACATACATTCTCGTTGTTCAATGTCGGAGTAGGCACATTGTAAACCATAACGGTCTTCGAAGCATGCGATTGACAACCTGTAGTGTTGTGGGTAGCCACCATCGAAATGGTCTTTTCTCCGGCACCTGTCCACACTGCGGTAATCTCATTTGAGCTAACCGGAGTGGTGGTGATAGAACCGCCTGCGCCCAAGTTCCATGCATAGCTGTACTCAGCGGCATGCTCGGCATTGTCGGCAATAGCCAGCGAATTCTTCAGCAAGGAGCTGTTGACGCAAACATCGGCATCGGCTACGATATTCGGCACGAGCGTGTCGTTCACCGTGATGGTAGCGATGGTGCGGGTGCTGTCGCCGCAACCAGCCATATCGTGAACGGTCACCTTATAGACGAACACACCATTTTCGGCGGTGCTCGGGGTGAGACTGTTGCTGTTCTCATCCACATTGGTGAATTCACCGCTATTCTTCNNATTGCCTTGTACACCAGAGGTATTCTCGAGTGTACCGTTCACATTGTCCTGAGTACTGGCTGCCTCACCGCCGCTGACATTTGTCATCACAGGTTCAGACCAAGTATATTTGGTATCATAACCTTGGAAGTCGGGAGCGGCAGGAGTTGCGGTAAATGTAGTGCCACTGCAAATAGCGTTTTCCGTAATATCGGCAATATTCTGAGCCGGATACGGACTGTCGAGGGTAACCTCAATAGTAGCAGAAGCGGAACAACCCTCCTGATTCGGTGCTGTTACATCAAAAGTCCATGCAGTTACTGTATATGTTCCCGAACTTAATTGTGTGTATGACTTATTAGCCATAGTCATCCACATCTCATGATTTCCATTATTTAATGCGACAAAAACAAGAGGAGTCGTGGTTCCACTTGTCATAGTCGCCGTTATCGTACCATCATTACCCATACAATGTTCTTGGGTTCGATCAAGAGTAATAGTCGGTGAAGGATTAACAGTAATAGTACCAGTAATATGGGTTGCATTACACGGCACACCATTCACACTCTGACTCTGAGCAGTTAAGATGTAATGATAACTTGTTTGTGTCGTTACCATTGGAGTACCTGAAATAGTAACGGTATGCGCTATCTCATCAACAGTATAATATGAATCCGGCAACGTTCCATCAAAGGAGACGGTTGCAGCATTGGCATATGACAAAACAACATCCTCAATCGGATTACCAGAGCACAATGTCTGAGTGGTGTCACCGCTTTCATCTGTTGTAGCCAATGAAGCCAATGGCAATACGGTAATGGTGAAAATACAAACATCACTTTCATTACATGTTCTTCTATTATTTGATGCGCTATATACTATTCTCGTATCCCCAATCTGATACTGATGATTTTGATTTACATTTGACTTATTAGTTATTCTACCTGTGTTAGCTGTTGTACTAACCACAGGTTCATCAAAAACAACCGTAGCAAAACTCTCTCCTGGATCACAACACACTACCATATCATTGGGACAATTCAACAGTTCAAACTTCACAGGTGATGTAATCGTCACCGTAGTAGTAGCAGTACATCCATGAGCATCAGTAGCGATTACAGTGTAGTCACCCATCCAGATACCACCAAAAGCGTCAGTACCCTGCGTTGCATCGTCAGGAACTGGTAATTGACTGAAAACACCATTACCGTCATAGTGACCTGCATTAGGACTGATAGCATACGTATATCCCGGAGTTCCTTGGGAAGCACTCATTTTCACAAGTCCATCAGTGCCTCCGAAACAAGTCACATTCTTATGACCCGCCAACTCCTCTACTTGCAGTCTGGCAGGTACCTGAACGTAAACAGTCGTGGTGGCTGAGATTCCACATGCACTCGTGGCCGTTACCTCTACCGGCAAGTTCTGTATTGCATCCGTCTGTGGAATAGCAATACCCGCTTCGAAGTTTTGGCTATAGGTAATTGCATTGTTGCAATCAGATTCTGCGACCACAATTGTACCATCAGTCAAGTTAGGATAGCTGTAATAACAACCATTAGCATCAGAGCTGTGTTCTGCCATTACAACACTGTTTTCTGGCAAAGTGGTGAAAGTCGGAGGAACACTATCATTCACCCGATAGGTATATATCCAGTCATGGGTGTGTCCCTGACAATCTCTATAGGTATAGGTAAAAGTCACTTGTCCTGTACAACCATTGAAGTTGTCAGAATTGACCACCGGATTACCCACTGGCTGCAAGGTGTTGCCACAAGCATCGGTCACCACTGGCATCTTAGAGGCTGGCAAGACACTGGGGATAGCATCGTAGCAGGCTACCGTCTCACTACCGCTGGCAGGAGTAAAGGTAAAGTTGTCTTCTGGTTCTACAGTTTCCGTATATGTCCATGTATAAGGAACACCGTTCACCTCATAACCATACAAATAGGTTCTGCTTCCGCAATCCTGGCTAAAATCATCCTGTGGATAGTTATCATTAAGAGTAGGCATAATTGTCGTTCCACATACGCTGATTGGGGGAACAGGAACCGCTGTGGAAGCTATTAACTCAGATACACAATGATGTGTTACCGTCACATTTTCAGGAGCGGTAAATGGATCAGGAACAATCGTATAGACATAGTTCCACGGATATTCTGTACCGGCACAGTCGGTATAAACATACTTGTAAGTTACCGTACCACTACCATTCACCACATTACTCACTCTTTCCACGAAAACAGGCTGCACAGAACGTCCACAAGTATCGGTCAAAGTCCGCACAAAGGCAGGTTGAACAGCTTCGCTCTCACAATGTACCAAAGATGTATCGTTAACCGGAATATTCAAATCCGGAATAACAATATGATAAGTATAAGTGTACGTTGCCGTGTGTGCCAGAGTGTTGCAGTCTTTATAGGTATAGATAAAACGCACATCGCCGCAGTCAGGCATAATAATAGGATCCATGGTCATAGATGTGTAATTATCAACATCTATTCCTTGGCCACAAGCATCTTTAACTGAAACCGGCATCTTAGATGCTACCGTATGGGGAGGAACAATGTTGTTACGACAATCAACAGTGGTATCAACTGCGACAGGAAGAGTAATCACTATCTCTCCGTCCACTGTTACCGTTACCGTACCTGCTTGACTATTGGTACATACACCATCCGTATATGCTACCGTATAAGGATAAACATGGTTGCACTCATCCGACGGCACAATTACTTTATAAGTCTCAAAATATGTGAAAGAAGGAATATCATGGTACATAGAATATGGAGTTCCATTGTTGAATGTCCATGTCAAGGTGTCCCTTTCTGCATATACATTGGCAATCTGCGCACTCAAATCCAAAGTATCCTCATTTGGACAAACCGTAAAGTTCTCGGGGGTGATAACCACCTGCGGACGCACGGTGGCTGTCACTGTCATCACCAATTCGCTGTTGTAGGTACACACCCCATTGTGAGCCGTCACATTGTAAGTCAACGTTACAGGAACATGATTCGGTGTGACATTCTCCAGATTGGAGCCATTCACGGTATATTCCGTTTCACCAGAAGCAGCGGTTCCGTTCACACCATTCACAGGATTCTGGGTGGGAACATCCCATGAGTAAGTGGTTGTTCCCGAAGTGGATGTCACAGGAGTAACAGCAAAGCTTCCGTTGGAACAAACAGGTGCAGGAGTCGGAATACTCGTGATTACCAAATCATTGTTCAGATTAATGTCAAAAGTACGAGTTGTACTGCAGCCTCTATTATCAATGATATCCACTGAATAATTACCAACCTCCAAGCCATTCAAAGAACATGGTGACATTGAAGCCACACTATTAGTATACGCTAAATCATTATACGTCAGCGCACCGCTATATCGGAAAATATAACCAGTAATATCGGAAGGTGTGCCGCCAGATACAGTAACGCGCACCGCACCATTGTTATTGGCACAAGTAGCAGGCGAAGTCGTAATGGCAACTTCGAACGGCTCAGGTTCAGTAATGATCACTGTTATGTTAGCTGTACAACCATTAGCATCCTTGGCAGTAAGAACATGGTTGCCGGCAGTAAGATTGCTGAAAACATAATCCGTGCCATAGCTTCCCGCATCAATAGTATAGGTATATGGAGCATTTCCACCATTAATATCACCAATCACAAGCTTTCCATCATTACCTCCGGGACAAGTCACATCCTTGTGTAAATACTCGTTCTCTACAATAGTGAATCTATCCGGAACTGAAACCGTAATGACTGTGGATGCCGTATGGTTACAAGCGTCCGTAACTGTCACCGTCACTGGCGTAGTCTCTGATATAATAGTACCTGGCATAAAGTCTTCTTGTTGTGTTAAGCTGCTACTCAAAACGCCCTCTGATGTACAATTGTCACTTAACACATAGGCAATTTCGGTGGTAAGATCTGGCACATAATACCTACATGGCTCGTCACTTGGAGTGGCAGAAATAACAGTTTCAACAGGTGTTATTGTCGGATTCTCGTCATCCTTCACAGTCACCGTATTGGAAGCGGTGGCTGTGCAGTTATGCGATGTCTCCGTCACCCTTACATGTACCGTGTAAGTGGTGGCTTGGCAAGTATTCGGAATGTCACTCAATCTCGCTTCTGTAACATTACCNNCACTCGGGCAAACATCCGCCACGTCGGCAATACTCACCGTTGGCAAAGTATAAACCTCTACGGTCTTCGAGGCTGTGGCAATACATCCGTTACCGTCGCGTACAGTCACGGTATAAGGAGTCGTCACATTGGGTGCGGCTGTCACTTCCTCGAGGTTGGTAGCCGACAAGCCTGTATTCGGGGTCCAAGTGTAAGTAATCTCACCTTCATTACCAGAAATGGCCGTAGCGGTCAGTGTGGCACTGGCACCCTGGCAAACACCATCAACATCCGCCGCTATGGATGCCTGAATCGCATCAGGTTTCTGCACCGTAATGTCAACCGTAGCAAACTTACCGCAACCATCGGTCACTTTCACCGTCACGGTCTTTGAACTTTCATTTGTGCCGAACAAAGTACCAGCCTCAGGCGTTTGGGTTACGCGTAAGGACTGCGTAGTGCAATTGTCGCTCACGGTCACATAGTTCGACGTGGTCAAATCTGGCACCGTGTATTTACAGTTACCAATGGTATTGGCTTGTACTGTGTTATTCACCGCGGCAATGGTCGGAGTGGTCTCGTCCTTCACCACCATGATAGCCTCTGTCGTAGCCTGGCAACCGTAATGGTCAGTTACTGTCAAGTAGATGTTGTAACTGTCATCGCAAATTGTCGGAACCGAAGCGGACACGGTATTTGAGGTCTCGTTGATGGTTGTGGTAGCTGGCGTAAGCACTACCCCACCCGTCCACTGATAGGTATAATCACCCGTAGTGGCGGTGGTAATCGTAGCCGTAATGGGCTGTGTGCCTGCAGCCGGACACACTGTTGGAATCGTGGCAATGGAAACACTCGGATTCGGGTGTACCGTTATGCTGATGGTTTGGTCAGCAGCAGCACAAACAGGTTCCGTCTGGTTACTGCTTGCCGTAATAGTGTAATTGTAACTATTCTCATTGGCTATGCTTCCACTAATGGTGGCAGCATAGTCGCTCGTACGGTTGTATGCCAAACCATTGACCAGATTCAAGTTGGCTGGCAAGGTGCCGTTCATGCTGGTGAGCGTAATTTCCTCAATCTCACCACCAGCACAAATATCCTGCGTAGCATTGGTCACTGTCAACTGCACTGTCGGATTCACCTTGATGGTACCCGTAAGAGTTTGGGGTTCACAAGAAGGATTAGACTGATTTGAAACGGCTCTTACCGTATATTCGAAAGTACCCGTCTGGGTAGGAATTCCGGAGATTTTCTTTTCATTGGCATTGAAAGTCACTCCCTGCGGCAGGTTGCCCGTCAGAGAAAGGCTTGCGTTTTCAACATTGAACACGATGTCTGTGATAGCCTCGTTGGCACATTTGTTCTGACTCATTGCACCAGAACCATCCGACAGTTCCAACACTACTTCGGGGTTCACGTGAATGGTGGAAATAGCTGAAGCTGTACAACCATTTCCGTCTGTACCAGTCACGGTCACCGTGTAGTCTGTGGTAGAGGCAGGTGCGCCACTGAAAGTGGCATTGGCATTGTTAACAGTCAGGTAAGTTTCGGGAGTCCATTCATAGGTCTGGGCACCGTTGGCCATCAGCGTGGCCGTTCCACTGGCACAAATCGCGGCATTGTTCACCGTCACGGTGGGCAAAGTATGGTTACTGATGTTCACCGTATTGGATTCAGCCCAACAGCCCTTGCTGTCGATTACCTTTACCTGATAGATGCCTGTTGCAGTAGTCGTATGTTCCGTATTCGATGTCGGAGTGATGGTCTCTCCGGTGAGCGTCCATATATAATTATAGGTATTACCCTCTGCAGGAGTACCTCCTTGTGCGCTTGCTGTCAACACCGCGTTCTGCTGTCCTTCAGGACAGATCACCGCATCGTCAGCAGCCAGGCTCACAGTCGGCATCGGGTTGGCGGTAATCACCTTCGAAACTTCCATCTCACAAGCTGTCGATGGGTTCTTGGCTCGCACCGTATAGGTTCCTGCCATATTCACCGTTACACTTTGATTGCTGGAAGATGGATAAATCCACGAATACTCATAAGCCTGGTTGTTAGCCGGAGTAGCCGTCAAAGTTATGGACTCTTGGTTTTCGCAGATGTTATCTTTGGAAGCGGTAATTGTCACATCCGGCAATGCGTTCACCAACACTGTGGCTGTAGCTGTTGAAGGACATTGATTATTATCGCTGGCCGTAACCATATATTGATATACGCCCGCAGGAGCTCCACTGAAGTTGGTGGTAGCTCGGGCAAGGTATTCCAAATAAGTTATTGGCGACTGCTCGTTGGCCGAAGTCCATGCATAAGTGGCATTGGCCTGAGTCTGACCTTCAGGGAAGGAAGCTGTCAATCGAGCCATACCACCTTCACAAATCGTGTCGTTGGTCACCTCCACCTGGGTCATAGGATACACCGAGATGGTTGTACTGGCACTTACGGTACAGCCATATTTATTGGAGTAAACCACTGTATAAGCATCCCCACTGGCAGGATTCTGCACTGTATAATCGCTAATATCCGTATTGTCTATTTTATTGTTTTCGGTAATAACACTACCCGTGTACCACTGATAATGGGTTGGCGGGTTGTTAGAACTACCCAATGCATGCAGAACTACAGAGGCCTGACCCGAACATACCGTAACAGGCTCTATAGATACAATGGGTCTTGGATGGACCAGAATATTGATACTCTCTTCAATCGTACAACCATTATCACCCGTTATCGTTACGGTATACAAAGTGGTCTGTTCTGGTTGAACAGTAGCCGTTGCATAATGATTATTAGCATCATGTGCCCATACATATTGAGGATTGGAAGCACCCTGCAGATTGCTTACGCTAATCGTGGTGGATTCACCCGTACAAATACCAGGATTATTCTCTACATCTATCATACTGCTCACAAGATCTGCGCTGAGATTCTTGGCCGGAATCCGTACCTTAACTATGCGAGAAGCCTCGTTGCCGCATGAGTCTGCCACGGTTACCGTCACTTCCACATTTTGAACTTCAGAAGTCTGCTCCTGCCTATTGCCAATAGGTAACGACTGTCTCACAAAATGCAAACCTCCCCTGCTGCACGCGTCGTTATCAAAGCCTGCCATCACAACATCAGTATTCAAATCAGGAATTTTGTAATGACAGCTGCCGTCAGGTTCTGCATCTACAATAATCTCATCAGCAGTTGCTGTCGGTTGAGTCTCATCTTTCACCGTTACGATGAAAGGTTCAGCGCTGTTAGAGCAACCATTGTTATCTGTTACATCCAGTTCAACGGTATAAGACAGATCACACACCGATGGCATACTGGCAATGGTCAATGAGGAAGTGTTAGCGCTCACATTAGTTTGAGTATTATTTGCAAAGAGTCCGTTACCAGTCCATACCAGCGTATAAGGAGCTTCTCCCGTCAGAGTAGCAGTAAGGGTCTTGTTCGTTGCACTTGGGCATAACTCATCCGTACCACTAATCGTCACCGTCGGCAAGGCGTTCACCGTGACTGTAGCGATGGCTGTTGAGGAACATTGGTTATCATCGGTGGCCGTCACTGTATATTGATATACGCCTGCGGGTGCACCTCTGAAATTCGTGGTAGCACGGGCAAGGTATTCCAAATAGCTTGTCGGCGACTGCTCGTTAACCGAGGTCCATGCATAATGTGCATTGGCCTGAGTTTGGTCTGCGGGGAAGGAAGCCGTCAGTGTGGCATTGCCATCAGCACATAATTCAACATTCGCATTGCTCAACACCACCTGCGTCTGCGGGTACACCGTGATAGAAGAAGTGGCACTCATCGTACAACCGAATTTGTTGGAGAACACCACCGTGTAAACACTTTGGCTGGTGGGGTTCTGAACCGTATAGTCAGAGCTGATTTCACCGTCAATCTTGTTGCTTGCACTAACCTCATTACCAGTATACCACTGGTAGCTGGTCGGCGGATTGTTGGAGCTTCCCGTTGCATGCAACACCACGGAAGCCTGTCCTGTACAAACCGAAACAGGATCCATACTCAAAATAGGTTTCGGATGGACGTTGATATTGATATTTTTCTCAATACTACATCCATTATCGCCTATTACCGTCACCGTATAGTTGGTGTTCTGGCTTGGCTGGACAACAGCCTCGTACGTGTGGATATTGGCATCGTGCGACCAAGCATATTGAGGAGCTGTAGCACCCGTCACACTTACGCTGATTGTGGTGGACTCTCCAATACACACAGCTGGATTATTATCCACATCTATCATGCTGCTGGTAATTTCAGCACTGAGGTTATTAGCCGGAATGTGCACTTTCACTGTGCGTGAAACCTCGTTGCCGCATGAGTCAGCCACCGTTACCGTCACAGGCTCATCTTGAGCGTTGGAAGTCTGCTCGCGCAAGTCGCCTTCCGGTACCGACTGTCTCACAAAATACAATCTGCCCTTGCTGCAAGCGTCATTCACAAAACCTGCCATCACTTCCGGTGTGTTCAGATTAGGCACTTTGTAATGACAATTGCCGTCAGCAACTGCGTTCACTATGATTTCAGCATCAGTAACCGTAGGAGCAGTCTCATCCTTCACTGTTACTGTAATCGGGGCAACGTTCACCGAACAGCCGTTGCCGTCGGTTACCTTCAAGCTAACGGTATAGTTCTGGTTACAAACTTCAGGAACAGTAACGGTCACCGCAGAGGAGTTTGCGTTCACGTCCGTCTGGGAAGCATTGTCCAAAGTCAAGCCTCCACCGTTCCACTCATAGGTGTAGTTCGGGGTAGCGGTGGAAGTTACCTCGGCGGTAATCTCCTGGCTTGTGGCGCTCGGGCAAAGCGTGTTCTGATCATTGATATTGCTGATAGCCACTGTTGGCACATCATTCACCGTGATGGTAGCGCTCTTGTGCGATACACAATGGGTAGTGGTATTGGTCACTGCAAGATAGATATGCTTCTCACCCGTGGTGGCCCAAGAGGCCATGAAGTTGCGGTTGGTGGCACTGCCGCTCACCGTACCGTTTTCGCCGTTGCCCAGGGTCCACTGGTAACTATATGCCCCATTCTCAGCTAAACTTGTGGCGCTTTCTTCCAAGGTCAACAGAATATTGTCCAACGAACTGCTTATACAGATATGGTCGGCACCAGAAATAACCGGAACAAGGGTATCGTTGACCCTAAGTTCATATTGTCCTCCTGATAACTTCCAATCACTGCAAGCGTTCTTCACATATCTCTTGAACAGGTAAGTGGTACCATTGGCAGAAATATTCTGCGTGTAAGATGCTGCCGGTGTATAGGAAGCGGCATAATTGCTTTCGCCTTCAGGCAGGATAGCGAGAACATCTTCGCCACCATTCACACTCACCTTCCACTGGTACACAAAACCTTCACCATCACCGCCGCTGGGCAATTCGCCTGCGCTAATGGTTGCTGGTATGCCGCCCTCGCAAAGGGTTTGGCTGCCGTCGATAGATCCGCTGTTTACAACAGGATAAACGGTCAACACCCAGCTGCCAGCACTTGGAGTGAGGTTTGTGTTGCACGTTTCATCTTTTGCTCTACGGGTAAAGGTATATACACCGGGAACATTGGTATAGGAAGAAGCAGGAGTATAAGTAGCGCTGGTGGCACCCTCAATCAGCTCGGGGCTGTTCAAGTGAGTGCAATACCATTGGTAGCTGATACTTTCATCGCCACCCGAAGCGTCCGTATTGCTTTCTATCTCTGTCAGCGTAGTAGTCTCGGGACATACGCTCTCACCTGTAGTGGCAATCGCACCAGGCGTAAAGGCGGGACGTACAGTCAACGTACAGGGCTGAATAATTTCCTGAGACGTACAAGTTACGCCGTTAAGGGTCAGCGTGGAGGTTACGGTTACCGTATAGTGGTATTCCTGATTGTCATCCAGCGTAGCCGGAGTGGTGTAATTCTGGGTGGTAGCCAAGCTTGTTTCATCATTCTCCATCTTCCATACATAGTTCGGCGTACCGTTCACACTCGGGGTCAGGGCGGTAAAGGTGGCTCTTGTGCCCGCACAAATCGTCTGCGATGCAATCGGGCTCACCGTCACAGTAGGATTGTTCACAGTGATGGTGATGGTCTTTTCCGCTGTGGAGACACATTCTCCCACATGTGCGGTGGCTTTTACCTTATAAGTAGTGTTTGCCGTTGGTTTCACCGTCACCGAAGCACGGGTCGAATCTGCCCAAAGCGCTCCGTCTTTGTACCACTGATAGGTCACCGACTCAGCTGTAGAATTTTCAATATCATAAGAAGCGGTCAGGGTGGTGGCGTTGCCGTAACATACTGTAGTGGCAGTTGCGGCAATGTCATTCAATACCACAACGGGACTGCTCACGGTCACCGTCACGGTACTCATGCTATCTACCGAGCAGCTTACGCCGTTTTCAAGCGTAATAGCTGTTGCAGTCACCTCATAGGTTTGCGTTGCTGAGGGATTGGCAATTACCTCATTGCTATTGGTAACGTCCAATCCTGTGGCGGGACTCCAGTTGTAATAAACATTGCTGTTACCACCATGTTCCGCTGTAGCTCTCAGTTGTGTACTGCCACCTTGGCAGATTACAAGATTTCCTTCAAAGTTGGGCTTCTTCACAGTGGGATGCAGCACGGTCACCGTAGCCGACTTGACGGCTGGGGTGGAAGGACAGCTCACTGTACCGTCCACAATTGTGGCAATCACCTCAACACTGTAAGTAGCGCTCTCCGTCAAATCACGGAGCACCAGCGAACTTCTTGTGGAGTCTGTGATAGCGGCATTATTCTTCTTCCATTGATAGCTCAATGAAGTGCCGTTGTAGTTGTTCGGGGTCACCGTCAAAGTGGTGCTTCCCTCGTAGCATACCGTCATCTGTCCGGTAATGTTGTTCAAATATACCTGAGGAGTAAGCACGGTTACCGTCACACTCTCCTGTTTGCTCACTTCACACGAATGGGTACCCTCGGTCAGTGTGGCCTCTGCAGTTACCGTGTAGGTAGTGGTGCTTACAGGATTGACCGTAATAGCGCTATTCGAAGCATTGCTGATGGTCTCTCCGTTGTTGGAAGAGGTCCATGTATAGTCTATCGTCGTATAATTGCCGCTCGGCTCTGCGGTCAGAGTGGTGGGATTACCACTGCAGATGCTGATGTCGTCAATAGAGGCCAATGCCAAGGAGGGTTGCATCACCCTCACCGAACATGCCGCTGTTGCCGTACAAGTGGCAGCCGATTGCGGATCAATTACAGTCACCTCGTAGGTGGTAGTGGATGTTGGGCTTACATACATCGTTGCCTGGGTAGACAGCACCGTCGACTCACCCTGAACACGCCACTCATAGTTATAGTTGTAGTGGTCTCCACGGCCTCCTGCGGTCACGCTGATATTGACACCTGCGCCTGGGCATACGGTATCATTCTTCACTGTTGCGGTCAAAGTTTCCACTCCGTTGATGTCCACACTCACTTCATTCGACTCGCAAGCGCCTGTGGCCTTCACCGTATAGCTTCCTGCCGCAAGACCTGTGAATTCACCAGTGTTGTTATGGTCAACAGAAGTTGCTCCCTGATATAAGGTATAGGTATAGCTTTCTGAACCTGTTCTCACAGGAGTTGCTGTGACGGTAATACTACCGTTGCTCGTTCCGTTGCAGGTCACATTGCTGTGGTTCACCTCGGTCAACTGCACGATGGTTTGCTTGCTGTTCACCGTCACTTCATAGTTGTTTGTCACCTCCGTTTCGTCCTGTTTGATCTTCAAATCATTCACTGTGGCGGTATTGGTAACCGAACCAGTATGGAACTCATATACTCCGCCTTCTCCGTGGTTGGTGCTTACCGTACCCGACAAGGTATGTCCATTCACCAGTCCGTTTACCGTTCCTTCACTCAAGGCTTTGGTCTTGGTTTCATTGTTGTTCCATGCGCTACAATCATCAATCGTCACTGTGATGGGGCGTTTGTTCACCGTCAGGTTATACTGACAGGAGTTATCCGCATATTGGGGATGCGAAACCATAACGGTTACGTTGGTCACACCCACATCAGTACGTGAAGGATTGGTCACTTCATCATTACCGATAAAATATTTGATGGTATAATCATCAGAACTGATAGGTTGGTTGTTTTCGTCCAACACCACAATATAGGAGGCCACATTCGCCACCGACTGCGGCTGTCCGTTATAGGTAAATGGGGTTGTGGGAACCTGCTCGCAACTTACCGTCATCGTATTCTCTTCCACACGCAGTGTGCAGCTCTCTCTCACGGTGTCGCAGCCCGACTGGTTGCCGGTTTTGGTAATCACTGCCGTAATCACAGCTTCTCCCACAGCACTACCATGAACATCAAGGGTGTTGGTGATCTGGGGTTGACTGATATTTGTAGTAGTGGTCACACTGCTGGTCGTTGATTCAATAGTCCAAGTCACCGTCTCGCCTTCCGTCAACGGACGCACTCTCACGGTGTTGTCCGTATTATAGGCAATGGTACCCGGGCAATTCAAAACCACCTCGGCGGGTTTGGCCTGCACCACCAAAGTGTCGCGACCCTCAGAAGTCACATAGCCCGAGCCGCACTCTTCGTCCATGGCGGCACGGGTGAAGATATAGGTGTTAGGAGTATTGTAGTAGGTACTGCCGGGTACAAACTCGGCACGGATAGAGTCGGCAATCACCTCACCGTTGCAATACCAACGGTAGCTGATTTCGCCCGGTCCGCTGGCGGATGTCTCACTATGGATAGCAGCCACTTCACTACCCTTGCAGATGATGTCTTTACGCTCGCTGATAGCACCGGCATTGAAGGCTTTCTTCACTGTCAGCTCACAAGTTGTGGAGGCTGACTTCGGACAGGATACTCCGTTGGTTGACAGCGTGGCGGTAACCACCACCGTGTATGCGTAGCTTTGGTTATCGGCCAACGTTGGGTCTGTGGTGTAGCTCTGCGTGTTCGTCAGCGAATCTCCATTAGCATTCATCCACTTGTAGCTCAGCGTACCGTTCACACCACTCGTTTGTGCGGTGAATGTGGCCGTAGTACCTGCGCAAATCGTCTGGGGTTCAATACTAGCCAATGTCAACGTCGGGTTGTTTACCGTGATGTTCACACTCTTTTCTGCAGTAGAAGTGCAATTTCCAACATGGGCTGTAGCCACCACCTTATACGTGGTGTTTTCGGTAGGCTCTACAGTAATCGAAGTGCTGATTGAGTTGGGCATCTCCACATCGTTTTCATACCATTGGTAGGTCACGCCATTTTCCTCAGCGATAGTTTGGTTAGCATAAGAGGCGTTAAGTGTAACGCTGCCATCCTTGCAAATTGTATTGTGGTCGGCACTGGTGCTGATTTCGTTCAGTGCAATCACTGGGTTGTTCACCTGCACCGTCACCGTGTTCGAGCTGTCCACAGAGCAGGTCACGCCGTCGGCGGTAGTGGTGGCGGTAGCCGTTACCGTATAGTTCATCGTATTTACCATCTGGCTGGCAGAAGCCACAGGTGCCGCCGTTACGCGGTTACCCGAAATCTCCGTCAGATAAGTCACCGGGCTCCAGCTGTATGTCAATTCGCTGCTGCCACCATGCTGGGCAGTAGCCTCCAAACTGGTTTGGTCACCCTGGCAGATGGTTATTGATGCGATAGGAGTAGTTGAAGACTGCTGTGTAATCATCGGTTTCGTCACCGTGGGATGCAAGGTCTTCACCTCTATCGACTTGGTGGCCGTGATGGTACAACTGCCCACACTCGAGGTTACCACCACGGTGTAGGTAGCCGTGTCTTTCAGGTTGTTAAGATTTAATACGGCAGAGTTGCTGTTGTCAATCACCTCATTGCCTTTCTTCCACTGATGGCTCAGCTCACCGCTGAAGTTGTTCGGGGTCACGGTCAGGGTGGTGCTACCTTCGTAGCAAACCGTAGTCTGTCCGGTAATGTCGTTCAGCGCCAAGCGCGGACGGCTCACCGTCATCACCCAGCTGCCCGTACTCTGTACCAGGTTGGTGTTGCAGGTAGAGTCAACCGCATAACGGGTAAAAATATGGTTGCCTTCGGTCTGGGCATATACCGCCGCAGGGGTATAAATACTGTCAGTAGCATTGGCAATGGGGTCTCCGTTGTGATACCACTGGTAGCCTATGCGTCCAGCTCCGCCAGAAGCCTTCACCGGGCTACCTATTTTCTCGAAACCTTCGGTGGCTCCGTAACATACCGTCTGTCCCGTAGTGGCAATCTCGCCCGCTGTGAATACCGGGTGTACCGTCACCGTCACATCATCGCTGGTGGCAGCTGTACAACTTCCCTCTGTAGCCGTCATCGTCACATGATAGATGGTAGTGGTGGTAAGGGTTCTGTTTAAAGTCTGACCATTGTAGATGACAGTAGTTTCTTCATTCTGGGTCCATGCATAGCTCAATGCGTTCGCCGAAACAGCGTTTGCGGTAAGTGAAACAGCTTCTCCGTTACAAATGGTCTGGTCCTCAATATCCACCAAGGTTACTTGAGGATCATTCACCGTAATGGTCACACTCTTTTCATCCGTAGAGGTACAGCTACCCACTGTAGCTGTAGCCGTCACCGTATAAGTGGTAGTAGCCGTTGGCGTAACAGTATATGGATTATCGTTAGAGCCAGTATTCCATTCATAAACAACGGTACCATTAGGTGTACCATTAGCCGAAGCGGTCAGGCTCACCTCATCATTCTTGCATATTGTATTGCCTGTTGCAGTGGTAGTAATCTCATTCAGCACCACAGCGGGGTTGTTCACCGTCACGGTCACCGTGCTGCTCTTGCTCACCCTGCAGGTCACTCCGTATGAGGTGCTGGTAGCAGTAGCGGTCACCGTATACTCCTGGTTGTGGGTAGCTTCGGTAGCCAAAGCTGTCGGGTTGGCAATCACCTCAGCGACGCCGGTGTTGTTCAGACCAATAGCGGGCGTCCAGGCATAGGTGATAGCCGCCTCTTCCTCGATTTCGTTTTCAGCGTTCGCCTTGAGGGTCACACTGCCATTCTGACAGATAGTAGTGGTAGTGATCACTTCGCCTGAGGGTTGTAAGCTAACTACCGGAGTGGTTACGGTGGGGTGCAATACGTTCACAGTCACAGTGGCAGTATCGTTCACCGAGCAGGCGGTGGCGCCCTCTCCTATCACTGCGCTTACAATCACCATATAATCACCCTTGGCGCTGATGTTGTTCAGCGTATCGTGGTCTCTGCCCGTCAAGCGGGTTTCGCCATGCCACCATTCATACAACAGCGTGTCGGCCATAAAGTTGCTGGTGGTCGCCTTCAGCGAGGTGGTTTCTCCGTAGCAAAGGGTGGTCGTGCCCGTAATCTCGTTCAGAGTTACAGAAGGATTGTTCACCATCAGCACCCAGCTCCCCTCGCTTTGCAGGAATTCGGTGTTGCAAACACCATCGTGGGCTTTACGTGTAAATGTATGCGCACCTGCAGTGGTGGTATATTCCGCTGTGGGAGTATAGCTTGCCGCGTTCGATTCCGGAATTTCCACACCATTGTGATACCACTGGTAAGTGATATTTCCGTCACCACCTGTGGCATTCGTTATGCTGCCGATTGTGTTGAAGCCCGAGGTGGCTCCTAAGCATACAATCTGACCCGTGCTAGCAATCTCTCCTGCCGTAAAGGCCGGACGAACGGTCACGGTGTCTCGTTTGGCCGGAGCGGCACATGCCGTATTGGACAAATCCTTTACCACAATTTCGTAAATGGTGGTTGTGGTGGGAGTAACGTAGGTAGAGGCTTGGTCGGCAATAATCGTGCTCTCGCCCAGCTTGCGCCATTCATAAACATAGTTGCCGCTTCCGCCTGCGGCGGTTACGCTGATACTGGTACCCTCTCCCTCGCAGATGGTGTCGTTGGTCACCGTAGCAGTCAAAGCAGGCATATCATTAATGGCAATGTCGCTCACCACATTCGAACTGCACTCACCCTTCTTTACCATAATGGTATAGGTACCAGCAGCCAGACCTTCAAAGCTATGGTTGGCTGACAAAGAAGTCTGAACATTATTCAGATAGTATTCATAACTGTTATCTTCGGGAGTAACCGAAATCTGGATAGCGCCACTGTTCACTCCATTACAGTTCAGGTGGGTAACATTCGTCACCTCCAGCTGCATAATGGTCTGCGTGCTTTGAATATCGATGTTATAATTCTCAGTCACCACAGTATTGCCCTGCATAATTTGCAGGTTGTTCACTGTAGCGGTATTAGTCACCTCACCGGTGGTGTAGGTATAAGTGCCACCCGTACTCTGGTTGGTACGGATGTTTCCGCTCAACTGCTGACCGCTAACCAATCCCTCGTCAGTTCCCGTGGAGGCATTGTCATTATTCAGCTGTGAAACCATCTGATTTCCCGTATATGCGTCGCAAGCATCCACGGTTATCACCACTGGGCGTTTGCTCACCGTCATTGAATACTGGCAGGTGTTGGATTCGTATGAAGCATGGATGGCTTTTACAGTGATTTGATAAGTGCCCGCGTTCGTCACCGTGGGCACTATGTCGGTAAATGTTCCATTGTCCAGTTTGAATTGGAAATGGCAGCTATTGTATATATTCTCATTCTGTCCGGCGGTCACCACTATACCAGTGGTATCCACTCTCTGGGCCACACCCTGGTAAATAGTGTTAATGGGTTGCGGACAAGTCAGGGTCATCACATTTTGGGCTACCGTCAGCGTGCAAGTCTCGCTCACGCTGTTGCAACCAGCCTTGTTGCCGGCTTTGGTAATCACCGCTGTAATCACAGCATCGCCCACGGCATTGCCATGAACCTCAAGGGTATTGGTGGTCAACGGCTCACTGATATCCGTGTTGGTGGTCACACTGTTGGTTTCAGAAGTAATGGTCCATTTCACCGTCTCGCCTGCTGTCAACGGACGCACTCTCACGGTACCGTTGGTATTATAGGCGATGGTTCCGGGGCAATTCAGCACCACCTCGGCAGGTGTAGTTTGCACCACCAAGGTGTCGCGGCCCTCAGAGGTCACATAGCTTGTGCCACACTGGCTGTCCTTAGCGGCACGGGTGAATATATAAATATTAGGATAATCATAATATGTGCTACCCGGCACAAACTCGGCAATATTAGAGTTGGCAATTTCCTCGCCGTTGCAGTACCATAGGTAACTGATAGTTCCTGGACCGGCAGCCGCTCTCTCGCTCTGGATGGCAGCCACCTCGGTACCCTTGCAAATGGTGTCGCAAGTGGAAACAATCTTTCCTGCATCAAAGGCCTGGTTGACCGTCAATGTACAGGTTTCGAATGCCGATTTTTCACACGACAATCCTCCTGTATTCAGCGTGGCAGTAGCCAACACCATGAAAATGTAAGTGCTGTCATCCTCCAAAGTCACCGGGGTATTGTAAATCTGGGTATTGGTCAACGAATCACCGTTGGCATCCATCCACTTGTAGCTCAGCGTTCCGTTCACACCAGTGGCCTGAACAGTGAAGCTGGCCGAAGTGCCCGCACATATCGTCTGTGCTTGGGGTTGAATTCCTTCTATGCTCACCGACGGAGCAACTACCGTCACCGCTATCTGCTGGCTCTTTGAAGCACATACCGAAGGATAGTCTGAAGTAGCTGTAACCGTATATACGTAAGTACCGCCCGTGGTGGGAACATTGCTCATCACCAAACTGCCGTTGCCATTATCATAGAAGTCTCCACTGGGATTGACACTCAAGCTGGCATTAGTATAACTTACTTCCACATTGGCAGCAGGCGAACCCTGACACAAGGTTTGTTCCGCATTGCTGAGTATCTGGAATTCCACAGCGGGACGTATCGTCAACTGAACATCGGCGGTAGCGGTACCGCACCCACCCTCAGGTGACGTTTGGTTAGATACAGCTGTCAACACTGCAGAGTATTCTCCTGCTTCAGTGGGCGTACCTGTAATGCTCACTGTTCCTTCTGTATTCCAACTAATGCCTGCAGGCTGTGTGATAGCCTGCTCATTCTTATACCACTGGATGGTCGGAGTTCCGGCATTAGCCGTCGTCACACTGATAGTGGTGAGCGGCGAGCCGGTACACAGCGTTTGGTTATCGTTGGTCACCACAATAGTCGGTTTCGGGCTCACTGTGATGCTGACCGGAATGGTCTTCGTACCGCAACTGTTGCTGGCAGTCAGGTTGAAACTGGCGGAAGAAGTAGGTGTGCCATAAATACGGGCTTGATGCGACACCGTATTGTTTCCGAAGTACAAGTTGTAAGAAGAGATGTTCGGAATATCAATAGTTGAATACGGATAGCTGACCACAATATCCTGAATTGCAGTGCCTGCGCAAACAGCCTGGGTGTTGCTGCCGCTGGTGGAAGCCAGTTCTAACTCTGGCTGCGGATTCACGGTTACCATACCCGTCAGGGTTTGGGGTGTACAGCCTGTAGCCGTCACCACGTAGGTATAACTTCCGGCTACGGTTGGTCTGCCACTAATAATAGCTCTCTGCTGCTCAGCATCTACCGCAAAATCAATACCACCAGGAGCAGAAGTCAAAGACTGATTGTTGGCATCGTACCAGGCAATGGTCGGGGTAGTTGAGGCATTGGCATAGTTTATCGTGATGGCGTCCATATCCTGCTCCGCATTCGCGCAGGTGGTCACATCACGGTTACTCAGCGCCGTGAGGCTCACCAACGGATGTACCGTAATGGTAGCGCTCACGGTGTCCGATTTACACTGATATTCGCTCTCCGCTATGACCATATAATTATATGTACCGGCTGAATTGGGAGTGCCACTGATACTATGGCTAGTCTCGCTGTATTCCACTCCATAGGGCAACCCCTCTACCCTTACGATAGAATGGCTGTCATGAGTTACTGAAATACCGCTGATGCTGCCTCCTAAACAGAATTCTTGATTTCTGTTTTCACCCACAGTAAGCACTACCAGCGGGTTCACGGTCACCGTTCCCTCAAGGCTCATCGGGTCACAAGCCGTAGGATACAGAGAGGTGGCGCTTACTTTATAAGAATAGGTACCGGCCACAGTAGGCGTACCGCCAATGGTGGCTGTTTGATCAGTTGTATTTACAGTAAAGGTAAGACCGATATTATCTGTTATCTCTACTTGCTGCGCATTATACCAAGTGATGGTCGGCTCTGCAGCATGATTATAGTTGATGGTGATGTCGGTCATCGGCTGGTTCTTGCAAACGGTCGCATCCAGACCGTTATTAGCGGTGAGGCTCACCGGCGGGTTCACGGTCACAACTCCCGTAAGACTCTTGGCGGAACACTTGTATTGAGCATCATACGGACTTGCCGTCACTGTGTAGGTGTAGTCTGTAGGAGTGTTGACACCCGTAGGCAGACTGATGGTAGCATTCAGGCTGTTACCCGACATATAAGAGAACACTTCTTCAGAACTGGGTGTAACATTCTCGCCTCTCTTCCACGAGAAACTGAGCGTGGTATTATTGGAAACAAAGCCCACGGGAATAATGGCCTCGCCCGAGCAGATGCTCTGGTTTTGAAGCGATCCCTCTGCAAACTCTAACTGAACGGGAGCCTGCACGGTGAGAGTATAGGTACCCGTGGAGGCAATGGAGTCGGTCATACAGGTACTGTTTTTGGCCATACGGGTAAATACAAACACATTCACCGAATCATAGAACCGCTGTTCGGGGGTATAGGTCAAGTCCGTAGCCCCTTGTATCTTAAGGCCATTGCATAGCCACTGGTAAGTAATTGTATTGTCGTTGTCGCCGCCGCCAGTAGCTGCCTGCTGGTTTCCAATCTCCAACACGGCGGTGCCCTTACAAACGGTATCCCTACGGGAAACAATAGCACCCGAATTGAATGCAGGACGGACGGTAATGGTCACCTCCTCGCTGGTAGAGGTGGAGCAGTTGCCCAAAGAAGCGGTGGCGGTCACTGTATAGGTGGTAGTACTTGCCGGACTGGCCACTACGTCCTTTCGGTCTGAATAATCCAAACCAGCCGAGGGACTCCATACGTAGTTCACATGACTGGTGGTATTAGTGCTTTGTGTGTTGGTAGTGGCACTCAACTCTACCGAGCTACCCGAACAAATAGTAGTGTTATCAATTTCCTCAAGTACAATACTTGGGATGACCACACGGATACTCACCTCCACGCTGTCAGACTTCTCACATCCATCTAAAGTGTTGGTGACTTTCACCCTATAGGTGGCGTTAGTACTAATATCCCTTACTGTCAAGCTATTGCTGTTGCTGCCAGGAATATAGGTAGCGTTCTCACCCTCCACCTTATACCATTTCCACAATAAGGTTCCATCGGTATTATAGTTGGTGGTAGTGGCGTTAAGTATTAGCGAATCGTTGAGGCACACTGGCTGTTCATCCATTGGTGCCAGCTTGATATACGGGTCTTTCACATTCACCGTCACGGGGGCGGAAGTGGCCGAGCAACCTGTGCTGATCACATAAGCGTTCACCGTATAGGTGCCAGCTTCGCTCACTTGAAGAGGATTAACCGTCGAACTGTTACTCCAGGTATATCTAATATTTCCTGTTATATTACTAACACTAGCCGTCAAAGTCATCGTCGAGTCGTCGCAGATAAATTCCGCATCAGGATTCTGGGTGATGCTCACTTGTGGCAGCGGGTTCACGTTCACTTTCAGCGTATCATTCTTCGAGCAGGAATGGGCGTCTGTAACCTTTAGGATATAGGTGGTAGTGTCGTTCAGGCTTTGGTTGGGGGTGGTGTTACCGGTAACCCCGCTCATCACCTCATCATTTTTCTTCCATTCATAGTTGTAAGGTTGGGTTCCACCATCCACATCGGTAGCGTAGAGCACCGTCACGCCTCCAGCGCAGAAGTTGTTGGTCGAGGCTGTGATGCTGAAATTAAGGTCTGCCGGCTCGGTAATGGTTACCGAGGCGGTAGCGGTACAGCTATTGGCATCGGTCACCTTCACGGTATAGTTACCGGCATTCAGATTGTTGAGGGTGGTTGCATCATTGCCACTCACGTTCTCTTCCCATCCCGAGTAACTCCATTCATAATTGGTGATGGCGGCTCCCGAGGTAGCTGTGGCGGTAGCGCTACCCGTGTTCTTACCGTTGCAGGCTATCATTTCGGGAGTGATGCTTACTGAAGGCATTTGAGGCACCACGACACTCACGGACTTCTTCGCCGGGGGGTTGCCGCATTGGTCGCTCACCGTCAGTTCCACACTCGTGGTGTAGGAAATCTCCATACCTGCGGGCCACGACTGGGAAATAATCAATTGGTCAAACGGAGTACACGACTCCGAAATCATCGCAGAAGTAATCGAATCTGTCAAATCGGGCATCAGGAACTTGCATTCTCCTGTCACCTTGGTTGCAGCCACCTCATTAAGAGCATTAGCAGCCGATGTGAATGCCGGAGCTGTGGTCTCTCTGCTCACCGGAACAACATAGTTCCAATACTTCCATTGACCACTACAATCAGTATAGCGATAGGTGTATGTAGCTGTTCCCTCGCATACGATGGGATTGGGACTGTAGCTCACGCTGACAAACTCGGGATTGATGGTCCTGCCGCAGCCGTCGGTAACGTTGGGAGTGGCTATGATATCCATATTGGGCAAATCTTCGGGCTTAGGCAATGCTGACACACAATTCACAGCATCGGCTGTACCATTGGCAGGCACTGACCAGGTTCCCGTGTTAACAGTAAAGGTTCCCACCTTACTGCGGTTGTTGCCGTAGTTGTCGGCATACATCACCGTATAAGTGTAGCTGGTGGCACAGGGGGTAGAGGGAATATTATAACTATATTCGTCAACACTGGTTCCTGCCGTTATCTGATGAGTCTCAGAATTTTCCCCTATCAGCCAAGTGACGGTGTATGAATCGGTCGGTGCAGCGTCCTGATATTGGAAAGTAGCTTGCAGGGTAATCGATGTACCCGAGCACTGGGGTTCTACCTCTGCCAGGGTGATATCAACCGGGGCACAGGTTGTAGTGTTCACCGGCACTGTAACCGTAAAATTGTTACCGTGACAGGTTCCCTTCCAAGGAGTCACCGTATATACCACATTTTGCACACTGCCTGTAGTATTGGTCAAAGGGGTGCCGTAAATATAGGTTTGCAGGTAAGCGGGCTCAAAAGTACCAGTTACCCCGCTGGGCACTGTGGGCTGGCCCCAGGTATAGCGCGTGCCTGAAGGAATTACATTCGGGGCATCTGATGAAGGCGATATCTGGAACTCCGCTCCCACGCACTGCCCTTCGGCCGTGAAGTTGGCAATACTGATAGTTTCGCTCGTCTTGGTGACTGATACGGGTGACAACGTGGCCATACATCCCCTGTTGTCCGTCACAGTAACAGAATATTGATCTGGGTCAAGGCTCGTAATATCATAATAACGATGATCCAATGATGCACTTTGTCCGGTAACCCCTGTAAAGTTACCATTCCAGCTAACTGTAAAACTATCATTGCCACCCGTCCATACTACTGCGATAGCACCAAAATTATCACAAGTTGCGTTCGTTACGGTAGGATTACTGTTAATGACCAAAAGTGCAGGTTGTTCAACCGAAAGATTGGTTATGGTCTTAGCACAGTAGCTGTCCTCTCCATCTGTGTCAAAAATCCTCAGCCAATAGGTGCCTGCAGGCACGTCAAACTCTACATCACTACTGCTGCCGTTTGCCAAATATTTTGTTTCTTGAACAGTATTGTCACTCTTGTATAGTTTCAAAGTATATTGTGAGCCGCTGCCACCACTTACATTGCTGATGGTAATCTTGCCATTTTCTCCATAACATCTCACTCTCGTCACCTCGTTGTCAGCGCTAATGATAGGTTCCCACTTTGCATAGAGATAATGATCATTATCAGTATGGCAAACGGTTTCTTCCGTCACCTGATTACTATACTCATGCGTATTTTCATTGTAGTTGAGCCACCAGCCGCGAAATACATAGCCAGTGAGGCTTGGTTCGGGCAACTGATGATTGCTCAAACCCAAGGCATTTCCATACGTATTGTCGTAGGTTACAGTGACTGATGACGGAGTCACACTCGCACCGGGGAGTACGGGAACAAAAGTCACTGTATAAGTGTTCGCTTCCCATTTGGCATAAATGTCTCCGTTTTCTGCCGACTGCCAAGGACCATTCAAAACAACTGCATTTCCACTAAAGTTTGAGTTAAAATACCAATTGACAAGAGAATAGCCGGTTCGGTCTATAGCACCCAAATCGCAGTTACAGGGCGAGGTAGTGAGATGATAATTCATTGCTGCGTCAAAAGTCACGGTGAAACTGGTATCACCATCGTTCACGTGGACACAATTGCCTATACAGCCCTGTGGCAACACTCCTCCATTAGTATGCACCTTCACAGAGACTTCGACAGGTGTCCAATGGGCATATAACGTATGTGGCTCATCTGTAAGCAATTTACGATTATCATCATTAGCTGCAATTTGTGTTTTGGGTTCTGCGTTTTCTTCTGGCCAATACCAGTAATCAAAATCATAACCATAACGAGAAGGCGTATGATTTGATAGTTCATTCTTATTTGACCAATCTGAAATGTGATATAACCCTGTTATTAGGCCAATAGAACCATTATATGAACCGTACACATTTACTATAGTAGTCAAGAAACCTTCATCTCCTATCCAATCAAAGCAGTAATAAGGCATGGTATAAGTATAGGTTGTTACATTTCCCATTGATGCTCCTGATACAGTTCCGCCATTTGTCACATCCAACGTCACCTGCGCATCACGACTGACCCATTTTACATAAATTGTATTAGAATAATCCCATGGCCATTTGGTTCCCTGATCAATACGACCACTATATTCATACGGATTCCGACGTGTTCCGTTTCCACTTCTATACAAATAAATGCCCTCAATTCCAAATGTCGTCTTTCGGATATTACTAAGATGACAACCATACGTTTCGTAGAGACTTGCATCAATAGATTTGTCATACTCGACCGTAAAAGTGTTACCACCATTCAAACATGGCACATAACCACCATCCAAATTTACTGTACAAGTATGTTGATTCGGTGTCCAATGTGCATAAAAAATACGGCCTGTCGTATAAGTGTGTGTTTCGGTATCTGAAATGCGTGTTCCAGTATTATCAGCACTTGTCCACCAACCTCCAAAACTATAACCGTAGGGAGCATTCACGCCAAATTGTTCCCAACCAATAATACTACTATATGTGGAATCATAAGTGGCAGTAATTGTTTTTTGAGTTTGCTGACCAAAGTTGCCTGCTGTGGAATTTAAAGTGATAGTGTAGGTATTCGCCGTCCACTTCGCATACAAATAATGATCTTCATCTTTTTTACAAATAGTACCAGACTCTACTTTGTTAATATCAGTGCAACCTTGATCCTTATACCAACCTCCGAAGGTGTAACCTGCAAGATTTAAATTGGGCAAGTTACCGTATGTTTGGTCATAAACTACCCTCTTGGATGATGGATTTGCCGTCACTCCTGTTTTCTGAGTAACAAATGTGACGGTATTAGTATCGGGTATCCAATTTGCATTTAAAGTCAAAGTCAATTGGTTATTAGTTTCACTAATTGGGAGGTAGTCATACTTATGGCAGAGGCTGTCTTTCGTAATCTTTCTACCAGTGCCGTTCTGACCAGTGTACCAACCATCAAAAGTGTAGCCCGTACGAGACGATGAAGGCCATGTGGTATTATCATTATCCTTGAACTTCTTGTCGTAAGTATAAGATCCGCTTGCTGAAGTTCCCCCTTGACCATTAAAGGTAACCGCTACTGAACGAGGATTCCAATGAGCGTACAAATCAGTGCTGTCGGCTGTGTTATATTGGTCAGATGCAGCTACTGGTGCTGTTCCACTTGGCTTGAACCACCCCACAAAGGTATAACCCCAACGGGTGGCGACAAACTGATTGAAAGTTTGCACACCACGTTTGGCCGTGCCGTAGGTCGCTGCAAAACTCACGTGAGCCTTAATGGTGTCCTTATCACCATTTATTTTCGCCGGAGATGCTTCTGTGCCGTTGGCATGGAACCTAATAGTATAGGTCTTAGGGCTCCACATACCATACAGTGTATGTGCCTCCGCTCTTTTACAAGACCTTTCGTCAGTCACAAGGTTAGTACTAGTGAATGTATTGTCATAATACCAATTTACGAAATCATAACCTTTGCGGGTAGGTCTGGGTAATGCGCCAAAATAATGATATTGGCCATTATTCACCGTAAAGATTCTCGAATACTTACTGTCATACTTCACCCTCGCTGTATCTGTTACTATCGTAATTTGGGTATTAATACCATTACTATTCGTAATTGTATTGGCGTCAAACGTCACTTTGTAATCCACCGTGTCCCACTTGGCGTGAAGTTCGTTGTGGGTATTGTCGTACGTGACCGACAAATCACTAGCACTTCTCGTGTAATCTGCATCCCAATACCAACCAGCAAAGGTATAACCCGTGCGAGTGGGGCTGCTAAAACAGCTACATCCTGTTAAATTCTCATTCACATACTGACCTGTATGAACTTTCAACTTGTATTGGTATGACTCGCCTGACACCGCAAGAATATTGCCAGTACAACAATTATCAGGCAAAGTACCTCCATAGGTGAATATCTTGCAGCTTCCGGCCCAACGGGCATGCAATTCGGTTATTGTGATATCGTTGTACACATCTCCAGCCAACTTTTGGACACCATTCGAACCTGTTGAGGTGAACCAACCATCAAATGTTTTGTCGTCATCTTCATTTTCAATGTTAAAAGAAGGAATGGTTGTCCAACCCGGAATACTGCCGTAGGTAGAATTGTAGGTAATTGAAGTATCCAAAGTAGTAGCACCCCCTGCAAAATGACCACCTTCAGCATACAGTTTAATGTTGCAAGTTTTGGCCTTCCAATGAGCCTTGAGGTAAAGTTGCATGTTTTCTGTACTGCAATCACCCGACCATGTACCAGAAGTTTTATGAGTATAAGTTATCGCATCTTGTTTACATTCGCTTTGTCCTGTAATTTCTACAACTGTACCTGTTGTGGTATACCATCCCAAGAAGTCGTAACCAACTTTTGTAACTGTAGGCAGTGAACCATAGGCACTTCCATAGGTGTAACTCTTCGAAGTATCAGTAGAAGTAACATTCAAATTCGTAACAGAAGTAAGGTTTATAGTTCCCCCATCTGCTTGGAAATGCACTGTTACATTGCAAGCTTCCCATTGAGCATAAAGGGTTGTATTGCCCTCTGAAGACGGAAAATTAATTGTAAAGTTGGTAGTATTAACTTCAATATCAGTACTATTAACCTTCTGATTCGCATTAACAGCATTTGTTTTATACCATCCCAAAAAACGATAACCCACCCTTGAGGGTACAGGAAGTGAACTAATACCATCGGAGCCATTGGTTCCATAACTGATTTTCTTACCATATTCCACGGTCACACTTTCTCGGCTCACGCTACCGCCATTCGCATTGAAATAAACCACCACATTCGCCTTTTTGATGGTGATACGGACACCTCCATCCGCACCATTGCCTGGATTTTTCGTTGAACTTATTTTACAACCACCGCCGCCACCACCACCAAAGGAGCTTCCTCCTGTAGCATCATAATCTTTACGAATAGAAACATGCGCTCCGTTTCCTCCTGCGCCTCCACAATCAGACTTAGCCGCACCACCTGCTCCATACACACTACCAGCACCTTGCTGATCTCCTTTTGTTCCATTATTTCCATTTCCTTGGCTTCCTGCTCCACTACCACCACCTCCACCATATCTACTTGAAGGAAGAGTGTATCCATCGTCTGCTCCATTACCACCACTAAAAGCTGCATCCTTCGTCCAACCTGTAAAAGAACAACTTGAAGCCTGTCCACCGGCGCCCCAAACGTTGTTATTATTAATGCTAATATATGAACCTCCTTGGGTTCCTCCAACTGCCTTTACAGAATAAGAAGTGCCATAACTCACAGTGGTACTTCCTCCTGCAACACCAGAATGGGAGTTTGAAGTACCTGCTGTACCACCTATACCGATAGAGATAGTTACCCCACTACCTGCCGGGATATTAGTGGGATTAACTCTGGCGTATGCGCCACCACCACCACCCATACCATCTTGGTACTGGCCTCCACCACCTGCACCCCAACACTCGATGGTCGAAATATAGTATCCTGTTGGCGGAGTATAAACATTATTGCTATTTACATTACCCGGGTCTGTTGACGTAACCTTCTCTGCTTTCCCAGTTGTAGTATTACGTTTTATCAAAATTTGTGTCTGTCCCAACGCATCCCCAATACCGAGCATCATCACAAGAATGAGGAAGCAGTTGGCCAGGAGCAAGCGCCAGGAACGGTGAGAAGGTGAGAAGGTGAGAAGGTGAGATGAGATTTTGGATTCTGGATTTTGGATTTTGGATTTTGAGTTATCCTGTAAGCCGTAAGCTGTAGGCTGTAAGCTCTCATCCTGTAAGCCGTAAGTCGTAAGCGGTAAGCTAACGTTTGTANNCAAGATTCCTGAATCAATCTGTTTTCGTTTTCGAAGTTCAGTTTAGTAGAATTGTGTGTCATATCGTTGTTTTTATTTTTTATTTTTCTGCCATTAAATTTCCGCGCATTAATTTAAAAAATCGCGCACGCAAAAATACAAAAATAGTGTATATATATATACAAGCCACTTGTGTTTCTAATTTCCTATCCACCAGAAATTTAAAAATGTTAAAAAGAAATTTCCCTTCCCCCACCCCTCTGTTTTGGGAGTTTTCACCCCCCTTTTCCCGCAACCCCTTTAGAAAATAATTACCAAGTGTTAAAACCAAAAAGCGAAACCTAAAAAAGTTAAAAATTGACTAACAGATTCTACGCGGCTTGCTAACAACAAAATTTACCCTCATCACAAAACCACCTCGAGTTGCGTCAGGGGTAAGTGCAGTTTCTTTTCCGTGACTTTTTGCTGTGATCAAAAAGTCACCAAAAAATCAAGCCGACTTTTTTCTTCCTACTTTTCCACAGATGGAAAAGTAGGCAAAAGATCTTTACCGACGGTAAGTGCCACCGCACAAGCCCGTACCCCCCAACCGTCGGCATGGCCTTCGCACGCGGCATCAGGGAGGCAACCGCGTTCTCGCAGTTGAATGAATTGTAGAGACGCGATTAATCGCGTCTCTACAGCTTTGCTGCCGCGAAAGTATAGACCATTCACTGCATACAAAATTCACCATTGACCATTGAACACATATCACCACTTTTAACCAAAATCACCTTTTATATTAAAAATAATATTTTGAATTATNNGCGGCACACTAAACATACATGCTTCAAAAAAAAACTCCAGAAATCAAGAACAATTAAATCTCTCTATACCAGCAAAATGAGAAGTAATAAAAACAAAAAAACCATCTATTCGAACTCTGTAAGGGGAACTCAGAGGTTCACTAAGCCTTCTCGAACAAATGGCGCTGCAAATATACAAATAAATTCTGAAATCGCAATTCCAAAATTAAAAATTTTATCAGAAAAATACATAGGTATAACAAATCCCCACGGTTTTTTAACAAATTTACGTCAAGCTCTTGGATTAGTTGATTCAGAAGGTGCAAGCAAATACGGTGTTGTAAAAGTAATAAATAGTGATGGGAACTCCTCTTATATTTCATTAAGAATCACAAACCATAACTGTAATGCTGAAAACTACATCTATCATTGTGCAAATTTTCAATTAAATGTGAGCATTTTAGTGCGTAAGAATTTCAAAAAGAACACTTTTAAACCACATAAAGATGTGGTTTTAGAAGAATATGTATATNNGTCAAAAATCATTAATGGTATCGTAGAATTCCTTAAGACCGGCAAATATGTTGATACAACGGGAATAGCCTTTAAAAACACTTCTCCTTAGATAAAGGATGTAGAATTAAGGTGATGGGCCGAAAAAAGTTGGCTATGAAATCTCTTTGAGGACGTTGAGGATTCCATTGCATCATGGCGACGTACAAGCCAGCTGCCTATGCCTCGGAGAGGCTTCACGCACGCAGTGCAATTAACCCCTGACAAGGCCGAAGGCCGCAGTCTGGGGATGAGCGGGAATCTCCCCTCCTCGCGGCACGCGACCCTCCTGCCCTGATGATGAAACTTTGCTGCCGCGAAAGGGCAGACCGTGCACTGTAAACAAAATTTACCATTTACTACNNGATGAATATGAACCAGACAATCCCAAACCCCGCAGATCTCAGCTGGGACGAAATCAAACAGATGATAAGCGAGACCAGCATCCAGATGAAAGAAACAGACCGCCTAATAAAAGAGACTGAACAGCTCATAAAAGAGACAGGCCTGCAAATGAAAGAGACTGATCGAAGAATGAAAGAAACTGATCAGATAATGAAAGAATCCGACTTGAAATTCGAGAAAATGAGAGAGGAACTCAGAGAGCTCTCCACCCGTTTCACCTCACAGTCAGGGCACATCATCGAAGGTCTGATGGAACCTTCCGCCATCAAAATTTTCCAAGACCGAGGTTACGACATCAACCGCTGCTGGAAAGACTTCAAGAAATACAACAAGTCGGTGGGGCGGAAACTTGAAGTGGACCTGCTTCTCCTCGACGATGACATCGCCATTATCGTCGAAGTGAAGATCAATTGCACCTGCAAAGATGTGGACCATTTCGTCGAACAAATGCGACACTTCAAAGAAGTATGTCCTGAGTACGCTAACAAGAAAATCCTCCTATCCATGGCTGCCGTCAACTACGAGCGAGACTCAGACTCTCATGCGAAAAAGATGGGACTCTTCATCATTCGCGTCACCAACGACAACATCTTCTCCCTAGACCCCAACGACAAAGAAAAAATGCTGGTTTTGTAAGAGGAAGTTATTCGAGGAATGCAGAATATCAAAACTTAGCGCCATGGAGGAAGTGAAGATGACAAGCAAGATCAGCATCCAAATGAAAGCGACAGCAACGTCAATTGAATACCGTGAGCTTGACGATCAATTCACCTCCACTATAGGTCATATTGCCGAAGGCCTTATGGAGCCGGAAGCTGTGAGAATATTCCAAGAAGCCGGATTCGATATTGATCGTTACCACCGCAACATGAAAAAGAAAAATAAGCAGAACCAGAACGAAATGGAGGTGGATCTGGTGATGCTGAATTGCACTTTGGCTATAGTGGTGGAAATAAAGACCGACTGCAGGAAAAAAGATATCGACCATTTCTTGCGCCAAATGCCCAAGTTCAGGAATCTATTTCCGGAATTCTGTGACAAAGAAATACTTGCCGCTGTGGCCGCCATCAACTATGACCGGGATGCGGCCATTTACGCCCATGACCAAGGCTTGCTTGTCATCAGCACAACCGATGGGGACAACTTCACGCTTGAGCCCTCTGACCGCAAGTCGCTAAAACGGTTTTAAAAGAGGACCGTGACGTTTGCTTTTTTCTGGGAAAACAGGAGGCAAAAACAAGAATTTGTACGAGCCAAGCAGATAGCTCAAATCCATGTTCATAAAAAAAACTAACAATCAGTATTTATAACATATAAAGGCGTATCTTTGCAGTTTATTTAAAAACGAAAACAAACCACTAACCATAACAAGCCTGAAAAAGGCAAACTATTCTAAACTAATGAGATACAACAAACACAATTTCTTACATAGCCTCCTACCGCTCTTTTTTCTGGGCATCATTATGCTCTTTATAATGCCATGTAAGGCGCAAGAATGCGGCGGCACCTTTCACCGAAGCTTTCCCGATCCGGTTTGTGCCGGTAGCCACGACACCATCACCATAGGCTACAATCCCCTCAAAGACATTGAACTTAACTCCAGTGAACCAAGCGAACAAATCCACATAGGACCCGGAATATTTTTACCTGACGGAGTCCGCTGCGGTGACAACAACAGCTGTGTTTATTCTTCCTCTATCACAGTTTCCGGCTATAGCGGCACCATTACCAGTGCCAACGATATCAAGTATGTGAGGTTGAATATTGAGCATTCACAAGCGGCAGACATGAATATCAGACTAAAATGCCCTAATAGCAGCACCATTGTGAATATTCTTTATCCTGACATAGATGATATTCAAGATGTGAATAACGAATGTTTTAATTTATCTGACTTTCCTAACGGTTGGACTGGATGGGAGGAGTATTATACAGTACTTCTTTTTGAATCGTTCTCTATGGGCAATGCCTTAACTGGTTCAGCAAACAACTGCGATCCAAACGCAGTTGGAAACGGATCTGGAACTGGTTGGAATTACTGCTGGTCTAACAACGACAATTCTGGGTATGTATACTCATCATTTGGGGATGGAATCATCTACTGGGAGGATCCCTACACAGGTGAAAACAATGGCATTGACGATGGCAATGGTGGTTATGTTTTTGACTCAACTCACATTGCATCAAACACACAATTTTATCATCCTGACGAATCATTTCAAAATTTTGACGGATGTTCTATCAATGGTGTGTGGACATTAGAGATTATTGATATATCACGAAACAACAACAATAACGGCTATCTTTTCGATTGGGAGATAGTGTTTGATGACGATAATCTCCATCCAACAGGTGGCGGCGGTGGAGGAAATATTGACAGCATAGCAGTGGTTGACAACTTTGGTCAACCCGATCCTACACATTTTGAAAGCATTTTTAATGGAGAAGACACCTCAATAGTATTTCATGCGCCAAGCAATATAAGTGAAACCACTCCTTTTACAGGCACTCTGCAACTATTTGACCACGGAACCTTATGCTGGGACACCACCATTAGCATGGTGGTAACGCCGCCAATCACAACGGTTCACTACGACACCATCTGCGCAGGCGAAAGCATCACCCTGAACGCGACATACAACACGACTGAGAATATTCTTTTCAACGAAGGATTCAGTGAGATCACCAATGGCAACGACCATGGCTATAGCGGATCCAGCACTGCATACAATAATAGTCTCGGTCATTTCCCCAGTCACACCGACTATGTTTATCAAGCCGGAGGACATCTGCGTTTTGGGAAGGCCGATGGAAACGGTTCCATCACCTCCTCAGCGATAGACCTGTCCTCGCCTTACTCGATCAAACTATGGTTACGTGGATGGAATCATGCCAATGAGAATCCACATTTTTATCTCAAAGTTGATGGAAGCACTGTCTTGGAGCAAAACATCCCCATCAGTGCATGGAATGGTTCATACAAAGAGTACTACTACAACTCTGTTGCGCCAGCCACCGCCAACAGCAGCATCACCATTGGAAACGCATCAGTGCACCAAAGGTTTTTCATTGATTCAGTGGTCGTGCTGAGACAAGTGACAAGCCAGTACGCATGGAACAATTTGGAAAACACAGCAGAAATCACGGTTTCTCCAAGTGAAAGTTCCACCTATTACGTCCTCATCACGCCTTCGGGCGAATGTGCTCGCATTGACACTTTCCATGTGATTGTGAGGTCAAGGCCAACCGTCGCCTTCGATCCCTGCGGCGGCACTTGCGGCACCCCTTCCCTGCAGATGAACTGTCAGGAAGGCATTAATTTGCCAGCAGCGACACCCTGCGCCGCAGACTACGTATTTGCGGGATGGAGCACCAGCGCAGTAACACCGGCCGTGAGCACCGAGCCCACCCCACTCTATCTCGAGGACGAGCACTACCTGTCGACAACAGACATCACCCTCTATGCCGTGTATAAGAAATGCACCAGTGAAACGGAGTGTATCTATGACAGCTATCCGTTATACCCCTCAGCATCTCTTACAGAAAGTGAATGCGAGAGCTACACCTGGCATAGAACGGGAAGCAGCGACACCACCATCTATGAAAGCGGAACGTATCTCCACAGACACACCGATGCCAACGGATGTGTGTATGTGGATACGTTGAGGGTGACGATAAAGGACACCGTATTGAGACACATCTATGACGATGTCTGCCTCAACACCGAATACTCCGACAACAACTTCAACATCCCAGCTTCCCAGACCGGAACTGCCGGCGAGGTGATCGTGAGAACCAACGAGGGTACTGGACACAACGGTTGCGACTCCACAACCGTCCTCCACCTTACCGTCAAGGACACCGTATTGAGACACATCTATGACGATGTATGTCTCAACAACTCCTACGACAGTTACAACTTCAACATCCCAGCCTCCCAGACCGGAACAGCCGGTGAGGTGATTGTGAGAACCAACGAGGGTACTGGAGCAAATGGTTGCGACTCCACAACCGTCCTCCACCTTACCGTCAAGGACACCGTCTTGAGACACATCTATGACGATGTATGTCTCAACAACCCTTACGACAATTACAACTTCAGCGTCAACGCATCAGAGACCGGAACCTCTGGACTGGTAATCACCAAAACCAACCCTGCCACCAGTCATAGCGGTTGCGACTCCACAACCGTCCTCCACCTGACCGTCAAGGACACCGTCTTGAGACACATCTACGACGATGTCTGCCTCAACACCGAGTACTCCGGCTACAACTTCAACATCCCAGCTTCCCAGACCGGAACAGCCGGTGAGGTGATTGTGAGAACCAACGAGGGTACTGGAGCAAACGGTTGCGACTCCACTAC
>LXOW01211601.1_pt1 | contig 38695 bp, 55 predicted proteins | sample 1368591 | NCBI WGS metagenome assembly LXOW01 (sample SAMN04884650, study PRJNA319009) | bovine gut metagenome | isolation source: Cow rumen | host: Bos taurus | place: Italy: Legnaro (PD) | collected 2014-07-09
CGAAGTTAACTTATACTTAAATTCTTAATTATTAAAGATATGGCGGAAAAACAAAGCAAACCGAAGGCTATCAAGCCTACACACAATCAGCAACTGCGACAACTGATGGCGGAGAACATAATGCTGAAGCAGAGACTCATCGCGGCTGACAAGGAGCAACGTAGTCTCGATTACTGGAAGGCAATCGTAAGGGTTGTCATAATCGAGATTCGCGGTCTTGAGAAAGACAAAATGACCGAAGGCACAACAGTGAATGATTTGATTGACCACATTGCAACGAACATCGTAAAGGAACTGACTGAACGAGAGAAGGCAATGAAGGTTGGGGAGTCATTCAACGAAAAGAAGCAAGAGGATGATAAAGCAGAATAGCCAGCGGATTACATTCAAAGCACCAACCAATGTGGTGAGTGAGGAGATGCAAGCGACAATCAACGAATTGCTGAATGCGGAATACTACGCGGTAATCACGAACACGAACGGCAAGACTCGCATCGATTGTCAATGTGTAGAACTCATCTTGGATGGTGTCAAGCATATGGCTATGAATGACAAGACAATCAAGGATGACTTGACCAATATTGTCATTGATTTGCAGAGAGATAACGGCAAATAACTGAAAATAAACATTTTGTCGAATTTGACAACATAAAAAAGCAAGATTATGCAGAATACGGAAAATAAGAAGGCAAGGATGCTTGAATTGCTGAAGGCGAAATGCGGCAATGTGTCCGAATCTTGCGCGGAACTCGGAATCACAAGGCAACTGCACTACTATTGGATGAAGAACGATGCGGAATATGCTGATGCGGTAGCCGAAATAGATGAGGCTAACATAGACTTTGCGGAAAGCCAACTGCGCAGAGCCATCAAGGATGGTGACACCACCAGCATCATCTTCTTCTTGAAAACAAAGGGCAAGAATCGCGGCTTCAGCGAAAGGGTAGAGCAGAAGATTGAAGCCAAAACGGAGATTAGCGGCACGAACATCGACATCACAAGATTGCCTGAAGAACTTGTCTTCAAGATTGTGGAGGCTCTCAACGATGGCGAAGATAACGAGTAAGGATATAACCGAATTCATTACGCAGAATCCTGATGCTCTGCGCAAATATGCGGCAAAGAAAAAATTGCTCTACTTTGCCGAATGGGTATTGCCAGTCTTTGAGCCGACTGGATTCCACAAGACCTACTATGAGATTGTTGACCGCTTCGCTCACGGAAGGCTGAAACACTTGATAATACAAGCACCACCGCAACACGGCAAGAGTCTCTGCTCATCACGTTTGTTGCCAGCATTTATGCTTGGCTTGAATCCTGACTTGAAGATATGTATCGCATCCTATGCGGCAACCATCGCAAGGGATTTCAATAGAGACATTCAGCGAATCGTTGACCGACAAGAATACAAGGAGATATTCCCTGACACAAGGCTGAACTCATCAAATGTGGTGACCACAACTAATTACCTACGCAATTCCGAATGCTTTGAAATCATCGACCATCAGGGTAGCCTTCGTGTAGTTGGTCGTGGTGGCTCATTGACATCGAAGACGGTCGATGTGATGATATACGATGACTTGTACAAGGATGCGGCAGAAGCAAATTCTCCAGTAGTCCGCGAAGGTGCTTGGCAATGGTATACGAAGGTAGCAAAGACACGATTGCACAACGAGGCGCAAGAACTGATTGTCTTCACGCGATGGCACAAGGAAGACATCATCGGCAAGATTATTGATAGCGAGAAGGTGATAGAAGCGAAGACTTGGGCGGACATCGACAATGCGGAGCAAGAAGATTGTTGGTTACTTGTTAATTTCGAAGCAATCAAAACTGGAGAGCCGACCAAACTTGACAAAAGGCACGAAGGAGAGCCATTGTGGGCGCATCGGCATTCGATTGAGCGTCTGCTTCAGCAAAAAGCAATGGATGCGGTAGGTTTTGAGTGCTTGTTTCAAGGCAGACCTGATACGGCAGAAGGTAGGCTCTACAATGTCTTCAAGACCTACATCGACAAATCCGAATACGGCACATACATCCGAAGTGGATGCTACACCGATGTTGCCGATGAGGGTAGTGACTACCTTTGCTCAATATGTTACGAGATATACAAATCACCTAACAATCAGTATAATGAACGGACAAAACGATTTGAGCCGATAGTTTTCGCTTTGGTGACCGATGTGGTCTACACCGATGAGAATACTGATGTCACGACCGTGCTTGTGCCTGAAATGGTCAATCGGAATGGTGTCCAGCGCATATGGATAGAGAGCAACAATGGTGGAGCAATCTTCGAAAAGACCATCCGCAGTAAGGTACGATGCCAATGTATGCCGTTCTCGCAACACACCAACAAGGAGAGCCGCATTGTCACATCAGCACCATTTGTGAACACTTACATCGTGATGCCATTTGGCTGGGAGAATCGATTTTCAAAATTCTATCAGCACGTTTCAAGTTTTCTGCGTAATTTTACCGCAAACGAACACGATGATGCACCTGATGCCTTGACTGGCATCTACGAGAAGGAGATGCTCATCCTGAACGCTAACACATACACACAACTATCACGCGGAGTAAAAAGAGCAAACTGACAATTTTCAAATATTTCACACTCCTTTCTTCTATGTGAAGTTGATAGCCTTACCGATGTGAATCAGGGAGGCTATTTTTTTTTGTATTATGTTCACTTAAACTGCAATTGGAAGAAATATTATTGTTAAATAGAATGCTTGAAAATGCGGCATTTTGACCGATTATTGTTAAATAGACACACGAAATTGAAAAAAAAATTATTGTTAAATAGTGAATATCAACTATATTTGCGGATAACATTGCGGCAGAAGGGAATGCCGTTCGATGGTTAAGTATTATAAACAATTAAAAATTAAACAATTATGCTTTGTACTTGTCCAGCGGCTACGGCATTAACTACAATACCAGCCGTTACTTGTGCCGAATCGTTCGGTCAAATTCAAAAAGTTGCGTTCCAACGCTTGGTAGCAAGCGGAACAAAGAACGCTTTCGTTTCAGCATCAAGCATTCTGCTGAAGGCTTCTTGGTCGGCTTTGCTGACTGCAAATGACTCGACCAAAATCGTTGTATCTCCTTATATCCAAGCACCGACCGCAGAGGCTGGTGAGGCTCGCACCTTCGGTGGTGGCAACGAGACTCTTGGTGGAGTAGAGGAGGTTATCGGTCGCAATCCGACTCCATTCAGTGGTGTTCTTCGTAAGATTCCGCAGTCAACAATCAAGATTATGAAAGAACTCCAATGTGAGTCTTATTCGGACAACTTGGGAGTCTTCTTGTTCGATGAGAATGGCGCAATCGGTGCTATTCAGGATAGCGTAACACCGACAACCTACTATCCGATTCCAATTCGCTCACTTTTCATCGGTGACAAAACATTGGGTGGTCTTGAAGCACCTGACTCGAACACTATATCTTGGAGTTTCTTGCCGAACTGGAGCGACAACTTGGCAATCGTGATGCCTACGGATTTCAATCCGCTTACTGACCTTTAACACATACCACTATGGGAGCAAAGACAACAATGGTGAAACTTGTATGCGACTCTCTTGGTGAACGTGAATTCGAATTCGGACACGCTGACCGCCTTCTCTCAATGCGAGACAATGGCGGTTGGCATCTTCCGATAGATAGTGATTATCAATTCGTAGAAGGCAATGGGCTTGAGCGTAGACAAAATAAGGGAAAAGATAAGAGAGCCGAAGAAGCGGAGCGTGATTAGCCGTGCGGTATACCAACAAAACCGCATCAACTTTCACGCCCAAACGAGGGTAACGAGTTATGACTTTTGTCAACCCGTAACGGAATTCTTGGCTTTCGTGGACAACATCTTGCCGCACGACAAGAGCGTGATGTTCAAGACATTGTTCCGCTTTCCAGTAGCGACCAACGATATTTGCGGCATCTGCTTCGACAAGTTGAGCCGCATCTTTGACGGTCGGAATCCTTCCTACAATTACCAATTTGCTACTACGGAGCAGAGAGATGATTGGGAATGGTATCGACAAGAGAAGTTGGGAGAGCCGCAGATTTGGGCAACCAAAGGCTGGGAATTTTTCCAAAACGAAATAAACTCGGTGCTTATTGTCGATATGCCAGCCGAACAAGATAGGGAGAAGGATAAATATCCTGAAGCCTATTTCTATTGGTTGCCAATCGGAAGCGTAATTGACTATCGGTGCAACGAGACAACTGGAGAGATGGATTACATCATCTTCCACCAACACGACCACAAAATCGCGGTGATTGATGATGAGACCTATCGCGTATTCAAGGAGGATGGCGGCAATATCGGTGAATTGCTTGTTGAGAATCCGCACGATTTGGGGTATTGCCCAGCGAGATTCTTTTGGCAAGAGCCAATCTCCTTGAGAGAGCCTGACATCAAGAAATCGGTGCTGACAAGGCAACTTGAAGCATTGGATTGGTATCTCTTCTACCACATCAGCAAACGGCATCTTGACTTGTACGGCTCATACCCAATCTATTCAGGCTATGAGCAATCGTGCGATTTCAGCAACCAAGAGAATGGTGATTACTGCGATGGCGGATTTTTGAAGAACAAAGAAGGCTTCTACAAGTTGGATATGGCTGGTATGCTCTTGAGATGTCCGAAATGCGGACAATCACGCATCAATGGTGTCGGCTCATTTGTTGAGATTCCGATACCCAACGAGGCAGAGGGGCAACCCGACCTTCGCAATCCTGTGCAGATGCTCACCGTTGACCGAGATAGTCTTGACTACAATGTCGAAGAGGAGGAGCGACTCCGCAACAACATCATCACATCGGTGGTCGGAACGAATGAGGAGATTACAACAAGAGATGCGCTGAACGAGCAACAAATTCTTGCCAATTTCGAAAGCCAATCGACCGTGCTAAACCGCATCAAGAAAGGCTTCGAATCGGCTCAACAATTCGTGGACTCAACCATCTGCAAGTTGAGATACGGCAATCTCTTCATATCAGCGCAGATTAACTACGGCACGGAATTCTATCTTTCAACTGCCACACAATTGAGAGAGAGATATGAGATAGCAAAGAGAAGCGGAGCGAGTGAGGCTGATTTGGATGCGATGCAGAATCAAATCATCGAGACTGAATACCGCAACAATCCAACGATGCTTCAGCGAATGCTGATATTGGCGGAACTTGAGCCGTATCGACATCTTACAAGGGAGGAAGTTATCAACTTGTACGACAAGGGACTGATAAGCGAGGAAGACCTTCAGGTGAAACTGAACTTTGCATCTTATGTGCGGAGATTTGAGCGAGAATTCTTGAACATCATCGAGTTTGGTGGCTCAATGCCGTTCAAGAGCAAAATAGAATTTATTAATCAAAAACTTAAAGATTATGGGAGCGAAAGCAAGCAAAAACAACCCATCGATGCCTAATGAGATAGAGACACCGATGGTGGAGAAAAAACCTTACGATGGTTACGTAGTGCCTTTCAATGAAAAGCATTTGTATCATTGCAAGATTGAGGTTAAAAAATTCAACGCGGAGACTGGTGAACGTATGTCGAAACCGCGAATTCAAAAATTCGGAATTAAGACATTCCAACTTGTATATCCTAAACTTATTGAGCAAGGATATACGGTGGACATTCTTTATTCTCCAAAGAAATAGGAGATAATTTTCTTATTTATAAACCATTAACATAAAAGGGTTAGTATGTTAACACAAGAATTACTGAACGGCAATGCTACGCTGGCATCGTTGACCGATGAGCAGAAGCAAGCAATTGTAACCTTATCACAAAACGATGAGTCTGCGGTTATTGCCGCAAAAACGAGCAAAATCTATGGAGATTTGGACAACGACATCCTGAACGTGAGCGGTGTCGCAAAGGGAGGAACTGAAAAAACCTATGACTATGCCAAACGAGTAATCACCGAACTCAAGGGCAAGGTTGATAGTGTTTCTTCGTTGGAAACCCAAGTACGTTCATTGACACAAAAGAACGCTCAACTTGAAAAATCCATTGCTGAAGGGGCTGGCAATGAGCAAATCGGCAAAGAGTTAAAGCAAGCGAAGGCAGACTTGGCTTCGGTTACTGCGCAATTCGTTGATTTGCAGAAACAGAATGCTGAACTTGCAAGCAAGTATGAGAAAGACCTATTCAATTTCCAAGTTGAAGGGGAACTCAAAGCGGCTTCGGTCGGTATCAAATTCAAACCTGACTTGCCTGAATCGGCAACGAAGGTATTGATGCAACAAGCAATCGATAAGGTGAAGGGGATGAATCCTGAACTCATCGATGATGGCAAAGGCGGCAGAGTGATGGTCTTCAAGGATGCGCAAGGTGCGATTCTTCGCAACCAAGCAACGAACTTGAATCCGTTTACTGCGGCAGAATTGCTGAATCGTGAATTAGATGGAATGGGCATCTTGGATAAGGGAAGACAAGGTGCTGGTGCTGGCACAACACCGATACCAAGCGGAAGCGGTGCTAACGGCAACCCATCATTGTCGATTGAAGGTGCAAAAACTCGCACGGAGGCATATGAAATCATCACCAATATTCTTGCCCAGCAAGGTTTGAAGGTTGGCACAAGTGAATTCAATGCCGCAATGAGTCAGGCTTGGAAGGATAATAACATTGCCAACTTGCCTGAAAAGTAGAAACTAAATTAATGGCGAAGGGTGAGCCAATTGTCAAACATTTAAATTCTAAAAGTTATGTCTTTAGTAGCAACAAGATTACAAAACTGGCGAATCGAGAATCCTGAATTGGATAGGAATATGACTCGCCCTCTCGAGTATGGTGCTTTGGATTTCTTTATCCAGCAGACCAACTCACCGCGTTCAATCATCTCGCCTGAACTGCGAGATAGAGCATTCGCAAGCATCGGTAACACCGTGCAGGTACCAGTCATCAATTACGATGCTGATGTAACCGTCTCTAACGTAAGAAGTTGCGTTATCGCAGACGATGAAAACACATCGGCTTTGTTTACGGTTGTGTGGGCAACTTATGCGGTCGGCTTCACGATGACTCCAGCGGCTTATATGAACAACGAAATCTCTTATCAGCACGACTTTACGCGCAAGATGGAGAAAGTTTGCCGTGCATTGGCTAACACTTTGGATGCTGGTGCAATTGCCGCATTGGAGGCAAACAAAACACAAGTGTTCCAAACCTTGCTGAACTACACCGAAGTTGGTAACGTAGTAGAGGTAGCAGAGCAGATGGCAACTGAAGTTTTGGGTGATATGAACGCAATTATGCGTGCAAATGCATACCCTGAACAAATCCACATTGTCGGCAATGCTGGTATCGACTCGTTAGTCAACAAGTTGGCTCAACACGGCATATATAACGATGCCAACAAGCAACTGGAATACGACAACAAGGTATTCCACTACACCAACAACTTGGTGGATGAGGCTGGCAAGACTGGCTCATTCTTCGCAGTAGCCGATGGCAATGTTGGTATCCTGACAAGGGTTGACCGCGAGGCTCTTCGCAGAACTCGTGCGAATTTTCACGAGTGGGATGTGGTTTATCTGCCATACATTGACCTGCCGATTGGTAGCCATTACTACACAAGTGTAGGTGACCAAAGCGCAATTGCTGGTGCGGCAACCGCAGACCTGACTTGCGCCGTGAAGGAATTCTTTGGCTTCAGCGTAGATGTAGCCTACATCGTAGCCTACAATAGCGCACCTTCGGTGGTTGCCAACCCAATCATCAAGGCAGAGATTGCTTCGCGTGCGGCTAACCAACCGCTTGGAATGCCAGTATACGTTAGCAACCTGAACGAAGCCGCAAGCATCGTTTTGAACAAGGCTACAACCACAATCGCACAAGGTTCGACTGAAACATTGGTAGCAACAACTGCACCGAATGCATATGTTGTAACTTGGTCTTCAAGCGATTCGACAATCGCATCGGTAGACCAAAGCGGTGTGGTAACTGGTGTAGCGGCTGGTGATGCAACAATTACCGCTTCAATCAGCGTATATGGTGTGACCTACACCACAACTTGCGAGGTTACCATTTCGTAACTGAACTGAAGAAGTTGAATCCAAAGGGATGGGGCAAAATCCCATCCCTTTCTTTTTTTTGAAACCGATAAAACATTGAACTATGTATCGTGCAAAAGACATCGAAGATATATTGATGGGAGTAGTTGGCTGGGAGCAGAGTTATGACATCGATAACCCAATTGATGAATCATTGACTACAAGTGATTCAGGCATCACCTTTCAGCAAGCACATCCGCTTGTGACATTGGACAATATGGAAGCCATAATGCCTGAAAATTGGGGAAACCAATACCCAGCCTTCAGCGAGAGATGGTGGAACAAGGGAGATATCTGCTATGTAGCCGATTCGCAGACTGGTGAACGCACATATTACAAGTGTATGATAGAAAACTACGGACATACACCAGCCGACCATCAGCAAGAGTGGCAACCTTACAACATTTTGTCATCTTACTTGGAGAAGATAACAAGGGCTGGCATCACAACTGCGGTGCAGAACTTTATCCAGCAGAAGCAACTGAATCAAGAGACAAAGAACTTGTTGGAGCGCAAAGCATTCTTCGATGGTGCTGGCAGACTGAAGGCAACCATCACACCGAATCATCGGTTGGTCGGCTTTGAGATTGTGCCAGTAAGAGCATTGGGAGTAACGGCACGAATAGAACTTATCGGCTTGCAGATGGTTGGCGGAAGCGGTAAGGTACGACTCTATCTCTTCCATTCTTCGCGGAGTGAGCCGTTAACCTACTACGATGCAGAGATGGAAGGAGGAGATGGCTCATTCAAATGGTTTAATGTCGATTGGTATCTTCCGTACCAAGAGGAAGATGTCAATGCTGGAGGAGCATACTATATAATGTATGACCAAGATGCTCTTCCAGAAGGTATGCTTGCAGTAAATATGAACAAAGATTGGTCGAAAGAGCCGTGCAATAGTTGTACTGGCTATGTTGACCTTGCCAATTGGCGAATGCTGACCAAATATCTACAAATCAGTCCTATGAAGGTAGCCAAGCCTGAAGGATTTGAAGAATATCCGCATCTATGGGATGTTCAGGATAACATCTACACCACCACAACAAGTTACGGCTTGAACTGCGTAGTGTCAGTAGGATGCGATATCTCTTACTTTATCGGCTTCAACCGACTCAATTTCCAATCGGTCATCCAAAAGCAAGTTGCCGCAACCGCATTGCGCACAATGGCTATGAATCCATCGGTAAGAGTCAACCGCAATCAAAGCAACGTTAACAAGAATGACATCTTGTATGAGATAGATGGCAACACTCAAGGCAGAGAAGGCGGTCTTGGTTACGAACTGAAGATGGCATACAAGGCTTTGGATATCGATATGAAGGGCATTGACCGAATCTGCTTGTCTTGTAACAATCACGGAGTAAAATATCGCACAACATAATGACATTGAACGACCTCTTATCGAATGCGAAGGCTCTGCAAGACTCGTTGGTGCGAGGGGATGCAGTCAGGGAGGTTGTGACCAACCACCAGCAAGACATCCTTGACCTTCAGCGATATCAATTGCTACAAGGTAAGGCATCAAGCGGAGAAGACTTGCGACCATTCTATACCGAAGACCTGAAGCCAAACGGCTATTTCAATTCGGTGGAGTCAGCCAAACGCTATGCGGCTTGGAAAGGCACGATATCCTATCCGCAACAAGCAGAACGGAACGCAGATGCTCCAAACTTGTACATTAACGGCAAGTTTCACAACGAGTTAAGGGTAAGAATCGGTAATAGGGATATGGTCATCGATGGCTCATCATCGTATTCACGCGGCATTATAGACAAGTACGGACTGAACAATTTCGGCTTGTCGAAGGAAAAATGGAACGAAATCTTCTTCGACAAAGGCGGCTACGATGAATTGATGGATGAAGTGAAAAGAATTCTCTATTATTAACTATCTTTGAACACACATATTATATAGGTATGGCACGGAACATATACAAAAAGGCTCAACCGCATCTCTTTGACCGCTTAATCAGCGAGATAGAGGATAGTCTATATGCGAATATTGGCTGGCTCAACAACATCTACGGCAGATGTGAGAGGCTTGTGAAGGTTGTTGATGGTCGGAATTTCTATTCCGCCAACTGGTACAAGAAAGGCAACGATTATGTTCTTCTTGCACCTGATGAGGGACTTGGAAACTTTGCTTTTTTCACGTTAAGTGAGCCGACCGACCTTGAGACCTACTATCAGGGAGACAACACTTACTGCAAGACCGATTTCAGTCTAATCGTATGGGTAGATGTCCGTACCATCAACGAAGATAGGGACACCGAAGCCATCAAGGAAGAGATTCTCAAGGTGCTGAACGGCTCTACACATAGCAGAGTAGGCAGATTTTTCATCAACCGCATATGGGAGAGAGCCGAGAATGTCTTCCGTGATTTCGATTATGAGGAGATTGACAACCAATTCTTGATGCATCCGTTTGCTGGATTCCGCTTTGAAGGTGAACTTGAGATTCAAACCGATTGTGTACTATTATCGTAGAAAATTGCTTTGGTAATCGAAATAAACGCTATCTTTACATCGTTAAAGATTACGGCTATGGTAGACTACATTATTTCTATTCTTCTTGCCAGCCTTTTGTCGGCATTCTTCATCAATTTGGGCAAGAAATGGGGCATCGTTGAATGGTTGCAGATGCACGGAAGTGAACTAATCAGCAAGATGGCGCATTGCGACTTTTGTTTGTCTTGGTGGACAAATGTCCTTGTCAGCCTGATTGCGGCATTGCTTGTCGGTGACTGGCAATTGCTCTTTATTCCATTTTTCGCAACGATGCTTACAAGAATGATGCTATGAAGACACAAAGATTCGGAAAACACAAAGTTACCTACTATGACTCGATTAACGAACTCCCTATCACGCGGTATCACATTTACAATAAAATGTTGCTTGTGGATAGTGGAATTGGTGGTAGCATTGCCGATTTTGATAATCACTGCGATAGGCTTGTTGCTTTTCTTCATCGTAATGAACTCGATAATGCTTATAAGGAGATTGATAATCTCCGCCAAAATATATTCCTTATCCAATCGGCTCTCTCGCCCAAACATCTCGCATTCGCGGCAATAGTGAAAGAGGTAGATGGTGTTGAGCGCAATGACCTTACGGATGATGGATTAAAGGAAACACTTGCAATAATAGGTGATTGCGCAAAAGGTGAAGCCGATGATGTCATTGATTCGGCTAAAAAAAAAATCGAAGAAGAATTGGAACTCTATTTTCCGACTCTTTTCGCAGATTCTGCGGTAAAAGAGATGTATGACCTGATGCTGAAAAGAACGAAGTACGTGCTTTACGGCATCATCGAGAAGACATCCTACAAGGAGCAGATTGAAGATGTAACGGAGGAACTGATAACCTACACAAAGCCGAAGGATTTCTCCAGCGAACATAGCATCGAACTTGCGGCAGACAAGCAATTTGAGCGAATATGCATAATGCTTTCGGAGTCTCTTCACGTTAATCCGAAGCAATATACCGTGATGGAATTCTACACCGCCTTTGACTACTTAAAAGAAAAATCAAAATCGCATTCAAGACAATCGAAAATTCGCTAACTTTGTGAAAAATAGAATGCGATGGCAGAGAACACGAATCCTATCCAGTATTCCGACTTGGTAAAGCCTGATGACTCAATTGAGAATCTCATCAAGCAACTTGGTCAACTTATCATCACCTATGAGCATCTGCAAGAAGTAGTGCAGAAGGATGCCAATGGTATGGTTGCCGCATTGCTGAAGGCAAGTGGTGCAACGAAAAAAGGCAGAGAAGAAATTACCGCACAAAGTAAGGAAGCGGAGAAACTTGCGAAGGCGCAAGAGCAACTTGACTTTGCCTACACCAACACCGCAAAAGAACTCGCACGGCTTCAGGTGCTGAAGCAGAGACAAAACCAACTGAATAAGGATGAGGCGAAACTTGCAATGGCTCAAGCAGGCTCTTACAATGCATTGTCGGCTCGATACAACAAGTTAAAGCAAGATGTTGACAACACCAATGCCGTAACCGACAAAGGAAGGCGCATATGGGAATTGAAGCAACACGCGGCTAAAAGGCTGATGGAGAGGATGAACGAATTGCAGAAGGCAACTGGCAAGTATGTTTTGCAAGTGGGAAACTATAACATCGCTGGTGAGTCTATGGCAAAGATTCTCAAGAAAGGAAGAGAGGCTCTTATCCAAATGGAGAATGCTGGCAAGGCAAATTCGAAAGAATATCAGGAACTTGCCAACAAACTTGCACAAATGAAAGACCAATATCAGGATACCGATGCAATGATTAACAAGATGGCATCGGACACATCGACATTGGATGCCGTGATGCAAGGGATGGCGGTTGGTACTGGTGGCTTCGCGGTTGTTACGGCATCTATGCAATTGTTTGGTAGCGAGAGCAAGGATGTTGAGGAGGCACAACGAGACTTGCAAGCGGCAATCGCTTTGGTAAATGGAGTTACCGCAATACAAAACGCCTTGCAGAAACAATCGGCATTGGTAACAAAGTTGAAGCAAATGCAAACTTTCATTCTGAACAAGTTAACAAAGGAAAATACAAAGACTACGGTTGCCAACACGACCGCAATCACCGCACAAGGCACGGCAACGAAGGCAACAACTGCGGCTACCAAAGGCTTGGGCAAGGCATTAAACGCTATCAAAGCCAATCCAGTCATTGCCGCATTGACCGCCATTGCCGCAATCACGGCTGGTGTAGTTGCGGTGGTCAAATACCAGCGAGGTGAGCAGAGAAGGCTCTATGAGCAACAACTGAAAAACCTTGAGGTAACCGAAGCAACCAAAAAAGCGAACAATCTCGCATCCGACAAGGCAATCTCCGATGCCCAGCAGAGGCTTAAACTCGCACAAGCCGAAGGCAAGAGCGATGAGGAGATTATGAGACTGAAGGAGGAGGAATTCAAGATGCGACAAGACCAAGCCATTGCCAATTCATCTTGGAACAAGAAGGAATTGGAAGACTTGGAGAAGAACAAGCGCAAGAGAACCGAAAACGAAAAATTGCTTCTTCAGGATGCAAGCAAGGAGATTAAGTTGCGGCAATACAAAGAAGATGAGATTAAGGCGGAGAATGAACTCCTTGACCGACAAATCGAGATTGCAGAGAAGCAACTGGAGATTAATCGAGAATTGGAGGTTGAGGCAAAGACTTTGGCTGAAGAAAGAAGACAACTTGCCATCGCAACCGCAAGAGCGGAGGAAGATAGCCTTCGTGAACTGCAAGATGCACGTTATTCGCTGATTAAGAATCAGTACAAGAGGGAAAGAACGATTGCCAAAGCCAACTACGATAGGCAGATTGCCGACATCCAAACAAGGCTGGACACCGAACTGAACCTTACGGAGAAGCAACGAGAGAATATGAAGGATTTGATGGTTGCTTTGGCAGAGGTGCAAAAGGCTGAAATAGACAAGATTAACAACCAAGAGAGAGCCGCAAACCTTGAGGCAACAAGACAAACGGAGCAGATGCGGTTGGCATTGATGGATGATAGTCTTACGAAGGAGCGCAAGCAACTGGAAGACAACTACACGAAGGAAACGGAAGACCTTCGCATTAAGTTGAAGACTGACAATGACCTTACTACCAAGCAGAGAGAAGAATTGAATGCTCAATTGCTTATTCTTCAAGAGCAATACTTTAAGGATGTTGAAAAACTGAATAGCAAAGCAAGAAACGATGCTTTGTCGGCTGAACTGAACGATATCAACTTGCGCAGAGCCGCATTGGTTGCTGGTGAGAGACTATCCACCGAAGACATTCTGCGAGAGATTGACATCCGCAGAGAGCAAGAACTCATTGCAAACGAGAATCTTGCGGTCGAAATGCGGCAAGATGAGGCGAAGATTAACGCCAAGTACGATGCAGAGCGGATGAAAGCAATTGACAATGCAAGCAAGGAGATTGCTATGTCGGCTCTTGAACTCCAGCAAAACCTTTCAAATAGTGAGATTGACTTGATGCGAGTGAGCGAGAACAAGAAGACCGCAGAAAGGCTGAAACTGGAGAAAAAGGCTCTTGAGGAGAGACTGCGGCTCAATCAGGAAGCCAACATCAAGATGGCGGATGAGGAGGTTAAGACCATTGAGAACAAAATCAAGAAACTTGAGGAAGACATCCGAAAGAACGAAGCACCGCAAGACTTGTTTGATTTGCTTGGTCTTAAAATGACTGATGACCAAAAGGCTGATTTCAACGAGGCATTGCAGTATGCGAAGGATGCTCTTACAAGTTTCTACGACTACAAGTTGCAACTTGCACAACGTGCTATCGAACAAGCAAATAACGAGGTAGAAGCGGCACAAAACACGCTCAACTTTGAAAAACAAGCAAGAGCAGAAGGCTATGCCAACAATGTTGAGATGGCAGAGAAAGAACTCAATGCCGCAAGAGCGCAACAACGCAAGGCATTGCGGCAAGAGCAAGAGGCACAAAAGGCAAAGCAGAGAATCGAGAGCCTTGAGCAAGCAACGAATATGCTGACTGCAAGCACCAAAATTTACAAAGACTTTGGAATGCCATATGCCATCCCAATAATCGCAATGATGTGGGGTAGTTTCCTTGCCACAAAGATTAAGGCAAAGCAACTTACCGCAACCGAACAATACGGAGATGGTACGGTCGAACTCTTGGAGGGTGGCTCTCATCAATCAGGAAACGACATCGATTTGGGGAGGAAAAAGAATGGAACAAGGAGAAGAGCCGAAGGCGGTGAATTCTTCGCGGTCATCAACAAACGCAATAGCCGCAGATATCGTAAGGAGATACCGCAAGTAATCAAGAGCCTGAATGATGGCACGTTTGCAACGAAATATATGCATACCTACGAAGCGGCAGAAGCACAAATTGTTCCTATCTTTCAGGGGAAAATGGAACTTGAAGCAATTGCGAAGGATATGCACGAAATCAACGAAAGAGGCAAGAGCCACATCACATATACCGCAGATGGCTGGGTAGAACGTAAGGGTAACATTACAAGAATAGTGAAAAAATGAGATATCGTTGGGGATTCATAGATGAGAATGACGCATTCACCGAATGCTATCCAATTATCGAGGATAGCACATCGATAGATTATGCACAACAATCGAACGAGATATTCTATCGTGCTAAATTGAACGGAGAACTCTCCTTCCGCTTCGAATTCCAAGACATCTTGGATTCAGGCTACAACGTAGAGCATAAGGTTGTGCTACAATGGTATGACACCGACAACAATGATTGGATGGAGATATGGAGGGGAAGATTCAGTCTCACCGATTGCACAATCGATTACGATTCGAACACCATCACGGTCACACCTGAAACCATCGACCGATACACCAAAATATTCGATGATTGGGAAAAGGAATACAACATCGTGAAACTTGCTCCAGCAATGCAACCAGTAGACATCCTGATTCGACCGCTTATTCAGGTATATGAGATATTGGACACGAAGATAAGCAACTACGTTGGCAATAACTATTGGGAGGCTGACTGCACCGCAGTAGAGCGAAATGATATAGACAACTACAAATTCGGCTACCAAAAGCAATTCATCAGCGCAATAATCGAATACGATGAGAATGCTTATAGCGGAACGCAGTATGAGTATCGTGCTGGCAAGACAATTGTCTATGTCGGTGAGGTTGTCTATGGCGGAATGCCGCAAGAATCCACAAGAGTATACGGACAATATTGGGATGGTGCTGACTGGCAGACTGACACATTGCGAGTGAGGGTTGCGCAATTCTCGGAGACCACACAATTCATTTTCTTCGGCTATCCTGATACCGCTGGAGCAGACCAATACGCCTTGTTCACGGCTGAATATCCAGCATACGGAATGGGCAATGTGCCGACCATCACCATCAACCTTGCTTCGATAGTAGTTGATGCCAAATCTCAATGGGATATGGTATGCGCACGAATCCTTTGCCAAACCGAAGACTCAACAATTGAAATCGAAGGCACAACATACAACCTTGATGATATTCTTGCCAACGATATGGCTGGCACAAACCTGAACTATAACAAGGTATTCTATGCACCGATATTGGAGATAACGATATCGGCAGAATGGTCGGATGAGCCAACCCAATGGGGCAAGAGTTATAACGACCAATACTTTGTAAAGCCAGCCGATGTCGGAACAAGCAGATGGATTCCAGTAGGGCAAAGCCTTTGGAAATACTTGTCCGTATGGTATCGCATATCCGATAGCGTAGGCTTGGACACCATTAACACCGAACTGACCGCATATCGCACAATAGCAGATAGTTATAGGTTGGACAATGTCGCATTGAAATTGTTCGAAAAGGCTGGATGGAACGGCTCTATGTGGATATCGAGAGCCTTGAACGGCAACAATGACTATGTAGGCAATTCTTCATTTATTCCTTGCATCACCGCAAAGAGCAACGTGATAAGTAGTTATTATAATTCTCCAGCGCAAAATGCGCCATTGAGCCTTGCCAAGATATTCTCGATGTTGAGGCAAGCATACCGCATCTATTGGCACATCGATGATAACGGAGACATTCACGTAGAGCATATATCGTACTATGAGAATGGATATTCATACACCGAAACATCACCGACTGTGCTTGTGGACTTGGAGAGTGAACTGCATACGAACACGAAGGAGCATAAGGCATATGGGCAGAACAAGATAACATTCGACAAGCAAGATATGCCGCAACAATTCACTTTCGGATGGGCGGATGAGCAGACTATTCCCTTCGATGGCTATCCTATCAATTGCTTGGATGAATACGTAAACAAAGGGACACAAGAAGACAACAATATTGGCAACTTTGACACCGATGTAGACTACGTTCTCGCATCTCCGAACAACGTAGCCAAAGATGGATTCTTCCTATTCCTTGTTCCTACGCATAGCGGCTCAACGAATTGGGCATTGGAGGTAGAGAGTCAGCGAGTCTTTGACATCGATGGCAACCCATACGATGCGGTCATTCAAAACGCTGATGGCGCATTTGTGAAAATCCACAAATCTTGGTGGAGATATGACTTGCCGTGCGAAAGAGTGAACATCAACAACGAAGACACAACCGCAATTACAACTGGCAACTTTAAGGTGCAAAGTGTTGAATTCGCTGATGTGTCGATGAAGGAGATTCTCAAGAATGTAGACAACTGCAACCTTATTCTTCGTACCCAGCAAGGAGATGGACACATCAAGAGCCTATCCATCAACCTTAACTCGCTGACCGCGAAGGCAGACCTTGTGTTCAACTTTATCGGTCGTTGGTATTATCTCAAGGGTACGGCTCTTGGAGCATCGTTCACAATCACTATCAATGGTGAATCTAAAACTATAAGCGTGAACAATAACTCATTCATCTATCGCTATAAGGATGCGATATCAGCCTTAACCTTCGATGGTGCGGATGTGGTGTCGGTCAACTTTGCCGATTGCGATGCATTCAATAGCCTGACATCGTGTGACAATATGTTCAAGGGATGTGCCGAACTGGTAGCGGTAGACTTTGGCGGCAGGAAGATGTCTGCCGTATTGTCAGCAAATGATATGTTCGATGGTTGCGCCAACTTGACCACATTGATATGTCCTGACTCATCTACTTGGATGGCTGACCTTGATTTCAGCGATTGTCCATTGTTAACCACTGAATCGTTGTATGACCTGATTAAGTATCTCTATGTCTACGAATCAGGCACACACACCATCACACCGAACACAACTATGTGGCAATCGTTGGATGGTGCGGTGCAAAATGACATCATAGCGAAGACATTGGCGAAAGGCTGGACAATCGCTATTCCAGCGCAATATTCGGTGACTGGCACATCATCGGCAAGCACCGTTTACGCCACCATCAACGGCAATGCCATTGAGATAGATGTAGTTAGCGGAAATTGGAGTTATAACTACAACACACCAATCACATCAATCACGTTCGAAGGCGATGCGAATGTGCAGACTATCGATTTCACATTGTCGGATGGCTTGGCAGGAGTCACCAGCCTTAATGATGCGTTCAAGGGTTGCACGGCATTGACAAATGTAGTCTTCACCGATTGTGACTTGTCGAATGTGGCAAGCGCAAGTGATTGCTTCGTCAATTGCTCTGCCTTGACCAACTTGACCATTCCGAGCGATAGTTGGATGCCTGATTTGGACTTCTCAACTTGTCCATTAATCCCCTACGCAGAGATGCAAGACATCATCGGTGGTCTTTACACCTATACAAGTGGTGTACATACCATTTCGTGGAACACAACGTATTGGGATAGCCTTACCCAAGCGCAACAACAAACGATATCGGATGCGGCAGATGCGAAGGGTTGGCAGACCAATGCGGTTGCGGTTGTTTACTACATTCGTGGTACATCTTCAAGTGTAGGGCAACAAATCAGTTTTGCAATACAATTCATTGATGACGGAGCGGTTAGTCCAAGTTTATTTGAAAATATTTATTGTGATGTTGACAACAATGGAAATTGGGAATATGAATACACAAGAAAAAAAATTTATTCACTCGAAAGATTCTTATATAATCGCACCAACATCTTAACTTGTGACTTCAGCGCAGCAGATGATTTTGGCGAGTTAACTTCGTTAGGCTCGGCATCTTATGGATTTGCGGCAAATTCGCAAGGATTAACTGCGGTTAATTTTGGCACAAACAAAAACGATTCAAAACTGACAAGCATAAATCGAATGTTTCGCGGAACAAAAACGCTGCAATCGGTTGACCTTTCAATGTTTACATTCGCCAATGTTAATGATGCGCAAGGTGTTTTCTATGTTAATACAAATATTAAAAGTGTTGATTTATCGAATGCCACATTCGCCAACACAACATTAGCCAATAACTTCTTTGGCGGTGCGACCGCGATGACTACTATATCAATGAATGCGGCTACATTTGCCAACCTACAAGAATGTTGGCTGATGTTTAATGGTTGTTCCAATGTTGTTACAATCAGCCTACAATCTGCATCATTCGCTAATTTGGTTAATGCAAGAGGAATGTTCTCGGATTGCGTTAAACTCGAAACAATTAATTGGTCTAACAACCTTAATCTAAACAAGTTAGAGATTGTGTCGGATACAACAAGTGGTCAGCCAGCAATGTTTAAAAACTGCAAGAAAATTACCAATGCAACAATAGCAGCATTCGCAAGCGGGCAAACATTCGCCGCATTAAAGCAGAGCCGAGAATGGTTTAGCGGATGCACTACTTTGACGGCAATTAACTTTGCAGATGCTATCTTTGACAATGTGACAACCAATTCTGCAAGATGGTTCGAAGGTTGTACGGCATTGCAAAGCGTTTCGATGGCTAACGCAACATTTGAGAATGCACAAGTTGCGGCATTTATGTTCAATGGTTGCACGGCATTGCAAAGTGTAGACTTGCGTTCGGCAAAATTCAAATCAACAACAGCGTTCCGCAATATGTTCTTCAATTGCTCATCACTTGTTACTATTAGAATGGACAATTGCAGTGGTGAGGCATCTTACGAGAACGACAATATGTTTCATAACTGCAATTCTCTCGTTAATCTATCAGTAGGGCAAAATAGTACGATGCCATCACTATCTGCATCTACATCTTACGGCAACATTTATCTTGCTGCTGCTGCATCATTGACTTATGCAAGTATGTTGGCGGTTGCTAATTGGCTTCGAGATTACACCGGCTATACTGCACACACTTGCACCTTCCAAACATCAGCGTGGAACGCATTGACACAAACGGAAAAAGATAATATTGATGCAATATTAATGGCGAAGAATTGGAATAGGGCAATTGCAAATGTTTAAAGAATTGGAATAGGGCAATAGCATAATATTTGCGAAAACTTAATAAATTAGCAAGAAATGGAATATAGAATAAAGAAGATTGAGAAATGGAATCACACGAACTACATTGTGCAAAGAAAAATATTTGGCGCAATTTGGCTTCCATTGAATTTTGATGTCTATGGTGATGAGAAATCTGCAAGATTGGAAATTGATAGGGTAAGATTCAAAAACAAAGTGACATATATAAACGTTTGACTATGACTTGGAACGAAGAAACACGAATATTGAGGGCAGATGAGGGCAAATGGGTGACCGAAGATGGCGAAAACTTTGCTATCGAGGTTAAACTTGCGCCATCGGAGGATGTTTCCAACTGGTGGGAGGTAGACCATCTGCCTGATAATGACAATAACGAACAATCTAATATAGAAGACAATGAATTATAACACTTCTCCTATCGCATTCTACCCTTCAAGGGCGGCACAAAGTTGGAGGGCTTGGTTTGCCCAGCGCAAGATTAGCGTAATCTGCGGCAATGACATCTTGCCGTTCTACATCATTGATTCAGGTAGCGCACCATCGGCTGGTGAACTCTATGAGCCTAACACCGACACAAAGGTAGCCGATATTACCTTGTCACCTTATCTGCTTGACCACGACATTGTAGTTGATGGTCAATCGAGGCACATATGGATATATCAAGGCGGCACGAATGGAGTCTTCGGCTACACGAATTCAGGCTACTACTACCTGAAGGTAGGCTCTTGGTATTCCGACATCTTCTACATTGGTGACCTTCCAGCCGAATATACGGAGGTAAGTTGGCAATTCTTCGATGATATCATCACCGCAGATGGAACTCCAATCAGCAAGCACATCAAGTACAAGCAGATATTCGATGTGCCCATTTGGCATCCTTCGTACAATATCGAGGAGGAAGGCAAAACAAATAACGGCATCTTTTTTGCGATGCAACAAACGACAAGAAAGACATCAGGCTTCAGCACGATTGTGAACGAGGCTCAAGTAGATTGCCTTAACCTTACAAGAATGGCTGACAACATCACGATAAAATGTTGCGTGAATGGTGTGACCAAGACCTTGCAGACCAACCAGTTTGAAATTACAAGCAAGTGGGAATCGGATGATATTGCCAGCATTGATTGTCAGTTTGATTTGTTCTCGATAATTCGAAAATATCAGCAAAGCAACGTAGAGCCTGAACCACTACCGATTCCGACTCCGCCACCAACGCCATCGAACTATTATATCAAAGGCACAACCGAAAGCGGTGTTAATTCCATCAAGTTGAACATCAATGGCACTACGGAGACCATTAGTGTGGTGAATAGAGAATTCACATATGGCTACGACACACCGATTACCAGTCTGCGCACATCGACATCAGCACCAGCCGAATTCGATTCGGCTTTGCAGAACGTAGACAAGATTACCAAGTTGGACTTGTCGCAAGCGGATGGGCTGGGAACTGCGACAACCGTAGTCCTGAATGCTATGACCAAGTGTGTAGAAATCGATTTGGGCAATTCAACACTTGCAAGCATCACAAGTGTTGAAAAAATGTTCGCTGGCAATACGGCTATGACCACATTGAAGGCTGATAGTGCAACATTCGCATCAGCCGCAAGCGATGGCTATATGTTCAATGGTTGCAAGGCTCTTGTCAATATCTCTCTGCCACAAGCGACATTGAAGGTTGGATGCAGAGCAATGTTCAAGGGTTGTGAAGCCTTGAAGGTAGTCAGTCTGCCGAAGGCAACCTTTGCCGATTCGACATCTGCAAGCGAAATGTTTTATGGATGCAAGAAACTGAATTTCCAAGTTTCGCCTAACCTGAATCTTCCGCTTGCGACATTCGCATCTTGCACCAGCCTATCTTCGATGTTTGCTGGTAGTGGAGACACATCATACGCTGCTAACAATCTCGTATTGGCTACCGTTCTGCCATCACTTGCCGCACAACCGACAAGCATAGCATCAATGTTTGCACGGCACGGCTACAATTCGATTGATGTCAAGGGACTCGACACAACGAACACCACAAGCGCAAGCAGAATGTTCAGCAAGCCAAGAGTCAGCCATTATTTTGTCGATGCGGATAGTGGTGCTTTGGATAATGTTGCCAATCTTTCGTTTGCATTCGAAGGCTGGGGATTTTCAGGCTATAATGATAGTTGGCTATCGGCACAAACCTTCGCTGGAGCAACGAACACGCAAGGAATGTTCGCGGATATGGTGCGCATAGGCTCTGCGACACCAACCGAAGACTTTGAACTGACATCCGCAACCTTCGCGGCTTCGGAGAATGCAATCGGAATGTTCCAAAATGCTCCATTCCTTGCAATCAAGTTGCCAGCCGCAACCTTCGCAAGCGTGGATGATGCGGAGGAGATGTTCTACAATTGCGCAAATGCAGTCACGATTGACCTGACTTCAGCAACCTTCGCAAGTTTGACAAGCGCAACCGCCATCTTCAATGGTTGCACGGCTTTGGAGACTTTGATTGTGCCAAATTCGGCTACAATGCCAGTTTCCTTCAGCCTTACGCAGAGTCAAAGCCTTACGATAGATACATATGAGGCTCTTGTCGAATGGATAAAAGACTTAACTGGCTTGCAACAACAATCGATGACCATCAGTCCGACATTGCGCACGATGTGGCAGATTATGCCATCGACACAAGCACGTTACAATGCGGCTTTGGCAATAATGACTGGCAAGAATTGGACATTCTAATACGCATAGATATGGAAAGAATCAACTTTGAACACATCAGGATGGTCTTCATCAGCACAATTTCACCGATATTGGCTTATGTGACACCAACCAAAGGCTTCGTGCTTGCATTGGTTGTGATGTTTGCCTTCAATGTGTGGGCTGGTATGAGAGCCGATGGAGTATCTATCATCAGGTGCAAGAATTTCAAGTTCAGCAAGTTCAAAAACGCTCTTGCAGAACTCTTTCTCTACCTTCTCATCATTGAAACCATCAATGTGATAATGATATCGGTGGGAGATAGCGATGCCGCGTTGATAATAATCAAATCTCTGACATACATATTTCTTTATGTGTACTTGCAGAACGCGTTCAAGAACCTGATTGTCGCATATCCGAAGAATGTTGCCTTGCGACTTGTCTACCACATCATCCGCTTGGAATTCACAAGGCTTCTTCCTGAACATTGGAAGCCGATTGTGGAGCATTTTGAACGGCAAGAGGCAGAAGAGAAGGCAAAAAAAGCGACCAAGAAGCCAAAAAATGACTAAATTTGCGCATTCTAATCTTAAAGTGGTACGTATATCGAGAGGGTTGGCTTCGGTCAACCCTTTTTTGTCACTCTGCGAACATATAAGAACTGCCATATTATCAATTAAATACGCAAAATGTAGACATATACCGCAAAAAAAACACATAAGGAGTAAAAAAAAATAACATAAACGTTTGCAAATTAAAAAAACCGCTATATTTGCAGAGTGAAAAACACGAAGTTGTTGAACTTTTAAACTTTAGAACAATGAAAATTGAGATTACGTACGAAGTGAAAGTATATGAAAGACCGTTTTTGTCGGATTGGCATTACGAACTAACAACTATACTGCACGAATGCGATAAAAGCAAAAGCATTCAGGAAAATATGTCGGATGCTTATGGCAAAGCGTTAGAAAATGGTGGCAATGAAAGACGCACAATGCAATATCGATTTATAGACGAATAATCTACAAATAATGTTGAATCTTTAAAAATCCAAGAAAATGGTAACGCAATTATTTATGAAAGACAAACTGCAAGAGTTATTTGGTGATTGCTTTGGCGGAGCGGAGAAGACTCGCTGGGCAATTGCCCACCAGCGCATCCGCAGAGTATGCAAGGCGGCACAAATGATGGGCTACATCTACGGAAGTGGCGAAGCATTATATCAAATCATTTTCAGCGAAATCGAAGGCGAGATTACGATGGAGAAAGTGGTTGATGTATTGAACGGCAAATTAACCAAAGAGGGCAGACCGACAATAGACAAGACTGACACCACAACGATGGAGAGCCTTCGTGAATATTGCAGAATGAGCGATGAAGCATTCAAGCAAGCGTTTATCGCGGTAGAAGGGTACGAATATAAAGAGTAATGCTATGAAGACCGAAACACAAGAATTCCTTCGACTGCAAGACTACGAAGGCTCAATCGAGGCTGAAGAGACAATAGCACAACTGGAGAACTCACTTGGTAGCCAAATTGACTATGTGTTCGATGATATGTGCAAGGAACTTGGCGAAGAGACAACCGATGATGCGGTGGAGCAATACCTTGACAACCATTCGCATATCGAGGGAGTCATCGGCTGGAAATGCCTTCAGTACGATTCGGAAGAAGAGCAATTCCGCGAAGAGGACTTGGCTTGGAGAGAGATTACTAATTGGGATAGATAACAACGAAAGCCGCATCGAGAAAGCCTAAAATTTGCAAAACATCTCTTCTACAACACCATCTTGGTGCGGCTTTTTTCTAAAAAAATAGAGGAATGGAGACAAAACGATTCAAAGTTGGCAAGATATATATATATATATCCGACCATCAAATGAAGACTAAATCAGGCAACAAACGGAAAAAGGCTGAACTGCACTTAAAAGCCTTGCAGATGGCAAAAGCAATGGCGGAGAAAAACGTGGTTGCTTGCGAGATGTGCGGCACAACCGAAAAAAAACTGCAATTACATCATCTCTATGCGGTCAGCCAGTTTCCTGATAAGGAACTTGAGCCGAATAACACGATGTTGGTTTGTAGCTATTGTCATACTACAATCCACAACAATCCGTTCTTGTGGCTTGAACTCATCAAGGAGCGAATGCCGATGGAGAAGAAAGTGGAATCCATTATGGCACAACCGCCATATCAGGCTTCGACCGACTTGTTGAACTTTCAATTTTGATTCTATGTGGGACTTGGATGCATTGCTTGGTCAACCGCCATACCGAAAGGGAAACGGACAATTCGCCAAAGGCGCAAAGCCGTTCAACAAAGGCAAATCGTGGGATGAATGGCTCTCTCCTGAAATGCAAGCAAAGATACGGCAGACAATTCCGCACAAAGGAAGAAAGAATTTTGGCGGTGAGAATAAGAAAGCCGTGCTTGCCATCAAGGAAGACATAGAGTTGTGGTTTGAATCTGCGGCTGAAGCGGCAAGACAATTAAACTTGAATAGGCGCGACGTTCAGCACGTAGTGGATGGGCAAAGACCAACTTGCGGTGGTTGGAGATTCAAACGTTCAAATGTTGAGCAATTTGGAATGAAAAAGAATGTCAAAAACGATAAACAATTAAAATAAACGCTATATTTGCGTAAGAAAACGAACTATTAGAGATGAAACGCAAGACTCCTGACATACCGACAACCGTACACCATTGCGGAGAATGCGCGTTGGGCATTGCCGACACCAAGCACGAAAACTTGTCTCTCGATGGCAAGCCGACATTGGTGTCTTGTCCGCAAAGTAAGTACAAGAAGGTTGTCAGCGAGATTGCTTGTAAGAACTTTAAGGAGAAAGGAGAATAACAATGAACATTTTCAAAAAAATCGAGTCAAGATACCTTGAAAAAGGTTATGAGCCAGCAGGCAGAGTGAGATGGCAAGATGATATGGAAGGCTACCACATCATCAACATTGTGAACGTGAAAGAGATTAAGCATTGCACCATTGAACGGTGGGACACAACCTTGAAGGACTGGAGACCATTCGATGCTATGAAACTTGTGATGATTGATGGTAGTGCTTATGTAAGCGTGAAGCAAGAAAGTGATTTGTTGTATGACTTGGAAAGATAAGGCTATGAACTACATTGAATGCGAATTCTACAAGTATTTGTCCGCTAAAGACCGATTCAATAATCGGCTCTACAAGGATAGTGATACATTCTGCCTGAATGTTGAGGCAATAAGAAGATTCTATGCCAAACAAGTAGCATTGGAATGTCCGCCATACGAAGCAGAACTTGTTGATGCGGTGGAAATTGAACTGATAAACGATGCTAAATACATCGTGCTGATGAGCCTTGATGAATTCAAAAAACTACTTGAAAGAAGACATTGAGACTGACTGGCAAGAGAATTGCTGAATATGGAGATATGAAGAAAAACAAATAGTTATGAAACACGAGATTGAACGCCAAATAGCGGTGTATCTTGAGAACAAGATACAAACAATAATTGCCGAAAAAGGCGAAAATGCAAGTTATGATGCTGGGGAGATGCTGTGGTGCGATTTGGTGAGAGTCACACAACGTGATTTTGAGAATTTAAAGAAAGGCATAATGAATGTCATTCGCAAGGCTATCGAAGATGACAACATCTTCTATGTGATGTGCGATGGTGGCAAGCAACCACCAAGATATCGACATCATAGTTATGCATCAGCGAGTAAGGAAGCCAAAAGACTAACCGATACAATAGGTGATGCTGGAGTGGCAAGAATATTGCTTGAATATGATTCGGAATGCGATATACCATTTTGACTATTATGATACGAGTTTTTACATCCTTTAGCGGCTACGATAGCCAATGCCTTGCTCTTGAGCGTTTGGGCATCGATTATGAACTTGTAGGCTGGAGCGAAATCGACAAATACGCTATCAAGGCTCACAATGCATTGTTTCCGCAGTATGCCGACCGCAACTATGGAGACATAGCCAAAATTGATTGGAATGCCGTACCTGATTTTGAATTGTTCACCTATTCATCTCCTTGTCAGGATTTCTCATCGGCTGGGAGGCAGATGGGCGGAGAAAAAGGAAGCGGTACACGGTCGAGCCTATTGTGGGAATGCGAGAAGGCAATCGAGATTAAGCGACCAAAGTATTGCTTGATGGAGAATGTGGCGGCATTGGTTTCGGACAAATTCATCAAGTTATTCAATCGGTGGCAACTGGTCTTGGACAATCTTGGCTATCACAACTTTGTCAAAGTTTTGGATGCGGCAGACTATGGCGTTCCGCAACATCGTGAGAGAGTCTTCCTTCTATCCGTATTGGATAGAGATGCCAAGTATGAATTTCCGAAGCCGATAAAACTTGAAAAGAAACTAAAGGATGTGCTTGAGCAAGATGTTGATGAGAAATACTATATCAAGGACGCAAAAATAGATGAAGCATTGCAAATCAACGATATAGGAGGGGGGGGGGATTAAGGTAATCGGCAACCTTCAGCCTGACAATAAATGGCAAGGCTCAATAAGGCAACAAAATAAAGTGATAGATTCGGATGGCATTTGTATGGCATTAACGGCAGAACACTACAAGCACGAATTCAAGATTAAGGTATGAACAAAAGATTGCTGAAATTGGTAGAGACACACAAGATAGAGATGGCGAATGGCTTGATTGTTATAACAACACAACAAGTGATATCGCTGGAACTATAACATCGAGAGTGAATGATAATAATATGTTTTTTGTATCAGTATATGAAACAACCAGTAATGATTCTCGGAAGCCTTCAGGCTCACGCAAGTAAGCAAGTTATTGATAATCAAGGGGGGGGGTATTGTCCAACAATAGGCACAACTGATTTATCACTACCTAAATTAATTGAAGCCGTAAACGCATATCCTGATGACACATCACGCACCATTAAGGCGCAATATTATAAGACAAGCATAGGCAACTTTGAGCGACAAGATGGACTTGGCGCAACTGGTGCTGGAGGCTACGTGAATGGTAAATATCGCATTCGCAAACTGACTCCGAAGGAATGTTTCCGTTTGATGGGAGTGACCGATGAAGAGATTGAAAAAATCGAGAAGGCTGGCATCAGCCAAACACAACAATACAAGATGGCTGGCAATAGCATCGTAGTAGATGTGCTTGCGGCAATATTTGACAAGTTGCTTGTGCATACGGAGATAACCGAATGGAAGTTGTTTTACTGACTACAAAACTTTGCACCGCGAAAAGGCTTCCGATGCAAAGAATATTTTGCTTAATATTGTGAATGTTAAAACAATGCAATATGAACAATATGGAATACGAACAAGAGAAGGAGATATTCAAGAGCAATCTGCGGATTTGCTTCATCCTGATTGTCTTTCTCTGCATCTTCTGCTGGCTTGCTGGATGCGCACCGCAGAAGCATATGTACAAGGTAACCTATACCGATGGTGACACCGAATACTTTGAATTGGACCACAAGCCTGACAAGGATGCAAAGAGCATCGACTATCAGGGAGAGACAATTCTTGGTGTCGAAAAGATTGAACGAATTGACTGATGTCTAACATATTAAAGATTTGATTATGAATTATTGTGAAGAAGAAGAAGATGGAACGCTGGTCTTCAAAGTACCGAAAAAAGAAGGCAGAGCATTGATGCTTGCCGCAACTGGCTCTCCGTACTTGCTGATTGTGCAAGATGAAGAGGGAGTGAGATATGCCGCGAAGGAAGGTTTTGATTTCGATTGGCTATTCGACTACATCAGGCACGTAGCACGTACCCAGCCTGAATTCAAAGCCGTGCTTGGTGAATACATCGCAGAACTGGAGGCAGAACTATGAGAGCGAAGAAGAGCAACAAGATATGCGGCAACTGCAAGAAGTGGTGCGATGTAGACAAGAATTGCCATCTTCACACAAGCGGATGGAGACCATATCAGTCCAGCGATGGACTAACGCGGCAGACAAGAATGTTCTCATCGATGACCGCTTGTCCGTACTATTTCAACGATTAATACTACTACAATGGAAAGAGACAAGATTATCAAGGAATTGAGCAAATTCTTCAAACCGAAGGAATTGGTGAGCAACAATGTCTATGCGGCATTTGGTGAGGCATCTTGGAGAGTCTTCGACACCGAATTCCTTCACACACTACTGGTGTTGAGGCGAGACATCCTGAATGTTCCGCTTATCTGCAATCACGCATCGAGCCAGCAACGAGGGTATAGAGAGAACACTTGCGCAATGGTGCGAGAGAAGACCAATGCTGGCAAGATGTACATCTCCGCTCATTGTCTTGGCAAAGGTTGCGATTTGTCATCACCGAAGATGACCGCAGAAGAGATGCGGAAGGCAATTGTGCTGAAGGCATCCTTGCTACCATACAAGGTGCGCATTGAAAAAGATGTCACTTGGCTTCACATCGATGTGATGTGTACACCTGAACAAAAGGAAAAAGTCTATTTCTTCAAAGCATAAAAACCTAAAAAACAAAGCAAAATGAAAGCATTGTACTATTCTGCGGTCGCAGAGATTATCATCTATCTTGCGGTAACTTGCGCCACATTCGGTGTTCCCAAGAGCATCAGCGAGTCTTACTATTTATGGAAAGGCAAAGGCTTGAGATACCTATTCACTTTCGTGATGTGGTCGGTTGGCATTCCGATTCTCATATATTGGATATGGGTGTCTCCGACAAAACTGCAATTCTTGCCGTTCTTGAGCATAAGCGGTATGTGCTTCGTGGGTGCGGCTTGCGCATTCAAGGAGGAACTGACATCAACCGTGCATTTCACATCGGCTGGCGTATGGGCATTCTTTGCGGTGCTATTCTTCTGCCTTGTGCAAGACTGGATATCGATTGCGGTCGGTGCGGCAACATTTGTGCTGATGGCATTGTTCATTGGTCGGAAGCATTTCACCTTTTGGGCGGAGGTCTCTTGCATTGTGACAATGATATTGGGAATTTGGAGACTATAAAATGAACTACTATTGCTCAACTTGTGCTAATATGCGGTATTTACCAGCCGCAATTGAGAATGGTGTGAGGATAGGGATTGGAATGCATTGGTGTGATGCGTTAAATAATCCAATCAGGTTTTTACAAATGTGTAAGTTTTACAAAGAAGACTATGACAAACAACAAAGATATCAACATCGACTTGATTATAGAGCAAGGCAACAACGAAAGCAAGGTCAGCAAGCCACCGAAGCGTAGATGGTGGATGTGGCTCATCTTGTTATTACTTGCATTCTGCGGAGGCTTCGGCACGGCAAAGCACCATTTTCGTGATGTCACGCAGATGGTAGACACATTGGTAGTGGAGCGTTGGGATACCATTACCATCAGCCAGCCTACGGAAGTGGTGAGATACGTTATGCGGTACGACACAATAAGAGACTCTTCAATCACAATCATCGTAGACACCAATTCCGCGACTCCTACGGCAATAATTCCAATAGAGCGGACAATTTATCGCGATTCCACCGAAAACGCGAAATACGAAGCCTTTTTGAGCGGATATCGAGCCAAACTGGATAGCATCTACATCGAATGCCTGAATAAAGAGACTACAATCACCATTACGGAGCGAGAGAAGGCAAGCCGATGGGGAATCGGCATTCAGGCTGGAGTAGGAGTCAGCGCACAAGGTATTGCCGCACCATATGTCGGTGTCGGTATCCAGTACCGATTAATCGGAAAGTAACAAAAACCATTTGCGAATTAAAATAAATACTATATTTGCACCAACAAAACATTAAAGATTATGGCACAACTGAAACTGAAAGTGAACGAGGCAATGGCTCTGCATACTGCAAAGACTGGAGAGCGATTGGAGAAGAAGAAACTGGCGGCTCTGCTATTCGCGGATGCACCGACCGATAGCGCACGGCAAGTTGCGATGACCAACCTTGTAAGAGGAAGAACATTGCGCATCAAGCCTGAATGGATACCTATCATCTGCGACTACTGCGGATGCACGGCTGATTTCTTGTTCGGAATTGAACGAATATGATGGAGGAAGAAGATGAGGAACGGTCGATAGTGCAGATAGTGATTGCTTGGATGTTCGGTCTGCTTGCGGTTGGCGCAATAATTGCGGCATTCAGCAATCCGCAACATCTTGTCGTAGCCGTTATATGCCTTGTCTTCGCCTTGTGTGTATGGCACAATTGAATATCTTTGCGGTGGGTAACACCACCGAATCTTTAATAGTTGGGTGGCTGGGGAGCAATCTCCAGCCATTTTTGTTCTATGCAAAAAAAATCACCTTTTGAGTAAAAAAATATCATAAATGTTTTGCGAATTAAAATAAATGCTATATTTGCAACAACAAAATGATTGTTGAACTATTAAAGATTACTAAAATGAAAACGCAAGAACAAAAAACAAACATCAAGCCGTACATCGAAAACGGATACAATTATGTGGTGGTGCTGACCGAAAACGAATATTTCAATCAGCCTATGTACGACTGTGATTTCTTCAAAACACGAAGACNNCACGAAGACAAGCCAATAAATTCAATGCTGAAATATTGCATTACAATGGCAATGTGATGACATCACGACAAGCGGTGAACAAGTACGAATTCTTTACAAACGAATAAAATAAACTATTAAAGATTTACAACTATGACAAATCAAGAGAAAAGGAGTCTTCTCCAGTCCGTACTGGATAGGATTGATGCAAAAAGAAAGGTCATCAGGACTGATGAAGAAGGTTGGAACACTTGGGTGAAAATGACTGATGTCATCGATGTGCTGAACAATCTATTGCCAGTCTACACCAAAGAAACAAGTTTGAGAGACTGCGGTATGTCGGTAAGATTATGCAATCTTCTGCATTGTTTGGACTGCAAAACTATTGGCGATATTGAGAAGTTAACTATCTCCGATATCGACAAAATGCGGCATTTTGGAAAAATAACGAGAAGAGAACTGATGCTATTCATTAACAACCACAACCTGATGTTGAAAGAAGAACAACAAAATGTGTAACTTATAAATAAATAAAACTATGGCAGAGATGAAAAAAGAGAACGTATTCGACATCCTGAACGGAGTCAACGTTCAAGACAAGATTGAGAAGAAGAAGGGAAGCGAAGGCAAAGAGTTAAGTTATCTCTCTTGGTGCTGGGCGTGGGCAGAAATCAAGAAACGCTACCCTGATGCGAACTACGAGGTAGTGAAGCATAACGGCATCCCCTACGTTTACGATGAGAAGACTGGCTATATGGTCTACACAACGATGACCATTGAAGGAGTGACACACGAAATGTGGCTTCCAGTAATGGATTCGAACAATCGCGCAATGAAAGGTGAGCCTTATCAGGTGCAAACGGCAAAAAGGACATTCACGGTCAATGCGGCAACGATGTTCGACATCAACAAGGCTATTATGCGGTGCTTGACCAAGAATATGGCAATGTTCGGACTCGGACTCTATATCTATGCAGGCGAAGACTTGCCTGAAGTTGAGGCTGAAACCATCAAAAATGAGAAGAAGGCGAAGGAAGAGGAAGAAAAACTGCAACTTGTGGCAATAATCGACACCATCAATGGTGCGGCTACGGTCGAGGAACTGCAAAATATGTGGAATGAATTGTCGGCTTGGCACACAAACAAGCAATTCGTGAACGCGGTGACCGCCAAAAATGATTTACTACTTAAAATGCAAGCGAAATGAGCAATCTAAAGTATAGCGATGTGGTGTTCAACGAGGATGAACACACATACACACTTGGTGACAAGGAGTTGCACGGCATCACGCCAATCATCGAGAAGTATATCTGCGAAGGTAAGTACGATGGCATACCAGCCACCGTGCTTGCAAACGCGGCAAAGAAGGGAAGCAAGATACATAAGGAAGTAGAATTGCTGGTGTCAGGCTTTACGTTGGATGAGAGAGAGCCTGAAATAGATGCTTTAGAAGCCAATAAGCGGTATTTTGATATGAATTTCATCGCAAGCGAGTATTTGGTGTCGGACAACGAGTATTTTGCTTCGAAAATAGATATCGTAGACTACAAATACAACCTTTACGATGTCAAGACTACATCGGTGCTGGACAAGGAATACGTAAGTTGGCAACTTTCCATCTATGCTTATCTTTTCGAACTCCAAAACGGCTTTCCTTGCGGCAAATTATATGCCGTATGGTTAAGAGACAAGATGTGCCAATTCATAGAAGTTGAGAAAAAGGACAAGACTCTTGTGCACCAATTGCTCTTCGCGGCAAGATATGACTTGCCATTCATCAAGCCGACAACCGAACTACCATTATCTCCTGAAGAAAAGGCGGAACTTGCCGAACTATCAAGGCTGGAAGCCGCAATCATCGACATCGAGAAGCAGAAGAAGGAGGCGGTTGCACGAAGAGATGAACTGAAGGCTGGAATCGAGGCAAAAATGCGCGAATTCGGTGTTGACAAGTACGAGACTGACAACCTTCGATTCACTCTTGTGAACGAGACAACGAAGAAGATGGTCGATTCGGACAAGATGAAGGCTGATGGCATCTATGAGCAATACACGAAGGATGTGGCGGTGAAAGGCTACGTTAAGATAACAATCAAGAAATGAACGATTTATTCTTCATTTTGGCTCAATCTTTGCCGTTTTTTGGCATATTATTGACTATATTCGCAATATCATTGATTGATAAACTTAAACACAACAAAAAATGAACAATTGGACTATTACTGGCAGACTGGGTAAGGATGCAGAAGTGAGGACATTCAACGATGGCAACAAGGTTGCCAACCTGAATGTGGCGGTGGATGACCGCAAGAAGAATGCGCAAGGAGAATACGAGAATGTGACCACTTGGGTTTCGGCACATCTCAACAATCCTTCGGATAGAATGGTCGAATGCTTAAAGAAAGGCACATTGCTGATGCTACAAGGCAAGCCATTCGCCACAACATACACCAACAAGGAAGGAAGGAATGTGGTGCAGATGGAAATGCGTATAGATAGGCTGGAATTCCTTGTTATGGCGAAGCAAGATACTGGCAACAAGAGCGGAGAGTTTGAAGATTTGCCGTCCGACAAGTAAATAATCGAGAGCCGATGGTGAAGGCTTGGATAAAAAGGCTGGGCAGAACATAGAACATCTCTAAATTGCCATTTTTTAACGTTCCCCATCCATCGGCTTTTCTAAAACATTACAACTATGGAGATTACGGACATTAACAACGAACTGAAGGAATATCAGGACTACTTGGAACAAAGAGTCACGGATGATGCAAACGAGATGGCAACAAGGCTTGCCAACCTGAACACCATCCTTGCACGAACTGGCTTGCTATTGGCAGAAGCCAAGAAACTGCGAGATGACAAGATGAAGAGCATCTTTCAGGCGGAATTCGCAAAACTGAAGCAACTATCACCGACAATGGCAAAGCAATACGCTGAAGCGTCTTGTGCTGATGAGAACTACATCGTGAATTGGGCGGAGCGAGTGAATAGGTCTTGCGTTCACGTTGGAGACAATATGCGAACAATCATCTCGCTTGCGAAGGAGAATATGCGGATGACAATGAACGGTTGCAACATTGTGTAATATGAGCAAGAATATCAGCAAGGTTGCGAAGGATAGCCTGATGAGGTTACTTGCAACAAAAAGGGAGGAACTGGAATCCGCAGTCACGGTAGGTGAATACTGGAAGGCAAAATGTGAAATAGACAACATTATTAATCAACTTAACAATTTAGAAGATGGAGACAAGAATTGAACATCAGGAGAAAAAGAAATCTCAAACGCTGGCATTGTTCCAAGCGAATAGAGACAAGTGGATGACCGCGATGCAGATTAACGAGGCAATAGACATCCGATGCACGTAAGCGCATCAGCGAACTGATACAAAAAGGCTATCCAATAGAGAAGAAGATAGTCAACAAGGAGAACGGCACGAAGGCATATCGGCTGGTGTTCCCATATCGAATACCGCCAAGACAATTATCACTATTTTAGAAGGAGAATAGACTATGAGAGTGGAAGACATAATTGTGATAACTTTCGTTTTGATTATGGTGTCGATGATTTTAATAGTTATCGGAAACAAAAAAAAGGGAAAGGAGAGTAAACTATGACAAGAGAAGAACAAATAAGGCAAGCGGCAGAAGAGCATTTTGCCCATTCTTGGAGCGGAACAATCAAGGATGCTTTTGCAGAAGGCGCACAATGGGCGGATGAGCAGAACAAACAAGAAAATCATTTGCGGTACAACTTCCGCAAAAACCATCAGGACTATCTTGATAGGGAACGGGAAGAGACAATCGAATTCGTTCAGGATTGGCTGACTGACAACACCGACATCAACGAATGGTTGATTGAGAACTTGGTGGAAGCAATGCGAGAGGCAAACGCAACCAAACAACGAATCGAGCGTAGAAAGCGAGAATAATAGTTGTATGTTCACAACATACCGTGCGACATCACGTTAAAATAGCGTTCTTTAATTAGGTGACTTAACTTGCCAGCGAAAAGTTGGCGGTTGAGGCAAAAAGCCGTAGCAGATATCGAAATCTTTTCTATATTTGCTACGTATTTGAAAGTTGACAAGGATGTTGCACCATCCTGAATAACATATTAAGGCTGATAAAGTAACGGATTGGGTGCAAACAATCCGTGAAATTGAAGCCTATTTTTTTTTGAGAAATGGAAGGTTGGATAAAATTATGGAGACAATTCGCACTATGGCAATGGTATTCCGATTTGTACGTTAAATCGGTGTTCATCCATTTGCTTATTAGTGCAAATCACAAGGATGGTTACTGGAGAGGAATGCTTATCCGAAAGGGACAAATGGTGACCAGTTTGGAACACTTGGCGAACGAACTGCGTTTGTCGGTGCAACAAATTCGCACGGCATTGAACAAGTTAAAAGCAACAAACGAAATTACAATCAATGCAACAAACAAATATAGTATAATAACAATATGTAAATATGAGAGTTACCAAGCGGACACAATAGGTGAGCAACAAGCAGAACAACAAACAATCAACAAACAAATAACAAACAATCAACAAACAAATAACAAACAATCAACAACAAACAAGAATAATAAGAATAAAGAGAATGATAAGAAGGAGTATATTAATATACCGCAATCCGAAAATTTGTTCACTCAACAAGGAGAAATAATCGCAGATGACATTGTTAACCTTGAAGAAGAAAAAGAAAAAAGTTGCGCCAAAAAAGAAAAAGAGCCGAAACACAAATACGGAGAATACCAAAAGGTGCTACTGACCGATACGGAAGCGAAGAAACTACACGACAAGTACGGAGATGATGCGGTGGAGATAGTCAATTTCTTCGATGCGGAAAAGGAGATGAAAGGATATACTTACAAGAATGACTATTTGGCAATCCTGAAATGGGGAGCAGAAGCATATTATAAAAAATCTAAAAATCAAAGTTATGGAAACAAAGACAATGAAATCGATATGCGAAGAATATTCGAGGCTGGTCAGGCAAGAAACGCATATGAACAACAATTGCTTGGCAATCTTTGAAAAGGAAAACCGACCAGTCTTGTCGGCAGAAGGAGATTGCTACGAATTAAGCCTTTACCAAGATGCACCAGCAACCGAAGAACAAATTATCATTTGTGCGTCACGGTTAAGGGACAATTTTCCGCGACAAACGGCTGGCTTTTGGGCGGAACTGCAAAGCCAAATCAAGAAAATGGGATTTACTGGCAAGAGACTTGCAGATGCCACCGACTACGTGATTCAAAATCACAAGTACGATTTGCGCATTGCAGACTTGGTGCAATTCAACAAGAGCCGTAAGATTTACACATACGCACAAATGGTAGAGCAGATAAACAAAAACGGAGGCACGACTGATGACTTTGAGATAACCGACATCTTGGATGCAAGAGGGAAACGGATGTGGGTAGCCAAATCAGCAAATTCGATTAATAATCACTAATACGTTACCACTATGGAGAAGAATCTATCAACAAGAGACAAGGCACGAATCAGGGAGACATACAAGATTGCTCCTTACTTGTCAGCCAAGACAATAGCGAAGAATCTCAACCTTCGCTGGAAAATGGTCTATGACTACCTTGTGAAACTCGGCTACACAACCGACAAGCACCTGAAGGTTTTGCGAGATGCGGCATCACCGATGTCGAAGGTTGTGCTGAAGCCGACCGCAGTATCAAAGCCGAAAGTAGAGGTTAAGCCAGCAGAAGAGCCGAAGCCGCAACCAGCCATTCATCCTAACCTGATTGACCGTAAGCCATCACCTTTCGTGCTTGAGGAGCGGAAGCAAAGACAACTNNGCAAGCGACCGCATACAAGATGCGAGGCTAACTGGCTGATGCTGACAAGGCAACCTATGCGGCAGAGAGCAGATATTCATTCACCGAATAAAAATTAACGGCATCTATTGCACAATTAAAAAAAACGCTATATTTGCGAAGGATTAAAAAACATACAACTATGAAGATTACAAAGGAAATTCTACTGAACAATGGTCTGCACCGAATGACCACAAGCGACCGTGAGTCTTACGCAACCGATGACTTTTCTCTATGCGTACACAAGGAGGAGAAACTTGAAGGCTGGCTTGTCGCAATTGCTAACTCATACGACAAGCCTGCACCTGAAAATGTGGAAAAGGCATTCAAAAGCAAGACATTCATCGGATACTGCGAGGATGTGTGGGAGATTAACGCGGCATTGAATGCTTGCGATTTGGAGAAGTACCAATTAACAATCTAACGCTATGAATAGGCAGAACAAACTTGAGAAGATTATCGACCACTACGGCTGGTCGCATCAACTGCGGAAGTTGAACGAGGAGACATACGAACTCTTTGAAGCCTTTATGAACTATCAGCATTCAGGCTCGATGAAGAATCTTGTTGCTCTCGCAGAGGAGATTGCAGACTGCAAGGTATTGTCTTCGCAGTTCTTGCTGAAGATGGGCAATTCGTATAGCGTGATGGAAAGGGTAGAGGAGATTAAGGAACTGCGGCACAAGGGAGGATGCGGATATTCGGCAACGATTATGTTGCTTGAATTCTATGAATTCGCGCAAGAAGTGATGCGAATCAGGCACGATGCGCAAGATTACTACGGCTGGGCGGTCGAAAAACTTTACACTTACATCGCATCCTACGAATTGCTTGCCGAAGAACTACACATCGATGAAGCGGTTATCGAGGATGTGATGGATAAGAAGATTGAAAGACAAATTGAGCGAATAAAGAAAGGAGAATAGAACTATGGATGCAAAAGAATTCTTCGACAAAGTGGTCGAAATGAGAAATTTGCAAAAGGAATACTTTCGCAAACGTGATGTAATGGTGCTGAAAGAGGCAAAGAAGGCAGAAGCGGAGATTGATGCCGAAATTCAGCGAGTTAATGACAAACAAATGGAATTAGAACTATGAAGCACGAAGACATCTACAAGGCAATTGGCGAGGCACTAACCAATGCAGAGATAGCCGACACCATATTTGAATGCGGCAAGAATATCTTTGGTATTCAACAAGGTGACAATATGGTCTTAAACCACATCATCGCGGAAAAGAGAGTAGTCAACGAAGACAAACTCGTTAATACTTGGATTCCAATATACAAGGGAGGAATGGCTGACAACCTTGCCATATTGACCGTGCTGATAAGAGCATTCATCGCAACCAATTTTGGTAAGGAAGACTACGAACAATATAGCAAGATTCTTCAGCATAGGGTTGAGGAGTTTTATGCGAAAGGAAAAAGTAAAAAGAAGGAGGAATGAACTATGAAAATGAAATGGTATCACAAATTGGGATTCGCGGCAATATTCGCATATTGGATGTTCCAAGCAAGCCGCATCTTTATCGATTATCCGTTTGACTTTATGTAATATTTTGGCTACCTTTGTATTATGGTTGCAACACGACACATACGGCACGAAGAATCAGCATTGCAGAAGGCTTGCGTTAAGTGGTTTCGCTATGAGTGGGACATCTATGCTCTCAACCTGATTGCAATACCGAACGGAGGTGCGCGTAATCTTGTCGAGGCGGCAATAATGAAGGGAGAAGGAGTCACGGCTGGAGCGGCTGACTTGTTCTTGTTTGTGCCGAACTCTCGATAT
>LXOW01436398.1_pt2 | contig 38456 bp, 45 predicted proteins | sample 1368591 | NCBI WGS metagenome assembly LXOW01 (sample SAMN04884650, study PRJNA319009) | bovine gut metagenome | isolation source: Cow rumen | host: Bos taurus | place: Italy: Legnaro (PD) | collected 2014-07-09
TTTATCTATTGACATTCACAAGTATCTATCACAATCATATACTCTCTAGTATTTGTTTTCATCTTTGACCTGGACAAGTCGTAAAACTATCTACATTTTATATTTACTATATTATAATAAGATGAAAACAACAAGAACAATCCAACAGGAAATCGCTAGATTAGAAATGATCTACAAAGANNAATCTAAAGTATCTTCTAACTAAGATCGATGAGCTTCCTGTTAGAGACATCATTAGAGAAAAGTATCTTCCTTATCTTAAAGAAGATTCAATGGCTGATATTATGATCTGAGCTATTGAGGCTTTAGAAGACTTCAAATGAAAAGCTCAATATCGGCATGAACAATACGACAAGATGGAAAACAAATGGCTCTACGAAGATGAGGAAGACAATTAAATTTCTTATACAGGATAGGCAGTTACATGTCTATCCTAATAAGGAGTTTGATCCTTAACATTTATTTTATTATTCATTATCAAAATGAAGTACGTATTATTCCTATTAATGATCCTCATCTCATTCGGATGTCCAATCATCGCTGCTATTAACAGAAAGGAATTATCTGATGCAGCTAAAGCATGATTGATCTGCTATTGATTATCACTAATGATGTTCGCATTCACTCGAGCAATGAGATGACTACCAGATTTATAGATCATTCATACTACACACAGTCTTTGTATTGTGTGTAGCTATGAACGGTCTGTGACTGTTCAAAGTGAGTTCCGTTTTATTCCTTAACCCTCCAGTGGTTGGCAAGAGGTAAAAAGGTTACAACTGTTTTATTTATTAACACGTCTATTGACTGGCTAGACGTTAAACGGAGTCAGTCAACTCACTGTTACATGGCGAACTACAGTTCGCATGTACGCACATAAGTGCGTCACATTTTAGTATTAACCAATGTTGCGAATGAAAACAAAGGTCTTTAAGTCTAGCGACTTTAAGTGGAATAAAGTTGTTAGCAGTTATGGTACAACTTATCGTACTGAAATTAATTCTTCATTAGGAAGAATAACTTTAGTCAAGGTCGTTGCTCTTTGAGCTAAGCGATCACCAATGAGAGTTGGTGACTTATCCATCATCAAAGATGGTAAGCGATACACTGAGATGGCTGACTACATCAACGAGTCTGATGCTTGGACTAGATACACTTTCGATGAACAACTTAGAGCTGTCATCGATCAAGTAAAGTGGGATAGTCCAATCCAACGATGTTGCAGTGCTTTAGAGTATCTCGAGAAAGAACCTTGTTATCGATGAGATAACTGAATGGTAGTTCAGTTCAAAGACGATGACTTCGAGGATGTCTGTAAAGCAGATGCTCAGTGACTTGAATATCTTAAGGATAGAATCCATAATGATATTCATAGATGGTGAAAGGCAGAGGATCTCGAAGATCGAGAGCTCGGCTTTCTAAATAATTTCCTAACTAAGTTAGGAATGAAGACAGTTGGTGAGGAATAGTATATATCTATTCCTCTCAATGTCAAATTAAATACATACAAAAACATAAACAAAATTTGATTTTTTATTTTTATTATTTATAATTAAATCATGAAAACTACAAAGAAAGTTATGACTGCATTCATTAACGAGTACAAATCAGGTACTCCAACTCGAGAGTATCATTCACCTGAAGTGGATGTTGAGCTAAGACATTATCGTATGCCTATCTATTACGATATGGATTGAGCTCCACTCGAACGAGAATCTACTGTTGCTATTACTATTAATGAGCAACACTTCGAGCTTAGTAGTTGAGAAGTTATCTTAGCTTATCAACTTCAGAAGTTCCTCGAAGGATGTCTTAATGTTTTACCTCTTGATTAATATAAACATGAACAACTTTGTATTCTCACCTCAACAGAGGTACATCAAGAAGCTTGAGAAGAAGCGAACCTTCTCATTCTATTTTATGTTTTGATGTTGGTTAGTATTATTAATATCCAACATCATCCTGTTCGTTATTGTTTATAATCTTTTATCTTCTAATTAATTATTCATGTCTATTACTTTAAACTGAAAACAAATTCAATTCAAAACATTATTAATTTGGATCTTAATTATCATTCTGATAATCATCATTGGTTCAACAATCAATTCACCAGCTCCTGTTGAAGAACAGATCTCCGTCTGTTCTGAATTACAATACAAGGAATGGTGAGATGATTGTATCAATCATAAGGATGATTGGTATCCATGACAGATAGCAACTGATGAGGAATGAAATGACTATCAAGTTATACCTCAGATCGAACCTGAGATTTCAGATAGCCATGAAAGGTTCAAGCAGTTAGCATATAAATACCACCTTGATCCTAGTGTTATATGGACTGTTGAAAATAAATATAACATCAGGGAATGATTGATCTTAGCTATCATAATAGCTGAGACAAGCTGAGGTAGAAATTGAAACTACGTATCTGAATGATGTTACAATGTATGAAACGTTGGGAACAATGATAGATGAGATCGTAACTGTTATTCAACTAAAGAAGATAGCATAGCTGCTATCTGAAAGGCATTGAATAATGATCTCTTATGAAATAAACAAACAGTTGCTTGCTTATCTAAAGCATGACATTGTAACGAACGTTATGATAACTGAAAGATCTATGCAGGTTCTCCATACAATTGGGAAAGAACAGTAATGAAAGTTCTTTCAGATATCTATCAACGAGATGATCCAGATCCAAGTATGGTTTATATCAGAAGAGATTACAAACCTTATTATTAGTTTTATATTCTTAATTATTATAATCATGTTCTTACCTATCTGATTAATCTGCTTTGTAATTGCAGCAGTATGTAGAAATCCAATAGTAACTATTGTATGCTTCGTAGTATTCTTCGCTACTCTAATCATTACATTAGTTAATGGATGAGAGATATGTTTGAAGGCTCACTGCTATTAATTCTAACGTGATATCTGTCGTTATTAAATGACAGATTCACACGTTAGGATTGACTACCTAACGGTGCTTTGTACACTGAGATAAGGAACAGCTGAATGGCTGCAGCCAATTCCTTATCTCTTTATTTTATTTACTAACCAATAGTACTCATGGCACAACTAGATGCAAGTCACTGACGCAAGTTAGCTGACGCTATTACAAGTTACATCATGTGAGATAAGTCACGAGATGTAATGACAGAACTTCTCTGGTATTTCTGAGAAGATATACTTCAGAAGTTCACAGATGACATCATCGCTAAAGGATTAGATGATGCCAGCTATGACCTTTGGAATTCGGAGGAGTGACAAAGGTATATAGAACATTACTTCGACCAACTATTCCGAGTCGACAGGATTAGGTTTGGTTGAGATCCTATTTTATTTCGTAAGAAAAATAACAAACATGAAAACTAATTACACTCAACTGTTCCATGAACAGTATTCAAAGTATGAAGAGATGACACCACCACATCACTTCACTAGAGAAGACTTGATTCCTTTACAGGAAACAAGAAGGTGGAAACAATACGAAGCTCTAATCAAGAGAGCGAACGAAGCATTAGAAAGATCTGATAAAGTCCTCAAGACTGCTAAGAAGATCTTGCTTGATGCTGATTCTGTTTATTAGTTTTATATTCTAATCTATTATAAACATGGAAACAAATGAAACATTCGATTCTTTAGAAGCTTATCTCGATCGAAAGTACGAGCTTGAGTACGAAGAGAGATGGCTTGAAGAACATCAGGATGATCCTGATCCAGCTGAAGTTGNNCATGAACAATCAATTAAACTATTTCTACGGTATGTTAGATGCCACAGGTTATGAACCTATCTCTACATTCTGGATGGACTTCAGTATTGCTGACAGCTTTGGTAAAGAAGCAGTCAAAGATACATATGAAAGGGCATTCGAAGAATGGAAATGAGATTATAAATACCTAACCGAATTGGTTCTGGTATTGAATTGGAAACTATGGTTTCATTATGAACATTGAAGCAAGATACTTGCTGATGTTTATAATGATCTTTGGATTAAGACACATGACTATGCATGTCAGAATCTGAAGGATGAAGAGTTAAGTTATTATTATAGGANNATATATTATCATGCAATTGAAAACAACTTGGTGAAAAACCTACGATCTTGAATTAGTCAAGAACAATTATCTTAACAACAACAGAACCTATATAGGTTTGGTTGACATCGAGGATGGAGAACCATTCGCAGATCTATCTGAGAACCATCCAGAGATTAGTGACATGTGAATATATGAAACACTACCTGGACATGAAGCAATCATTATTGATAATGACTTTATCAATTGCTTCAACAGTGAAAGGGAAGCTAAGATCTGGATTANNAATAAATAACCATGATGAAAACTTCAGAAATGTGGTTCGAAGTAGAACCAGACAAGTTCACTAGAGAGTTCAAAGACTACAAAGTCGATGCTGAGTATTGGCATTGAGACTGTTGGAGATTTTGATTCACTAAAGGAAGTACATGTTATGTAAGATTCCTTTATGAACCAAAAGACATTGACGCTGAGAAGATGGATATCTTCTGCGATCAATGTGTATCCGAGATAGAGAAACATCCAATCATCTATCAGATCTATTGAACTAAACAATACAAAGCAGAAGAANNATTTAATATGGGAATGATGCTTGCCAACATGACCATTAACATTAAAAGGTATCTGTGCTTGACTTGAAGCTGAGTGATATGCAATCACTGAGATCATGCCAATGATTAGATTCCTTAGAACAGATGCGTGATTCCAATCATTACGCAACTGAATGTGAATAACGATTGGATTAAATTAGTATGTCGGACGGACATTGTCCGTTCCGAATACATCTTATAGTTTTATATTCTTATATTATATAATAATGAAAACATTTCAAAACAGAGAAGAGGCTATCGAAGCCATTAAAGATTTAAGAAATAGAGACGCAGGTTATAATGCTGCGTCTGAGTTCGTAAAGATTATGAACTACTTTGATTACTATGAATGAGCTAGTGAAAGTATCTGATTCATAGATGATGAATGAATGTCTAATGACATCAGGTATCACGCAGATGAACTGTGGTATATCAAACATCTAACAGAAGATATAGATGTTGATGACGACTGATGGATCATAGACAATAATGGATGGTGAAGGAACATCGACTTCGGTGATGTTGATCAACTTAAAGATTATATCATTGATGATATAATGAATGAGTGGGATATCACCGAAGAGGATATAGAGAACTCAGTAGATTATTACTGAGATCAACATAACTATATCCATCTGAAGTTCGGACACATGTGGAAGATGTACAACTTCACAGATGATTTCATCAAAGAATATCCAGACTTCTTTCATAACTATTGTATGTATTTTAATGGAGAGAAAGGAGGACGATGGAGTGAATGAGATGAAGTAAAGATCTGTGAGTATATTAGAGATAATAATNNACCTTACACCATCGAACAAGCAATTGAATATTTCAATTGATATGGTAAGGAGGATTAATGTCCTCCTTTTTTATTTGTTATACTATTATAATCATGATGAGTATTGAACAAGAAAGAGATGCATACCAATGAGCTGCATCAAAACAATGTATTTTATATGAGAGATTGTCTCATATCTTAAAGGATATTATCATAAAGAATAATATCGAGCTAACAAAAGATCAAATAAAAAAGATTAATGCCTACGATACAGGGAACATCCGAGCTGCTGAGCACTGGGATGAGATGGCATTAAATGAATTCCCTAACTGACATTTCTTTCAGTCTATCATGGATGATACGACTGATGAATGTCTAATTTATTTATAGTTTTTATATTCTTATTATTATATAAACATGTCAACAAGAGCTACAATCCTAATTCACAGGAACACTACAAACCCTACAGATGTATGGTTTAAGATTTACAATCATCGAGATGGTTATGTATCTTGACTATGAGCCAGCTTGATGAGAGCATTCTCAGAAGCTTGGAGAAGCCACTGGGATTTAACGAGATGCCTCAAGAAAGCAGATCTATATCAGAGCTGAGTGAGATGAGGCTTCGAGTTCACATCAGGTAATCACTGAGATACTGAGTTCATGTATCATATTTATGTAGATGAATCCAATAACACAGTTAAGATTACTTATACTAATGATGATGTCCTTTATGATAAGGACTGAAAGATCATTGACTGCTGAGATGCAGCACTTATTAAATGAAAAGAACACTGGTTGATAACAGTGGATAAGGATTGAAAGATGGAATGTACTGAAGATGTTATCGAGGCTATGACTGTTCATGATTTGATCAGACATAACCTCAACTATTCTATCTATCAATACCTGCATTGAGATTCTAAACTCAAAGAGATAACCTTAATAGAAAGATTTGAGCTTTGGGTATTCTCAGATATCAGATGAGAATTAGAATCTCTATCTAAGTATTATGATCACATAATGAAGAGAGAGGATCTCGGTGGTGAAGAAAGAGATATGATCCTCGATTGAATTATTGTATCAGCTCTCGAGATTATCAATAAACAGAAAGAGATCGAGAGTAAAAAGTATTACTATTAGTTTTATANNGGATTGGTACTACGAAGAGGAGTGAGTAGATCAACCAAGTTACTGAGAGTTATCAGTACTAACTGACTTCGCTAACAAGCGAATGAAGGAGCATGAATATGCTCATCTTTTAGAGGAGGACAATTAGTCTTCCTCTTTTTATATTATTATACTATTATGAAAATGAAAAAAGAAATTACGTTCAAAGAACTACAAACCATTTGTGAAGAATGGATTGAGAAACAAGACAAGCTCGAGTTGTATCGAGACTACAATGATTACTTCGAATGAAGAACAGTATCAGAGATACTGGATTATGTAGAGAAAGAGATCGAGCAATGAAACTATTTAGATCCTGCATCATATGTATACGACTTCATATGTTGTCAGGACTGGTATGATTCATATGAACAAGAATCATTCTATGATGCGTTCATGCAACCATTCATTGATGAGCATCCAGAGTTAGAAGATGAAGAAGATTTGTATTCTGCAATGCGAGAAGCAATGTACAATTGCGATAAGTTCGATGCCAACATCGAACACTTCGATAAAGAATACAACTTCTATCTTCTTACTAATCCAGAATTGACTTATGAATTATATGATACGCAATACCCATTCGTTGAATATAAACATAAGTATCTGAAATCATTACAGAGATCTCAATGATGGACAGCTGACTCAACATCAATGGGGGAGCTGCTTCGTTCTGGATGATATAATGGATTATGAATATGTATTATGCTTAACATCTCTTTGTTTGATATGATCAATCTCATGAAAGCAAAGAGCTTAACAGTTAAGAAGTGATCAGTTGTATATATGTTCAATCCATATATCTGAACTGGTTGAGATACAACAGAGCTAACAAGCGACTGGACTTTCAATCTCAAACTAAAAGAGATATGATTTGGTTGTGATGAAGGTAAACATTGACCTTGGTGATACACGCCAGAAGAAGTATATGGATGGTATCATCCATACTTCGACAAGAATAAAGTTACTTATAAAAGTTTTAGATCTTAATTATTATAATCATGTTCTTATTACACAAAGACAATCTCATCAGAGATCATTTAGTTTATAAATGATATGATGAAGACACAGGTTTCTATCTTATGGATAGATCAAGATGAAAGGTCGTTTATGAAGACGAGCCTTGGGATTACTTCTCATCTGACTCTGACTTGTTATGTCACATTGCTATCGCAATGGACGATGACACAGATCTCTATGTAGTTCCAGCATCAGAAGTGGAATGAAGTCCAGAGAAGTATTGATATTTTATTTATTAATATATTATAATCATGACTAAAGAAAAGTTATTCAACAGATTAAAACCTTACTTGAAGGTGCATGTGCCTGGACTCATTGAAGAGTTCAGGTACAGTAAAGCAGGACTCAAGATGGAATGAGTACTGTATCAGTGAACATTCAAGTTCACTTGTATTATTGATGACTGTCCAAGATTCACAGATCAATACGATTTACATTGATGAGATTTACTCAACGAGATATGTGATAGATTAAGTCTATCACCAACAGTTGAGGAAAGAATCTGGACAGGTAAATAGTTTTATATTCTATATATATAATCATGAACTTTAAAGAGATTACTGAAAAAGAGTTCGATGAACTTCTAGACTTCTGGTGTGAGAACCCAGATAAAAGAAGGGATATGGATGCTGAACAATATCTTGCAAGGACTGAGCATGGATATGCTGTTGCAGATAATAGAGCATATGAATTCTTTGTAGAAGAATTCGAAACATTAACCGAGGCTTTAGCTTGGTTAAATGAATGTTAGTTTTATATCTTATACTTATATATCATGGCAACAAAAGAATACTTCTATGGTATTAAACCTATCGAGTTTATCTGGAACTGATCACGATCAGATCCAGAAGTAAAGTATAAAGACTTTACTATGTGTTATCGAGACCTCGAGACTTCGCTATATGAGTTATGGCAAGACGAGGTTAGAGATGACTTCTATGTAAATCTTTTCAAATGAGATGAAAAGATAATGGACTTTATGTTCAAGTCTCGACTCGCTGCTAATCCAGAGATAGCGATAAACGAGATAGAAATGTTTGCTTCATGTGAAGCAGAATACAATTAGTTTTATNNTATATATTCCTCACAGATGATGAGGAATGAAATGGTATTCATGCAGCTTGGTATAATTTAGATCTTGAAGTTATACCACAAGATGAAGAATATCAGGAGAATTGCAGACACGATGGCTGCGATCCAGATGAATGTATTTTACTTTGATAATAAAATATATCATGACAACTAAAAATGAATGGAAGTATTTAAGCTACTCAAAGCTTCTTGAAGAAGCTTGCTTTGGGAACAAAGAATGAGAAGAGCTTCGCTTTAACAGATACGATATCCAAGATGCTTGGATAAAGTATTGATGATCATTCCTATCAGCATTATGAAATACGTTAGCACATGCTGACATCATTAATGCTACAAAGATTATGGATACATTTAATAATTACATCATTGAGTATTATCAGCAGTGATTATTAGATGCTGTTAAAGTAACTATTTTATAATTTGTTTTTATATTTTATACTTATATATTATGACTACAAAACAATTAAAGGACAAAGTCCTATCAGTTCTAAAGACAGAAGAGTTCTGTGATTTAGAATACAAATGAATGGAGACATTGACACTCTGTTCAATCATATCTGAAATCCCTGAGTTCGATTTCTATTTCGAAGAACTTAGATCAGAAGCTTGAGAATGAGAATGATATTGTTATCTTGATTACTATGACGATAACCTTCGCCATGTAGTAATGGTAGATGAAATCTATTATGAGAATGATTTCGAATGACCAGAAGATTTAGCTGACTGGTTAATCTATCAACATGAGAAGGTTGAAGCATGTAAGAATAAACTTGCTCAACTTCCTAAAGCATTATATGCTTTACAGAATATAGCTGATACAGCTAACATCTATCTTAGAAGTGTAAAGGAAAGTCCTGAATACTTCCATGATGGATTTGATCAAGATATGATAGATGCATTCACATCTATCATTAATACTACTAAACGTATTTTAGATTCTAATAATAAATAAAGATGGCAAACCACGTTTTCAATCACGTAACTTTTACTGGAGTTAATCCAGAAGATATGGATAAGCTATTAGATGCTATCCAATATTGAAAGTTATGTCAGACTTATTATCCTGAAGAGGATGAAGTAAGAGCAGATATTGTCTGCTGAGAACTTAGAGAAGCAATGATCTCTAAACTATCACATCTACATAATGAATGATATGATGTAGAGAAGTGGTGGAATAAGATAGATGATTTCTTCCCAGCTAAAGATCTCCGATACAATCGGAGATGTAATCACTGGTGAAGCAAACGAGATATCTTTGACACCAGTGTTGATGATCATACAGACACATCAGTTGATTGTATATTCTCAACAGCCTGGTCGCCAGTGCTACCAGCGTTGAAGAAGATATCTGAAGTATTGCATTGTGCTATCGAGGTATCGTATGATGAACCGTGAAACTGTTTTAGTTGAACGCAAGTAATAGATAACTGAGAAGTTATAGAGGATAACTACTATAACGATGCATACTTCGGTAACTGATGTGACTGTGAAATCTGCTGAGCTACCTATGATCTGAACAATCCAGATGATTGGCATGAGTTAGCAGACTTCGTATGAGGTGGAGGTAAAAGAAATATCTGCACTCGATGTTGAGAGAAACTCAACGAAGATAAGGAGAGTAATTAATCTCTCCTTTTTTTTTATTCTTTATNNATGCACTTTACACTAATCATGGCTGGAGACAGCGTTTATTCCGAAATGGAAAACAGAATAGAACAATACGATTATTGTTCATATAATGAAAAGCTTGATGCTTATACTTGGGATTGAACAGATGAGATCGCTGACAATTCCAATTGGATATGTGACTGGTATGAGATCGGTTGAAGATGGAGGAACTACTTCAAGTTGAAGAAGTGAAAGAAGAGATTAGATCCAGCTTCACCATTCGATAAACCTGGAGAGGTATTAGCAGACTGTGCTGCACAATGTCTTAGATGAGATGTAGATCTCAGACGTATGTGAGACAGAACACCATTCGCATACATCAATGATGAATGAGAATACATCAAATGTCCTGAGGTATTCGAGGATGAATTCAAGACTGATGCTGAACATTGAAAGCAATGGTGATGAGGCTACTACGATACAGCCAAGTTTGATATTGCTAATAGAAAATACAAACACGAATTCCGTGAATGGTTCAAAGCAATACCAAAGGATGAAGTGGTAACACTGATCGACTATCATGACTAATGGTAGTCGCTTACATATCATAAAACAAAATCATTAAATGTCAAATCAAAATAAAAACAAAACTTAATTATCTATTGATTTTATTTTTCTATTTATTATAAACATGATAGACACAAAGAACTTATCAAGTAAACCTTTACAGAATTTACTTAGAGACAAAGTATGGTTACTTAACAACATGAAAGATGTTGCTACATCTATATGAATAGATGTATGATCTGGGAAGTGGATGTATAAATTTGAGCACACTAAGATGCCTCAAAGATACATTGACAAATGATTCCCTGAGAACTATCCAGAAAGACTATGTAGACTCTGGGAGGTATTAGTAGAAATCTACATTGAGTGTAGAAAAAACAATGCACCAGTACAGGAGACACCTGTAGAACAGTGCTTGTTCGCAGAGTTCAGAGCTCTCGAGAAAAAACTTTTAGATAATAATAATAAATAATTATGACTACAACTAAAACATTCTTAGAAAAAGTAATGGCTGTTCAGAGCCAATTAAAAGCTCCAAAGAATCAAATGAATAAATTTGGAGGATATAGATATAGATCTTGTGAGGATATCATGGAGGCTCTCAAGCCTCTCCTCCTCCAAGAGGGATTAGTTCTCATCATGAAAGATGATATCGAAGTAAGATGAGAACCTTCAACTGTCACTACAACTAATAGTGATGGTGAAGAAACTAATGCTGAGACTAGAACATATCAAAGGTTCTATGTTAAAGCTACTGCTACATTATATAATGTAGATAATATGAATGAGTGTCTTTCTACTACTGCATATGCTCGTGAGGAAGAAGCTAAGAAAGGTATGGACTGAAGCCAACTTTCTGGATCGAGTTCCAGCTATGCGAGAAAGTACTGTTTAAATGCCATGTTTCTCATTGACGATACTAAAGATGCTGATACTTGGAACACATGATCAGCAGATAATAAATCATTTGAAGAGCTTAAATGAGAAATCCAGAAGGCTAAATCTGCAGATACGTTATCGAAAGTTGCTAAGATGATCACATCATCTTTCAACGCTGGAGTATTATCTGGTGACGAGCAGAAGGAGTTAAAGGAACTCTATAACTCTAAGACTAAAGAGTTGAAATCTTAATCGCAAATAATATATTTATATTGTAACTGGAGAGGCAATCGCCGTAAAGGATTCCATACTTTGGATTTGGCATTAGCTGTGGAGTTATCTGAGAGCAAACTCAGAGAAGCGAGGGGTTATCTCTCCCCTCGTTAGCCGTCCAAGACTTGCGACTTGAAACGACTCGACACGGATGTCTCCCTAAACTGTGAACCGAATGAGTCACCACAGTGGGTAATTATGGAGGCAGCATGTCGGAGGTTCGATCCCTCCTGTTTTCATAATTAAATGTGGTACATAATACACCACGCACAGACCTATTCGCTCTGGGTTATGTGTCAAGTATTATACCATAGGTATTATTCGTTGAAGAAGATGAGTCTGGATAGACATCATCTTTTTCTGAAATGTCAAATCAATTTTATATCTTTGTATTGATTTTAATATGGATATTAATAATAAAGAGATAACCCTAAAGCATAGGTATTCGTGTTCTAAAGTTAAGGATTACTTAACATTCAATCAATATAAAGAAGCTATGGAGTGAAAGATCATAGCACAGACACGAGCCGAGAAAGATATTTTATCTTCTAATAAAAAGAAATATGCTAAGTGTAAGAGCAACCAACTTGGAAACATTCCTAACATGTCCGTTTAAGTTTAAGTATGCACCTGATCCAGAGCCTAACAAGAAGGCATTCTTATTCTGAAGAGCATTACATTCTCTAGTAGAGATGTCTGTTCAGTGAGTTTATAATAAAACTGCTGAAGAATTAATACTCAATCCGTTCGAAGATAAGGATAGAAGAATCTTGTTAGCTCAAACTATCAAGTTCATGGAGCATTTGAATGAAAGGAATTTAACTTACATAGCTTCTGAATATTCTTTTACTCATACCTTCGAGGATATAATTGGAGAACCAATACTCGAGGGTACTTTTGATTTACTGTTCAGAGATGAGGAATGAAAGTATCTGATCGTAGATATTAAGACTGCGTCTAAGCTACGAGAAGATGACCACATCGAGGCAGTAAATCAGAAGAAGATCTATCCTGCTCTAATGGAATTAGAATGATGACTTAGAGTAGATAGATTTGAGTATTGGATTATGAATAAAATACTTCACCCTAAGCTACAAGAAGTAGTCTATAAAGTTCCAGAGAATAATACTGACGATGTCAGACAATTCATGCAGGACTTCGTAGATGCTGATGAGAACTTAGATTATCCTAAGAAGTATCCTAACTTCACATGTTTCTTCTGTCCATTCAATTCTGAATGTTGGAGAGAATCTTTATCTGATAACCAAGAAGAAAATGTGGACTAGAGATCAAGTATTATGAATGATAGAAGAATTCAATACAGCTCATAAGACTAACTTCTATGAGTTGAATAGAACATTCTTCTTTGATCTACCAGAGGAACTGGAGGATTACAGGATTCTAACTGACCAAGATGTTACAGATATACCGAAAGATATCTGGAGTAAATACCTCAGCTTCTTTGAATGAAAGAAGACTTCAACATCTGTGGCTAGTCTAGAACATCTGCATCTAAGAAGAGCACGAGATGAATCAATGGGTAGAGTATTGTGATTAAGAAGATGGCGTGCAAGTTGAAATGATTTCGACTTGTTGCTATGACTCATAGATGAAACTAAGTTGAAGGATGTTCTATGTGATAATCCTAAGACATGCTGGAATATCTTCGCTTTAAACAACAAGCGATGTCCCAGCAAGATACCTTGTATCTTTCAACCGAGTAGATATCTAGTCAAGCACTATGACTTTATAACTCCAGAAAAAGTAACTGGATCGTTTAAGGTCAGAAAGTATTGGATAGATACTAAAAGGTTGAGAGAATACAATACGATATCTATCACACCATCAGACATTAAGAAGATTTATTATTGAGCATATGATCCATATATCTGGACTCAGATAGTAAATCGTAATTATAATGCACTGTTATGTGATTTAAAAATTTAATCTTGAATGTTTAATAAAATACAATAAGTTGTATGCATTTATCACTTACTTATAGCAATGAAGATTTATCCTAAAACATTAGTAGATAAGAGTTGAATCAAGTTTGTATTTGATTCTAAATATACTCACTACACTATTAGATTTGCTTGAAAGCCTTTGACTATAATAGAACAACTCTACATCGAAATGGGATGAGAGAACTTCTATGAGAACTATAAGGCTCTAAAGAATAGAGAAAAGATTGACGAATGAAATAAAGCAAAGTTAGAAGTTGCTATGAAGATGGTCAATACTTTACTTCATGCTATGAATAATAGTGATGCTGCACCACTGGTTGTATATAAGCATCCAAGGATCTAATGAGGACTAAGTCCTAATATATTTTTATTCTATTACCAATCAAAAAGATGGTTGAAAAAAAGTGAACTGCTAGGCAAGTAGCAGAAGTTACGTTTGTTACTCTTAACGAGTGAACAGATTATTGGAATCAAGAAATGTATTCTTGAGAAGTTGATCTCAATGGTACTCACTACTGAGTAGTCTTGAACATCCCTACTACTAAGTATGATGCAAGACAAAGATCAGATTGAGGATGTTACTATTGGATGAAAGTCTTTACTGACACAGCTGAATACGAAGCAGCAGCTAAATCTGATAGAATCAGATGAGAAGATGGGAAGTATAGATACCCAGCTAATGTTGCTATGGTATGGATTAATAGGTCAGAAAAGACTGATGAATCTTGAAATGTGATATGAGAATCATTCTGGTGAACATTTGTAGATCATGTTAATAAAAGAGCTTACGGTATTAAGTTCTGAGTTCAAAAGAAAGATCAGACTAAACACTGGTTATCATTCACAGAGAAAGCTTATGTTCCTTTGGATGAATCTAAGGCTAAGAAAGAAGAGCCTAAAGAAGAATCTAAGCAAGACGAATTACCTTTCTAACATAAAAGGTTTGGGGGTAGTTCCTTAAAAACTACCCTTTTTATTTCTGTCTATGAAAACAAATGGAGAACATAATACGTGCTTGGTTCAGTCTGTTTTGAGATCCGTGACGGTTTCTACTAAACGAGAAAACAGATCCATGAATCAAGAAGAATTGATGAGTAGACTTTAGTCAATACTGGAGCTTAGAGAATTGTATTGAGATCAATAGTAAATCAAGAGTATGATTCTTCTTCGCACCTAACTGAAACCTATGATCAAAGAACCATCCAGGTACTCATGTTGTTCGTACAGCAGATGATTGTGAACCTTACATTGCTTGTATTTGGATTGACTGCGATAAAGATAAATCAGCATATGCAAATAAAAGTAATGAGGAATATTGAGAATACATCAGAAGAACATTAGAAGAGAATGAACTCAGAATTCATTATGTTATGAAGTCTGGGTGATGATGGCATTTGTATTGTTTCATTAATCCTGAAGATAGGACTGATGTCTGAAAGATGTCAAGAGACGACTTCAGATTATTGGAACAGACAATATGTTGAATGTTCAGCTGATGAGATCCAGCATCTGCTAGCTTCGCTAAGTTGTTAAGAGTACCAACTTCATGGCACTGGAAACATGTTGAATGATTCCAAACTGAGTTATATAAAACTAGATTAGATAGCAATTGAAAACTACATTTCGATCAGGTTACTTCTCCAGATCAGATAACATTAGAGTGATTAGCAATGCCTGGATTCAAATGAATTATGCAATTCATTGAAGACCAGAAGACACCTAAGTTGTCTATCACTAAAGATCAGAAGTGAATGGTTACTGACTCTAGAACTAAACAAGTTGATACATTAAATATTGTAGAGATCATTAACCACTTGGAGAAATACCCAAGAGTTAATGAAAGCTGAGAGAAGGTAGTATTCAGAACTAATTGAGATAGAATATGGTTTATAGTAAATTGAAGAAGAATAAGTACTGACTGATATAGAATTAATAAAGCTAAGAACTATGTGAATAACTTCAGTATGTTTACTAAAGAACAGAGACCTATCTGAGAACCGTTTGCATTCCTATACTACTACTTCAATAAAGATGTAGCGAAGATGGATCAGTTCTTGACTGATGAATTCAGTATGTGATTCTTAGATGAATGATGATCGAAGACATTCCTAAAGGTTAATACAGATAACTGAGTTATCTTCTTCCAGGAAGACTGAGTGTATTATCGTTCAGCAAAGTTATCATGAAAGAAAACAGAGGAGATCAATGAGAAACTATTTGATTCTCCGTTCATGATTAAATGAGTATGTAGAACGAAGTACGATAAGAAATGAGAAACAGAATCTAATAATATGTATCTTGTGATATCATTACTCGATAGAGAAGAATGAGATCCTGAGAATACAATACTGGAGATCTATTCTTCAGCACAGAAGTTCAATGATGCATATCAGAAAAGATGACTGACCTTTATGAAAGATGATAAACTATTAAGAGAGTTCTATAGTTGAATGAAGAAAGGTTGGCAACAAGGTATCATTAAGAAGTATGACTTCAAGTATCTTAATTGATACTATCAAGACTTCTATCTTGAATGAGATAGGACATATGATTATCAGTGAGAACAGATAGATAGATGAAATCTACCTATCGTATTCCAGAATCCAGATATCGAACATTGTATCGTAGAGAAAGAAGTTACGATGTCTGAGTACTGAGAATTATTAAGGACTATCTTTGTTGACAAGGAGGCAATGCTTGCATACGTTACATTCATAGCATTGGCTATCTGAGATAAATTCTGGAGCACATATCTGAATTGAGATGAGCAACAGATTATCTTACCTTGACTCATTCTATCTTGACATACTAAGTCATGAAAGTCTACATTAGTAAACTACTTATTGAATGGATTCTGACTATCTTCAATAGCAAAGAAGAAGTCAGTAAAGGGAACAACATTACAGCCATTAAAGCAAATGGCGACTGATGATTTCCCAATGCATCGAGAAGAGTTTACATGAGAGATAGGATTAGAGAAAGAGAATCTGATCCGTGACGTACTAAATAAAACTAGGACTGCTAGATGAATGCTAGATTGAAATAATGCAGAGTATGTATATAGAGCAGGACTAATCTTAGACTGAGAAAGATTACCAGAGTCTGAGTCAGTAGTCAATAGATGTGTCTCAATACCTATGAACCCAGAGTGAAGAATAGGTACTCCTAAAACATTAAGAGCATTAGAGAGGGTTGGATATAAGAAAGACTTCATCAAGAGTCTATACAACCTAGACATATCTAGTGTTAAGTCTGACTTCAGAGCAGCACAAGATACATGCTATGATAACTGAATTCCAGATAGATATAGCATGATGTATTGATTTCTAGTCTGTGTTAATAGATGGTTTAACATCTACTTCGAGGATGAATTGCTTGAGCAGATTAAGAATAATCTCCAAGATCAAGATGAAATCCAAAGAGAGAACACAGTACTGGCTATGCTTTTAAATGATCTATGTATTCAATATCATGTAAAACCAATGTATATGCCTGACCATGATGACTTCAAGATTACAATACCAGTACCTAATGCTTATGCTAGACAGAAGCAAACGGACATATTAGATATTATATCTAAGTATTGAAAGCAAAGAGTCGCATGGAAGAAGTGAACACTATCTATAAATCTATTCTCAAAAGGAAAAGATGATACTCCAGAAAGGGAAGAGATCTACAATACCTTCGCAATGTATAGACAGTACATGCAAGAGGCTAGATTCTCAGACATAAACTTCCTGGACAAGGATATATAGGAGGTAGATTCTACCTCCTTTTCTATTGTAAAAATCGTTACATTAGATAGTATATAAATGTTTTATATTATTAATAATATATCGCATGGCGTTAGAAGACTTCCTTAAGAAAAAGGCTTCCTGATGATGACAGCAAGACGATCAGCAAGGTCAAGGTGATGGGTGATATACACCACCTAATCCACTTGAGAAGCTGTTTTGAGCTCAGTCAGGATGATGAGGCTATACCTCAGCATCCCAATCATTGGAGGACAGTCTTGAATGAGTTGAGAAAACTACTGCATTAAGTAGATGAAAACTCAAAGAGTATCGGAACGATGCTGTTGACTTCTTTGACAATACTCGGCACACGATTACTGACAAAGATGAGGAGCATGGTATCAAAGATTACTCACAGTACAAACTGTACAAGGATGCATTAGACAATGCTAAACCTTGAACAGACCTCACACCTATCTATGAACAGATGGCATCTGAGGGTGTAATCGATTATGACAAGTTTGCTAAATGGCAAACAGAAGAGTACCAACCTAACAAGTATGACAAGTTCGACAAGGCAGTGGAGTCTATCAAAGAGAACTTCTATAAGAGGTTCAGTGATAGCATGTCTCCATTCATGAAGTGAGTTGAGTGAAGCTATCAACTCAATGCAGTGACTAAAGCTCTCAGTGAGGAATATGATCAATACGAAATGTTCCTAGACTCTTATGCTCAAACGTATAAATCTACGAGAGATCCTAATCTGTTAAAAGATTTCGATAGAACTCTTAGAGAATACGAGGACAACATAATCAACTTTACTACTCGCTTTGCTAGTAATCTAACAAGCAAAGATCAATCATGAATTGCTGCGTATTATGACACACTCAACGATGCTAACATGAGAGAGTATGCTCAAGGTATTAGAAAGATCCAATGGGACGCAGAGAACAAAATGGCTGCAGCAGCAATCAAGAATAACTTCTCTGATGCTCGAGAGGCATTTACTAACTTTGATCCTATTAGTTCAGTAGCAGAATTGCTATGAGCATGAATGAATACAGTGAACTACTTGTTAGATGCCGTAGTAGGTAGACCAACAGAAGTTGCAAAAGAAGCAATGTTCTGATGGTATGATGTAGTAGAAGAGCTTGCTAATTTGAATGTGTATTCAAATGATGCATGATATCTTGAGAAGACATTCTGAACTATGGCAAACCGAGCATGAGAAATATTGGACGCTGCTCCAACTCTTGTGCCTATGATTGCAGATATAGTAATATGATCTAAAGCATGATTAATATCTAAGACTGCTAGATGAAATGACATCATTAAACCAGCTAGATATATTGACGATGCAATATGAAAAATATTTAAGAATAAGAATAATCTTAGAAACGTAGCTAAGGCTTGAGATGTAATAATGAATGAAGAATACGCAGGTAATCTATGAACATTCTGAATAAAACTTTTATCAGAAGGATTACAGNNACTAACTTCTTGTTTAATCTACCAGTTGATACAATTGTGGCTATGTTCCCTCAAGTTCCTAAAATCTTAGCTAAGTGATTAGATAAGACTATAGATCTAAATAGTCCACAACTAGATAAAGATGTATTCGATATGCTAGTTAAACACTTCAATGCTAATAAAGATGTTATTGAAGCGTGATTAAAAGAATGAGCTAGTGAAGAAGCAAAGGCTGCTTCACAAAGAGCGATAAGACAATGACAGGAAAAATATTACATGGCTATGTCACGTAATGTTAGAACTGGTAAAGAGGCAAGTTCAATAATAGATATCACTGCTGATGGTATTGATNNTCATTAGAGATGTACAGAAATGAAGTAGTGATGTATATGAAAGACTTACTGAATTCTGAGGAAACCTAGATGATTATCTATTAGAGATGGAGGCTAGACTTCCAAAGAAGGCAGCACAATCATTGCCTTATTCAGATCAAATAGAATTATACTTCAAGAATTATCTTGCTAAGAGTGAATACTTGAAAGCCATAAACTCTCAGGCTAGAACTCAAATGAATATCTCACTACTTACTAAAGTAATGAGAGATACAGGATGAGAGGCTATGGTTAATAAAGCAATCGATAAATCATTATGATCAGATGACTTAGTAGGTAATGCATTGAAAGCTACATTAGGAACTGATAAAGCTAAGTTCATGGATGCTGTTAAAGCAGTAGAAGAATCTGGTCAAGATCTTACTAGAGATTCAATCGCTGCATCAGTTGATAAAGTAGTATCATCATTAATGGAAGATAATCCTAATCTCGTCACTGCATGAGAAGTTGTATCTTGATGGACTAAACAGAAAGATGGAACATTCAAGAATGCATGGACTGAGGAGATAATCACTTTCTCTGAGTTAGTTAGTAGACTAGGATGAAAGCTATGAGCTAATTCTGTTCAATCAGCAGTATTGTCTAAATGACTTACAGATGTATTAGCAAAGATAGACTGAGGAACTATGCCTAAGATTGTTAAGGATAGCTTAGCATGACAGGCACAGAAGACTACAGACTATTATGATATAACATCTACATTACAGGATCTTGGTAATTGAAGCATCTATTGATTCAACAAGACATGGAATGGTAGAGAATGGAATAATCTATTAACATACGATCCTAATGCTATATTCGTGAATGAGACATATAAGAACCTATGAATAAGAGTTATAGGTAATGAAGATGGGTCATTCTCAATACAAGCTACAAGGGATGCAATACAGAATTTAAGAGATTGAATTAATGATCTATCTAAGATTCAGAAGAATTCTCAGATGACTTCGCAGAACTTAGATGTACTTAAATTCATGTATGCCAATGAGTATTCTATGGAAATAGATTGAGCCATTAAGGCTGTAAATGCTAGAAGAACAGTAGAGTGAATGCCATTATTATCCCAAGAGGAAAAGAAAGCATTCAGTGATTGACATCAACACTTCATCGATAAAGTATTCGATAAGAAGAAAGTTGATGAAAAGAAAATAGATGAGATTAAAAAGAAAGTAAAAGGTAAAACTAAATCAGATGAGAAGAGATTAGCTAAATCATTAGAGACTAAACAACAGATCACTAAATGAAATACTGTTCTAACATCTACTCTTGACGAGGAAGGTACTAAGAACGTAACTGAGAAAGTTAATGAAGTTGTTAATTGAAAAGCATCTGTTAAGGAACTCGAGCAGACTGCTGCTACAGAGTTGAATAGACAGAAGATCGAAGAAGAGATGAGTGTAACTAATGGAGTATTAAATGATTTGTCTAAACTCTTTGATCCTAAAGCCATAATAGAAATGGCAGCAGCTAGAGCTTCATGAGCAGAGAAACTTGAACAAGCATTCAAGAACCTATTCAAGTGAACTTGGGTTGATGAAGATTTAGCTTGAGAAGTATCTAAAAGATTTGCTTCTATTGCTTCTAATATGTTATCTTGACTTGATTGAGAGACTAAGGATATCCTTCAAGGACAGATAGCTAAGACGTTATGAACAATACAAGTATCTCCTATGACTGCTTCTATGTTAATCAAGAAGACAGAGAAAGGATGGGAAGATACAGGATTGATTAAGAACTTGTTAGCTGCTGGATTAGCTAGAGATCATAAGACTGTTTATGCATTTGCATCTTCAATAAACAAGATAACTAAGAGTTTAGTATGACAAAGCAATATTGCAGATAAACAATTAAAAAATGCATTGTATAAATTCAATCAGGCTTGGATAGATCTATCTAAAGTAGATGAAGTTGTAAATAATAAAGAGGTTCTTGAGAATAAGATATCAGGTATGATACAATTATTATCTACTGATGACTTCAATAAATGATTCAAATCTATAACAGACTTATTTAATAAGTATAAAATAGCTGAGCGAGATTGAAAGAAATATAACTTGGATATAATCTCACAGGCTATTACTGAGAAAGTCTCAAAAGAGATGAACTGAGATATGTCAGTATCAAGACTATCAGATAAAACAATAGACTTGATTGCAGATTCATTAGCTCCAGCTTATCTCTATCAAGTATGAATTTATTCAGATGCTCTATTAAATAAGATAAATACATCAATCAAGAATTGATTAACTGCTATATGGAAGAAAGCAGCTGAAACTAATACAGATATAAAACTAAGTTTTAATCTAACAAAGTGAATGGCTTTCTTACATGAGTGAGCAATAGAGATCTGACATCTAAACATCCCTACAGTATTGTGAGCATTAAGTGCTGATACAATATTTGAGAATGCGTTAGTCCATGAATACAATCACTACTTGTGAAGTATTCCTGGTAAAACAGATGTTAGAAAACTCATGGACGATGCAGTAAAAGAAATAGAGAATGTCGATGAAAGACTAACACAGAAAGCATTCATTGAGGCTGAATGAGATCTCGATCAATTAGGATGAAGATATGTAGATTACATAGCTAATCTTAAAAAGAGATTCGAAGATGCATTGAAGAAATCTAACAATACAGCAGACGACCAGGATATGTGAATGATCCTAGACGAATACTTCTACTGATGAAATCCTAATGAGGTACTTGATAGGATTAATAATAACCTAACTAAATCTCAGGTATTAGATACTTTAGTTAACAGGTATTTCTCAGAGAAGAGAGAATGATTAAATAATCTATTCTCAGCTATGAGGTTCTACGATCCAGGAGCTGAACATAATATTGTTGAGGAATTCGTTACTCAGTTAGAGACACGAGCTGAGTTAGGTAAATTAGATATCTGAGGATTAAGTAAAGTTGTTGATCTACCATTGTTGAATAGGACATTACAGAACCTACAACAATGTGCAGAGATGATAGATAGATTTAGATACATCGCTGCTAAGAATACTGAATGGACTGAAGAGTCATTAAGAAGTGCATTGAGTAAAGCATACGATCTATCAACTGCTATCAAATACAAGAACCAATCAGACGTTGTGGCTAATGTATTGTATAAAACTGCTATGGAGAATTGAGATGCTGAGGCATCAGTTCGTGGTATGAAGAAAGCATTCTGAATTACTACTGAAAGGATGTGAGACGTAGTCGCTTGAAACTTAGCTGACTTCAAGAAGAAAGCATTAGAATCATTATCATCTATAGCTGATAACGAAAAGAAGTTAGCTGAAGTATGATTAAGTAAAGAGCAGGTTAGATCATTGATAACTGCTGTTAATAAATGAACTGACGAAGACTTATTATTAATGCTTAGTTATCTTGATTCATACCAATACATACCAAGAGAACAGGTTATATCAAGACCTAAACAACCTTGACTTAGTTGGGAGATAGATGCTCATTACTATGAAACATCTGACAATGTATTATCAAGACAGTTAGATGCTGTTATGGGTAAAGAAGAGTTAGATGAGCATGGTAATAGAATAGTAGCATGAACTACTCAACACTCTGCAACAAATGAGACATTGAGTCAATGAGTTATTACATCTCCAAAATCATGAGTAGTTGAGAAATCTATCAAATCATTAAAAGATATTGAAGCAGTAACTAAATCTGCTCTAGATCTTATAGATAGTTTTAAGTCAACAGATGATGTACCAGTAATCAAATCATTATCATCTATGTGATATGATGTAGGTATCTACTGAAAAGATGCATTAGATGTATTGACTCAGTTAGTTGGTGACATCTCTAAGAAGATCAATAAGAACAAGCTATTAGTCGGACAGGATACAGTAGATGCATATAATAAATATGTAGAACAGATGACTAAACTTGATAAGAACTTCAAGTGAGACTTCTGATTGTTCGTTACTAATAGAGTTATCGCTAATGTATTGAGTGTCGAATGAAAGTATTCTCCAGAGACTGTTGCTATGATCAACAATCTATTAAGAGATTCACAATACGACACAATAATAAATAGCTTAACTTCTGCTGAAGGTAGATATAGTAAAGATAACTTCGTTAGATTGTTCGATCTTGTTAAGGATGAATTCGTATTCCAGAAAGGATATTGAAAGAAAGTTCTTGTAGATAATCCTAATGCTCCAGTATTACTCTCTAAAGAGGAATGGAAAGAGGCATATGATCTATGGGAAAAATCTGATCATAAAGCTGAAACAATAGATAGACATTATAGGTTTGATAGGAAATGAACTATCACTGTTAATAAGAAGCCTAGGACATTTGATCTATCAACATATGAATGATATAAGAAATACTATGACACCGTTAATTATGTTAAGAACGGTAAACCTAGGATGTATCAATACGCTCAGTATAAGAATACTGAAGTAGATGTTGATAAGATACTTAATAATATCCACCCAGATGAGATAGCTAAATTCAATCAGAAGTTTGCTAACTATATCGAGGCATCTAAATTCGGTTCAGCAGAACAAGAGTTATGAAGTCTCCAAAGGACATTCGTGGATATCATGGAATGAGTACAGAATCCTAATAGAGCAGACTTCAGAATAACTATCTGATGAAGTATCCCTGAGAAACCTAAGAAGAAGATTACTAAGGATCATAGAAAGGCTGAAGTAAAAAAGACATTAGCAAATATAAAAGAAACTTCTAAAATAAATGATATATTATTCTCTGACGAAGATCTTGATACAATACTCAAGATTAAGGATACATTCCCATGAAAGGAATGAGATGCTATGGTAGCAGTATATGTTAGAGATAAATATTGAAAGGCACTTAGTGACAAGGAAATAACTAAGATGTTCGAGAAAGCTGAAGATGCTAATGTATTGTCAGACGAAGTAACATTCTCTGAGCTTGAGGCTAAGGAAGAAGTTGAGAATAAGATCGCTAAGATGTGAGCAACTGCTGCTGAAGAAGATGCCACAGAGATCGATGTGATCAACGATGAGTTAGAACAAGCAGCAGATATGTTCTGATGAGATGTTAATTCTCAATATCTATCTGACTGAAAGCAGACTCTTAGAGATAAGGTTGAGAACTTAATCCCTGGTATGGCAGATGATATGTTATCTAAACAACAGATTGAATATAATCTAGACAGATATGTATTCGATGAGAATAATGTTGATAACAGATTCACAGCTAACCTAGGTATTAAATACAACGCTATCGAAAATCCAGGAGAGGCTGATAAATTAATCCAGAATAGATTGAACTTAGTTAAAGACGATGATTGATTAGACTTATCAGATGAGAGATTTACAGTATGGTGAAGATTACAATCATATGTAAATGGATCATATGAAGAATGAAGTCTATTGAAATCAGCTACTGCTCATGGAGTTCATAGTCTATTCGGTAAGACAATACACTGAAGGACTATTAGAAAAGTTCAGGTATCATTCAGGAATGGTGAGTCAATGATATTCTCAGCAATGCCAGAATGAGTTAAAGCAGATAAGACAATTTGAGAATATGCTATCGAGGGTTGAAAGACTTTAGTAAAGTATAGCATGTGAACAAGTACTGATGATCTGATTAATACATTATCATATGCATTGCTATCTAAGTGAGGATGAGTTAATGTTAGATACTTAGATGAGAATATGGAACAACTTGAGAAAGTGTATGTTAAAGCCAATGATATGTGGAAATCATATATCGGTAAACAGATACTAGATCAACTTGGACTTATCAATTATAATGTCGAAGACTTATCTTCAACTGACTTATATAAGTTATATGGATTGATTTGATGAGACGATAAGAAAATCAAATATAAAGACATATATAACTTAGCGTATTCTATGTGAGCTAAATGAGTTGGTTATAATAATCAGAATGCATTTGAAGCTCTATCACAATACACTCAGACAAAGATAGAGAACAACTCAGTTAGAATGTATTATCTTGTTAGAGAACAAGAGAAGATACAGAAAGACATCAATCTCTTAGAAAGAGGTAATAAACAGAGATCTAAGAGAACTCGAGATGTAGAGGTTAAAAAGAAATACGATGACGTTAATAAAGAGATTGATGAATTAAAAGCTAAGAAAGCTCAATTGCAAAAGGATTATGATACATTAGCTGATCGTTGACAGATACTTAGAGATACAAAGACAAAGATGGATTCAAGAATGATTGATTTAGGATACTCAACTTCTAAAGAAAGGAATGATATCCTAATAAAGTTGAATACATTGTATGTTGATGCTATGCCTAAGTATTACAATGCTGACTGAACTCCATTCAAATACATGGAGCAGGAAGGTAAATCTAATGAGACTCATGTAAAATACATAATCCAAAACGCAGATTGAACTGAAAGAGTAGAATACCCTAAGAGATATGGTATGATAGAACAACCAGATTGAAGTTATAAGATGATCGAAAGAGAGAATTCTCGTATCGTATTAGACGATAAATGAAAGGTTGTAAGTCAAGAACCACTATCTCATAAGTATAGAGTTATCGGTATTAAACCTAGGGTTGAAGTCTATGACATTACAAAGGCTGTAGCAGATGATGCTCGATCAGCTGAAACTAAGAATGCTCAAGACTTAATACCAAATGGTGAACTTGCTAGATCATATTATCTTAACTGAGAAAAGAAGTGATGATTCATCCCTATGAATAAGAACATGAGTATTGATTCAGAAGCCTTTTGGGAAAATGTAGATAATAAGTTGATGGAGGAAATTATGTGAGAAACTAATTGACTTGTAGCAAAGGTTGATAAGAACTGACCAATGATCCTACAATTCGTAGATGATGATTGAGATATATTCGATGCAATGCTAGAGCCTATTACTCAAATGATTTGATCTAACCCAATACCAGCATACAGACTTTGGTTCAATCCAGATGCTAAGATCTGAGAAGCTATGCAATCAGGTAAATGATATGACTTCGTAAAACAACAAGAGAGTATTCGACAGAATGAAATAACTCAAAGAGAATTAAATAAGCAAATATCTGAAATCCATAAGCAACAAATGATCCTTTGATTAGATCCAAAAGTTTATGCAGAGGATATTAAGAAACTAGAATCTGGTAAGGAACTAACTCCAAAGGAGATGATGGATATTCAGTGACATGTTAATCCTAAGCTCAACAAAGAAGGAGTTGAGAATCTTAAAGATTGGGAATGAGAGTTGCGTAAGATGTTAAAGAAGCAAACATCTGATAATCGTAAAATGCAAAATGTTCTTTGATCACAATCTAAAGAAGCATATAAGAAGGAGATTGAATGACTTCAAGCTCAAGAGGAGAAGTTAAAGAAAGAATACGATAAACAGATGGCATATTACGAAAAGCAGGAAATGATTCTTTGATTAGATCCTGAAGTCTATGCAGCAGATATTAAGAAGTTAAAGTCTGGAAGAAAGTTAGAAGAAAAAGAAATGGCAGAAATTAACGAACATGTTAATTGGAATCTCAACAAAGATGAGATGAAGAAGCTCAACGAACAGAAGAGGAAGTTAGAGGAATCATATAACGAATTCTCTAAAGCTAATAATGATAGACTTAGAAAATTATACTGAGCACAGCATGAGACACCAGGTAAGGTTAGTTATGATTCTAAGTGACGTATGGTTCTAAATGCTCCTGTTATTGCTAATAACCAATTTGTTAACTGAGATCGCTTGTTAACTTATGAATATAATATTCCTCTATCTTATTCAGAATGAAGATTGCTTTGAACTAAGGCTGAATGATTAGAACCTACTGGATGGAAAGATAATAGAAATATGTATGCTATTTATAAAGATCCAGAGACAGGTAAAGATGTCATCGAGTGATGAGCTATCATGGACGACGAGTTGTATTCAATGATCAAGATGAAAGCTGATAAGCTAGAGCAGGATGAATACATTAGAACTCTTGAGAGAATCAGAGCTTGAGACGATGTTAATCATGAGAAGACTATTGTTCATAAGCTAGAGCCTGGTAAAGATAACTTATCAGAATTGTTAGATGAGAACTATAGTGATTCAGTTAAGAACTTGATTGATGAGAAAGATGCTAATCTTTATAATCAAGAGTTCATAAACCAAGCTGCTAACGAGAATGCTGATAATAAGAATATCGTTAAGCAGGTTAAAAAGATTACTAACTATGATATGTCTAGTAAGATTACTGAATCATCTAAGTTGACTAATGATATTTTCGCTGCTTCTAACTTCGATGTATTGTGATGAAGTTCATTAATATCTCAGATCATCTGAGAGAATAATAACTTCAAACGTGTATACGGTAATGAGTTAAAAGATGCAGTAAAGATGTTCGATGATAACTTCGGTGCATTAGATGAACAAGCTCAAGAGAACTTCTTCAAACATATACATGCAGCAGTAGCCGAGGCAAAGAACAGATGAAGTAATGTAGAATTCATATTCGAAGATCCTAAGAATGAAGCTGAGAAAGCAATGAACAGTATTGCTAGCATATTCAATAGAGCATGATGGCATAATACATCTATCCTAGATAAGTTCCATAATGCTAATAGTGCTGACACAATGCTTCAAAAGACATTCACTTCATATAACAATGCTGCTTTGTGAAAGTTCAAACAGCTTAAAGATACTAAAGATGTTAGAGAATTCATATCTGCAGAGGCTAAGAGGATGTGAGCATCAGATAAGAGAGCACTCAATATTGCTAAAGACTTTGTATGAGATCCATTAGGAACAGGAATGGCATTTAGATTCTTAGCAAATATTAGAAGTGCATATAGATTTGCGAAGTATTCATTACTATCTCCAATCTCTTGATCACTCATGTATCTTAACTCAGTAGTAATGTCTGAACCATTATTATATGGTAAGAGACAATGACTTGGTCTATATTATAATAGTCCTGCATTCAAGAGATTAATGAACGAAGAATGAGTAACGAATTGGTTGGAGCGTGAAGATGATATAATCTTCCAATGAGCTAACTGATTACAGATGGACTGACTTATTGTAGATAAAGTTATCAATAAGTTCGCTGATATTCTTGGTAAACCATTCTGAGAAGCTACAAGGAAAAAGATTAGAGCAGCATCTTTGTGAGGAATACACTCAGTGTATGACATGCAAAGAAGTGGTTCAGTTAGAGAATACGCATTCGCTCAAGCTCTTAAACAAAATGGAGTTGAGACTGAACAAGCTTTAACAGATCTACTAAGAAAGGTTCAAGATTGAAGTATCAACAACGAAGAATACATAACAAAGTGGAGAAGTATTATGCAGAATACAGAAGAGAACTATGCTAGGTTCTTCTCTAATGCTAATACAACATCAATGTCTAGACATAGATGGAGTAGATCATTCTGAGTAAACTTCTTACAATGATATGTGATCAACAGAGTTGATGAGATGGTACAGTGAGTTAGAAAGTTAGCAAGGTTTATAGATGAGAAATGAGTTAAGAATATTACTTGGGATGATTTAACAGATCATCTTGCTAAAGATAATATTGAAATGAAATCATTCATGAACAATGTATTGCTAACTGCTAAGATCTGATACTACTTAGATAAAGTAGATGATGCTGACTGAGAGGAAGCAGATAATCTAAAAGAATACTTCATAAATGCTAACGATTATCTTTCATCATTAGATGCTTCATGGTTCTACAGAATATTCAAAGCTCCATTCACTGGAGTACAGAACTATCTTGAGTATTCAGAATTCGCTAAGAAAGATCCAACAGTAATGTGATGAGTATCTAACGCAGCATGGAAGACAGCTTCAGAAGTATGTAGTCAATTCTTCAGAGAAGGTAAATTCCTAAGTGCTATAGCAAATACATTAGTAGCTGCTATGAAGACTTGAGATCTAGACTTCGCTTCTACTGTAGCTTGAGTAGAATGGGAGAAGATGGCTAACTGATTATGAAGATTCTGATTAGTAGAATGATTAGAGAAATATGGATTAGAAGATTACAGTGCACAATCAGATATTATCTGACAAGTACTCATGTCATCTAATAAGACATCTACTTCATGAAGAATCCAAGATAAGATGCGAGCTATGTCTAATGTTGACTCAGTAATTAATGATCCTTCATATGCTGCAGTAACTGCTATCTGATATCTACCATTGATATGAGAAATGGTTAAAGCTGCTACTGGTAACGGATGATATTGATTTACTGAGGCTAAGTATAGAGAGTTAATGCATATGGTCGAGACAGACGACAATATCAAGAACCTCTATAAATGAGACTTAGACACAAGTGTATATAGTGATGAGGCTATCAATAGGATCTGGAGTGACTTCTTAGCATTCAACTATCCACAGAAATATGAGAAGTCTCCTGGTATTCATTCAACATGAAGTTATGTTCAATGAAAAGATATAACACTTAACAGTATGAAAGAGGATGTATTCGTTCAGAACTTATGTAATAAGATGTGAATGTCATTACAAGATCTCCATTCATATATAACAGCTGACTGAACTAATAATGCTAAGAAAGCTGGACAGTTAAAGGTTATGGCTGCTGCTGAAGCTGCTGAACCTGGAAGTGGACATATCTTATTAAGCTATATAATGTCTAATGCACTCTATCAATTAGAGAAAGAATACAGTGGAAATAATTATCCTACTGCAGCAGACATTGGAGATGAAGCTATGAACCAATTAAAGAGGATAGTTCTTGAACAATACGGAGATATGATGTTCACAGCTGATAAGACGAGCTGGTATAAAACAATCAGAGAGTATATCTCTGAAGCTAATCCATCAGTATTCGAGACATTATATAAGAATGATCAGTTAAATAGTTATGTTTGAAGTGTTGGATTCATGGATATGTTAATGTGGGACGCAGCTCAGAAATGAGATGTCGATGCTAAATACATTAAGAACATGTTCTGAGTAATGACTAAGTATATGAAAGATCCAACAGCTAGAACTACTGCAGTTGAATATCTATTCAACCAAGCAGACAAGTTGAACATGCCAGAGTCAGTTAGAAAGATGACAATGGAATGAATACTTGCTGGTAATATAGACTTCTATAACTATCTAAAGAATTCACCAGTATTGTCTACGGTATATAAAGATGCACTCGATAGCTTCGAGCATAGAATATGGTGAACATTAGATATGGATGTCCCTAACGACAGCTATAGAAAGCAGTGATATTCTAAGAAATACACACCATATGCATCACAATACTGAAAAAGAAACTGAGACTTAGAGGATGATCTAACAGATAAGGCAAACCAATTCTTTCCAAAGTCAAGCTGAAATGGAAGTAGACCTTGATATATACCTACATATTCATATACTCCAAGTTGAAGTAACAATCGTACACCTTTAGATTTCAAACGAAATTACTATGAGGAACTTATCAAAGACTTCTCAGAGAAGCTCGTGAAGTCAGAAGCAAAGAAATACCCAGCAGACTATGATAACACATTCTTGAGCAGGGAAGACAACATTGGATCAATCAAAGCCAAGAAGCTCGAATTCCCTCAGCACAAGAGAAAGCAATACTCTACAAGAGTCTTGAGTAACCTTCCTTGATCCAGTGGATAACACTATGAGCAGGAGCGATAGCTTGACTATCGCTCTTGCAAAGGCAGGGATTACTGATGAAAAGATAGTATCTGTTCTCTGAGATATACTAGATAACGCCGTTACATCTACTCCAACCTGAGAACCTATAACGGATTATAAAACAATGCTTGACGCTATCAAAGTATATCTCAAAATGAGATCAGATAAACCTGATACTCAGATCAATATAGCAAATATATTCTGAGGGAAAGGATGAGATCTTTAATTATTAATTACAATACCAATGAACAAACTAGACAAGGCTAGGGAAGAAGAATGTAAAGACTGCTTGATGTGAATCAAGATAGAGAATTGCAGAGAATGTTTATTCAATACTCTGTGTGATATCGAAGATCAATACGCTGAATCTGATTATGATGAATCAGATGAACATGAATATGATAGATGATTTATTGATAGGATATTTAATAATAAAAACCAAAATGGAGAAAAAGGAACTTGATGAATTAGTAAAAGAGCTTAACGAATTATCTGAATTCGAAGAGCAGAACCTAGAGCGTATGAAAGAAATCGCTCATATTCTTGTCCAACATTATTTACCACCTAAAGATAAATCATGAGTTACGAAGAAATAGAAATTGAGTGAATGAAAGAGATTTTAAGAGATAAAGAGGAATATATTAAGAAGCTGTCCGAGAAAATCGGACAACTAGAATCAGAAAACAAACTTCTTAAAGAAGAATTAAAAGCTAAATCAAATAAGGTTGAAGAACTTCAAACAGATTATGATAGACTTAAAGTAGCTTTTAATGATGTTGTGAGTTGATTTTAATTCTTATTATTATAATAATGAAGAAACCTATCATTTATTCTACACCTACATGTACTAGGTGCAAGATCATTAAAGATGTCCTTACTAGAAGGAATGTTGAATACGAAGAGAAAGATGCTATAGAAAATTATGATGAGATTAAAGATTCATGATTCGCATCTGCACCAGTTGTATTCTATGACGACCAATACTTTAACTGAGAAGACTTTATGGACTATGCTAAAAAAACAGGACTCATATAAATTCACATTCAAGAAGCATTATGATTCTGAAAGATCATTCCAAACAGACTTCTTGAAATCATTAAGACTTAAATGATACCGAGCTAGAAAGTTCTCGGATACATGATATGAATTAAAGCCGTTCGATATTATTGCAGTATGAGATTGAACACCAATGGCTATTGAATTAAAATACTGAAAAGTAAATTCATATGAATTGATATATAAGATGCTTCGTCCTAATCAGATTGGATGATTAAAACATTTCCAAGATGCAGGATGAAAGAGCTATATCGTTTGACGAGATAAATTCGATTGAAAAATATATTCATATGAATACAGATACTTATGAAGTAATAAGAGATCTTTATAANNGTATTAACATTTGTGCTAACAGTATTGGTGGCAACATGAGTAGTAGCTGCTATATATTTGTTAGCATTTATTATTTATGCCTTTTTATTTTAACGAAGATAGTACAATGAAAAAATTAACACTACTTATTCTAGGATTATTCTCATGAATTATCCTTGCAGGATGTACAGATGCAGAGATTGCATCACGCAACTTATCTAAGAAATCAGATTACTTTGAAGTTCCACGTAGAGTGGTATTCTATAATGGTATTACTAATGAGTACATACTAGAAGTAGAATGATATTGCTCATTACAATGATGAGGAGCTTCATCTCCTGATGAGATAGCTATAGTATGTAAAGATTGAGCATGATATAAGAAACACTTCTTATGACTATCGGATAATGTGACTTATATCGTAGAGCAGATTGATGATGTTAACGTTAGTACAAACCATTATAAAGTAATATTTAAGCCAGAAGCAATACTCCCAAGCGTAGAGATTAGATAACTTTTATATAATATGTAAATCAAAATGTTATTAAAGGACTTGAAAAATACCACAATCTCTATACCTTACTGAGAGTATGAAGAAATGATCAGAAAGATTGATAGGTTAGAGGTAGAAAACCAGGCATTAAAAGATCAATTGGAGTGTGAAAGAAGTAGGAACAATTGAAGCTATTGATATTGACTTCCTAAAGTAACGTATTTATCTAATACAAATACACAACAATGTTCGACCAAACAATCCCCACTAAGAAGCTGATCACAGATTGCCAGCTTCTTGCCTACGACATCATGAAAAGATTCGTAGAAAAATACTACAAGCGTTATGAACATGATCGGAATATCATCGACGACGAGGACGATAACCTACCATATACAATTGATATTGGATATGGTGCTTATTTCTGGAGCTTGCCAGATATCATTTATGCACTGTATCATGGCGTGCCGAAGGAGATTGTTGATTGATTCTATAAATGATTCTTAGAATCTGTGTATGATAAATNNAAATTGTTCCACCTGTCTTTTATTTTATGCAATCTCTTTTGTATCGATCGAATGGATCTGCTGGATCTTTTCATTCCAATACCTGCAGCAATTGCTGCACTACATCAGGACGTAATGCTTTAGCATTTATGTCTGTTAACCTAATCAATTGTTCAGCAAATAATTTGTTGGAGAATAAAGTGTGAATAGCACGATGCGTAGTCTCACGTATCATTTCACAATTCACATCATTCGTTGCTCATCATCTGCTTGAAGGTAGTATGTGGTGGAGAGAATAACTTTTCTCGCTTCTAGACATAAAGAATTAAATATTGCAATAAATTATTTCTTTTTACCACCACCTTTATTTCCACCTTTACATTTTCAACATGCCATTGTATAGTGTATTATGAGATAAAATTAACTATGTAATTTTTCTAGCTTTTCTAAAGATACTCTTATGTATTCTAGAGTAGTCTCCATCCTAGTTAGTCTACTATCTAAGTCTAATTCTTCTAGCTTCTGTAACCTGCGTTCAAGCTCTTTGTTCNNGCTTCGATGATAACTGCTGGGTTGGATATATATTCTGCGAAGCTATTCATATCCATAATAAGAATAAGTATATAAATCTATTTATATCTTACACATTTATTACATGATAGCAAATGTATTTTTCAGCCATAACAAAAGCCAGGGACTAACCAGTCCCCAGCTCTCCAACCAACTACCTAACGGATAGTACAAGTTGAGGAGATGCAGTGTTTCTCCTCAACTCTGATAATATTTTTATCACTAATAAATACAAGGCTATTTGTATTTCTGGATAGATTCGTATTCTTCCTCAGATATTTCTCAGTAATCACATCAATTCATTTTGACCTTGATCCTATTCGTACCACTAATTCTATAGAACTTTACTTCATATGGTCTGAAGTCTAGTGTCTTTCAGATCTTCTCTTTCATTAAGACTATGAAAGATTCAATCTCGTGTCAAGGTCTACATGTGCCATAATCAATTAACTCCATTTACTTTGCATCACCTGAATCAATTAAAGGATCTTTCTTAGCTTCTCAAACCTTTTGTCAGAAGTAGAAAGATATGATTGATGTTACTGCGAATTCGAACATCTGTAATACTGTCTTTGCTACTTCATTCTCAACATTTTGAGCAATAACAACTCGCAATACTAAGAAGCACAATACAGTCATAACCTCTAAGAATACTAACTTAGTGACAGATAATTTCTCTCGTAGATCTTTCATTGGTATAGTAGATAATATATAAATATTATGATATACGTGTTATTATAACACATCAATTTCAGGTATGTCATGATTCGTTTCCACCTCATGGTGCTGGAAATGAAGTATTTCACCTACATGTTATTCAATCTGTGACTCATCATATATATCAACTACCTCATCATCAATAAACATTATTTGAATTACAATTACCATTACACATATTTCATCATCATCAATAATATCATCATCATCAAGGAGCTGACATTGCATGGTTAGTATGTGTATTCCACACAGACATTCAATATCATAATGCTCAACCAGCATAACAACCATATGAGCTCATGCTATCAGTATTGACTCATCATCGTGATGATTGAGTTCATCAATAAGATCATCAATCAGTTCATCATCCTGGTTGTCATGTAGCATTTTCACCTCATCAACCTCATCATGCAACTATGAGTCTAGAGTTATATGAATTAGCATCTCTAACATATCTATAATAACTATCAATAGTCATAGGACAATTTAATGTTGAGATATCTGTTGCTCATCATCATGTACCTATATGTCATCATTCTGCATAATAACTCCATCATCAAGTTCAACCTCAACCATTCCATCATCAACATACAGCACCAGAAGTATTTACAGTGCTTCACTGTCATCATACATATATATAGNNCATATATATAGAGAGTCTTAGCACTTCAAGTAACTATATATTTTCAAGCAGAGTATCATCATCTACCTCAGCAATATCCATGCAAAGTTGAATTTCATCAACTAGCTCACCATACCTGAAAGCAATATGTTCATGGCTGTAATGTTACACATTGAACAGATCAAGTATATCAGTAGCGACAAACAGGTGGAATATATGGTCGGATAAGACAGCTACCTAAGTATCAGGCAACATACTCATCTGGTACGATAGTATCATAAGTATATGTTACCTTGACTATTCAGTCAACTCATGCAGCAGATCATCATCATACAGTAGTCGTTCAATTGTTTACTCTTCAAATATATCAACTACCTCATCCTGCATTAGCATCGTCGTCTCAAGATCAATCTCCTCAACTTCACCCTCATCAATATCGTCATCAACCTCAACCAAATCAATACGTTCAAGTTCACCCTCATCAATGGAATTGTCATCAAGCCTGATTTCAACTTCATTTTGCTGTTTGAGATGCTCAACCTCAAGCCCATCAATACGAACCACCATTTCAGTTTTGTCAGTTAGTACCTCATCAAGCTCATCCTCAAGTCCTTCAACCTCAAGCTCATCAAGCTATGATGATAGCTCTTGCTGAATCATTATCTCAAATATTTGTTCATCAAGTGAATACTCAGCTTAATCATCAACCTCATCTTCAACCATAAGTCGTACTTCAACCGAATCAATATGTTGTTCAGTTATCAGTACGATTTCATCTTCATCAAACCATAATTGATATTTGAGTAGCTTGTGTGAAGCATTTAGTTCATGTAGATCTTCATCAAGCAGATACATTACTTCATGCTCAACATACATCAAATGTAACAGTTGATCAAGCAGGTATTGTTAGACGCTGGTCTGATCAGGTATAGGAAAACGTACAGGTTGCACATCAGCAACTCTGATGAGTCCTATAAGTAATTCTATTTATACATGATGATCATATATAGATTCAACAAAGTGACATTAGCTTCCTTTAACAAGGTATAAAGTATCATTATCAATAGTTCATGGAAGAGCAGTAACAGTCATTATATTCTTATGTCCTGCAGCTATTGATTGACATTCATGATCAGAGTTAAAAGTAAACGTCAAAGTATTTACATAGAATCAATTAGTATCAAAATCCATATTAGAGAATGTCAATGTAGTAGAAGAAGATTTATTCATTGTATAATATTTATCGTTATACAATACAAAGGCTACTCAATTCTGCTCATAGACAAAGTCTAATATAGCTTGTCATTCTTCTAAGTTAGTAACACTACTTAATGGCAAAGTAGTTCATCATTGAACGAAATGATCAAACTGATCTTGTAGAGACTGTATATCTTCGTTCACTGGTATTAAAGCATCATCTATATACTTCTTATTAGCAGGATGATTATCTTCAGTAGGATTGAATACATTAGAAGTAGGATCTCTAGTATCAAGATAGTAAGCAATAGTAGATAGCTTCCTTTGAGCTCCAATAACATTATCTCAACTATTATTTACTCTCACTTNNACTTCCATTATATGATACTATTGCAAAATTTCAGGCTATAACAAAATCAATTATAGCCTGAAGTTCTGTTAGATTATCTAGTGCAGATAACTCATATACTTTAATGTTAGTAAGTTCATAACCATTATTGGTATGAACCATCATATTAGCCATGAACTTTATTATGTTAACCAACTAAAAGTTTTAATTCTTCTTTTTCTTCTGGAGTAGCAGTACCCATTGCTACTTTTACTTTTAGCTCTTTAATTCTGCGAGCAATTAATTCTTCAGCAGATTCCTTTGGAGATTCTCTGAATATCCTAACGAACTTATCTTCGTGAGTATATACGTTAGTATATAACGCTTTGTCTTCAACATATCATTCTGGACATGGTCATTCTTCATCTTTGAGACCTTCCCAATACACTTTGTATTGAACAGGTGTCATACCGATGTATTTCATTTGCATACCTTCACAAGCATCAGCTGGATTAGCCCAGAATTTTGCCATGTCATCCTCTTCAGGGAATTCATGTTTAGAATCACTTTCAACTATCTCCTCTACAGGAGTAGTTATTTCTTCAGTAGCTGGAGTTTCTTCAGCAGTCTTTTTAGTTCTTGCCATGGTTAATTATATTAAACATCTAAAGATATTTGGAAAGGTCTTGAATACTCATCGTTATCATTTGATCATTGTCCTCTTCTTCCAGTACCTAGTTCTCATCGTGACCAACATTGTGCACTACCAGATGTGTTCATCATAGCAGCTTGTCATGTAGTGACATAGTTCATATCCCAACACATATAATGATCATAGTCAACGATAGGTCTATCTCATTCTTGAGATACTATTCAATCACTTTCTCAATAGAATAATACATTATTCCAAGTTGTAGTAGTTGGAGCTCAACATATATAATACGCTGTTGTTGACGTAGGTCTACCACAATAACATCTACATGTACTTCCTGCATAATCAATAGTTCAATCTCTATGCATTACTCACCATTTAAGTCTAATACCTAACTCTAAACTATTAAATGTTGCAACGTTAGTCCATACATAAACACCAGGATAGTTCCAAAAGTAAGGCTGCCATCTAAATGTTTTTCAGACAATAACTCCTGGATCTAATGTACCAACAGTTCAGAATCTAGTAATCTTATGTATTTCTCAAACATTTTCACATCCAGTTCTATCTGATGAGAATCATGCTGAAGTAGGATATGCTTGGTTATAAATCCTATTATAACATCATACAGAAGCAGAAGCATAAGCTCAATAAAGAGAATTAGAAGGTCTAATTGGATGCTCTATATAATTAATAGGAGTTCCATTCATTTCTAATGCTCTTATAGTTCTGTTTGCTGGTGTAACAACATTATTTACTCATGTGCAGTAACACATGATTCATGTAGTATAAGTCTCTGTTCATGGA